>Ga0208951_1000913_pt1 | contig 13380 bp, 10 predicted proteins | sample GreLakmeMI27MSRF_FD_187702 | JGI IMG/M metagenome (GOLD analysis project Ga0208951, IMG submission 187702) | Freshwater lentic microbial communities from great Laurentian Lakes, MI, USA - Great Lakes metaG MI27MSRF (SPAdes) | ecosystem: Environmental > Aquatic > Freshwater > Lake | place: Great... | reverse complement strand
CCCGAATATAATATAAATCCATATGATTATTTTAGAATAAAGGACGACACAACACAGGAGGTTTCATATATTTATATTGTTCCTGAAACATATATGTTTAATACTAATATTAAAAATTGTAATTTTCAGCAAACTGACGGATTCGAAACCTTTGATTTTACACAAGTAAAACAAAATGAAGAAGGAAAACCAGATGTAACAGCTGCTAATTTCTCAGTTGTAAATTTATTAAATGCTAACTTTAATGGTTGTAAAATGCTTGGAACAGTTTTTGATGTTGCCGATGTCACAGGGGTAGATTTTAGAAATTCGGTCGTAAATGAGAATACTACATTTGGAAATACGCTTAATACAGACCAAGTATTAGGACAAATTCAAAGAGATGATGGGTCAGTATATATAGAAGGAACTTTGAATTTGAGTACAGGACGAGAATTTCAATTTTCACAAATGCAGCAGCGCGCAAATGAAACTCACGCACGCATTGCTTTTGTTATTGAAAATAAAGAAAAATTATTTGAGGCACTTGAAAGCACAGGCATTCCAATTGATGATGATAATTTTAAAGAAACTATGAACAAATATTTAATAGCAAGTCATGGGGGCAAAAGCGAATATGTTAATTATGTAATTATTCGAAAAACCGGAGAAACTATTGTTGATTTTTTAAACCATTTAATAGTTATTTATAACAAAATATTAAGCACACGAACAGATTTACCAAATGATGAAGATAAAGAATATATTAAATACTATTTTCCCACTGCTTTAACAAATTATTTTTCATATAAATTAAAACTTGATGCCACAGAACAAAAAGAATTATTAGATAATTTAACTAAAGCAGTTAGTGATGATTTTATGAATCATTTTGTTAAATTTAAAGCACATTTAAAAGGTAATTGGTGTTTCTTGCAATTAGTAACTCAATCATTAAAATTACTAGTTTCATGCACAGACTTATATATATATAATTTTATGGAATATTATTTTAATGAAATTTTTAATGCTCATGCTCAAGGATCGCCAAGTTGTCCTTTAGGTATGGTTGAACGATGGATTACTATTCATTCACAAGTAATGGAAGCTTACTTGATGTTAATTAAAAAAAAGGATACTGAGTTACAAGTATTGGACACTAACAAAATTAACAAACTCATAAGTTATTCAAGAAAAAATACGAAAGATCCGAAAATTACAAAAGCCTATATTTTAGAATTTAATAATTCGGAAAGTAATGAAAAATTACATAATAAATATGTTTTTCATAAATTTATAAATATTTTAAAACCGCATTCATACTTACCGGAAAATTTAGAAGCCGATATTGAATTTGATTTAGATTATAATATTAGCATACAAATGAGCAAAGAAGGTAATAGATTTATAAAAAGTAAAATAGATGATGGTTCAATAACAACATTACAACAAATATATGAGGCATTTATTGATATAACGTGTAAATTAATTATTGCTAATAATAAAATAACACAAGAAGAGGTTGATAGATTAGAAGCCGATACTAGACCTATAGTTAAAAAAGCATATACTGAAAAACGCGATGCTTTGTATAAAAAAATCAGAGACGATGAAGCAAAAAACTATATCATAGTATTGTGTATGATGGTTGATTTAAAATTTGATGAAAAATCATTAGACTTTGACAATCTGGTTCAAACCGAAGAAAAATTAACAATGAAAGAGTTAGTTGAATACTATGATGATACAACAACAGGCGGAAAAAGAAGAAATACAAGAAATACAAGAAATACAAGAAATACAAGAAATACAAGAAATACAAGAAATACAAGAAATACAAGAAATACAAAAAAAATAAGAAATACAAAAAATACAAGAAATACAAGAAATACAAGAAATACAAGAAAAATTAATAAACTTATCAAAGGAGGTCTCGCACCTAGAGTAACTTTATCACGTAAATCACCTAAATTATCTTCATCACCTAAATTATCTTCATCACCTAAATTATCTTCATCACCTAAATTATCTTCATCACCTAAATTATCTTCATCACCTAAATTATCTTCATCACCTAAATTATACAATTTAATTGAACAACTAATAATAAATAAATTGAAATCATTAAGTTTAGAAGAATTCATAAATATAAATGTTATGCCTTTAGATGAAGAACCTTTAGATGTATTTGATAATAATAAAACCTCTAAGTCCTTAACTATAAAACGAACTATGTCAATATCAAATCTAGTTACACAATCAAAAGTAGAAAGAACTTTGTCTAAACGAAGCAAATCATTAGGGTCTTTAATAAAATATAATAGTGCTTATTCTTCTAATTTTAACTATAATATTATTTATAGTTCTATTCCTATTACTCTTAAAAACGCAAATATTCAAAATAAATATTATCTAGATTTTATAAGACAAAGACATAATAAAATAGGCAAAAATCATAAAAAAATATTAGATATCTTGGATTTAAATAGCGACATTAGTGACATAAGATTAAAAGAGAAAGTAATTAACACACCTAAAAGATTAAGCGGAACATTGAAGAAGAAATTAATTAGTAAAAGTTCTAGTCCTACAAGTATTATGGCATTTTAAAATTGATTACGTATAATTAATAATTAATAATTAATAATTAATAATTAATTATAAGTATTTTAAAATATAAAATGAGTCAAGTTGCTATGGTTAAAAATCAAAATATATTTAATAAAACTTTTATATTCACCTTGGTTGACTATAGTTTTGGAAATTTGCCTTCACAAATGATTATTGAAATTTTTAAAGATGGACGTCCATTTTCGCATTTTATAGAAAAATGGTTATCACTTAATTTTCATTTACTTCATATTGGAGGTTGTAAAGCATATGATTTTGTAGATGAAAATGATGAAAACATTAAATATGACCAAAAAACATTCACAATCCGAGGATGTAAATTTATGCCTTCAAATATGATTGGTGAAGGAAGAAAATTTGACAAAGAAATTTTTGAAACAAAAGCACAAAAGTTAAATTATATTATTGTTAGTAATGTAAATTTTCCTGAAATAAAAATTAAATTTGTTAAAGGAACAGATTTAATTATTGATTATCCAAATGGAACTATTCCATCAAAGGACTTTATTAAATTCTTTAATTAATTCTTGCTTTCCTATAGATTTAGGACCGACCGTATTATTAGAATCATAAACAATTGATTTTAATAAATCAAGATTTTTAGCTAAATCATTACTATTTGTAAATCTAATAAAATAATGTGATTGAACACTTTTATTTATGCTATTTACGTCAATAATTCCGGCATTAACACCTACACGACGAAATGAAATACATGGATTATCTGTTTTTTTAACAAATATAAAATTATGCGGTTCTAATTTTTTACTAACCTCTCTAGCATATGTTTTCTGTATCCATATTTGAAATATACACGGAACATCGTGCTCTTTAGTATTTACTAAAAACGATTTTTCTGGCAAATCTATTTCATAAAGTAAATGAAAATTTAGTGGAAATGTTTTTTTTAAACTATCTTTTTTGAAACTTTTTGGCAAAATAAATGAAATGCTACTACAAAATTCACAAGATTTTTTTATAAATTTTATTGCTAAGGAAGATTGACGACCAAATGGTGGATTACCTAATATATGTATTTTTTGAGTATTAGTATTAGTATTAGTATTAGTATTAGTATTAGTATTAGTATTAGTATTAGTATTAGTATTATAAAGCAAATAATCTTGCTTAATAATTTCCTCGTGCTGAGGTTCTAAGTCATAAAATTCATAGTTACATTTTAAAGATTTAATAGCATCAATAAACGCACCATTACCAGCACTCGGTTCTATAATTAAATCATCATTGTTAGGTGCTATATGTTCTTTAAATAATTCTATAATATAACCTACTATTTCTTTTTTTGTATAAAATTTATCAATAACATCACGCTTTAATCCTTTTGTTTGCTTTGTTTCCATAATATAAATTATAATAGTTTATTATTATAATAGTTTTAATATAATAATAAAAATTTATCTCAATTTTTATTATTTTTCCTTACAATAAATGTGAATTATATTGATTATTTACTATAATAAATTTAGTATTATGTGCTAATTCATGTAAATTTGCACTATTTGTATATGTGCACGCACTTCTTAGTCCTCCCAAATAATTTTCAATAGTATTTTTTAACGCACCTTTATAAGCAACTTTGAGTTCGCGCCCTTCAGAACTTCTATAATTAGTATTATTATTTGCCGCATAATTATTTTTCATAGCATAACTTGAACTCATACCATAAAAAAATTTGTGTTTTGTGCCTGTTTTTTCATCACTAATAATTTTTCCAGGATTCTCATCGTGTCCGGCAAATGCTCCTCCAATCATTACAAAATCAGCACCAGCTCCAAATGCTTTTGCCAAATCACCCGGACATGTAATACCTCCATCACTTAAAATAAATGAGTTATTTAGTCTATGTTCATCGTATTTATAGTTTATTACGGAATTAATGCGATTACTCTCTTTACATTCTTGAACGCATTCTAAAATACAACTTAATTGTGGCATACCTACTCCTGTTTGAATTCGAGTAGTACACGCACTACCACCACCAATACCTACTTTATGAATATCAATTTCTAGAGTATTTAATAACTCTATTCCTTCCGATGTGCATACATTACCTGCTAAAATAATCTTTTCTGGATATTCATTTCTTAATATTTTACAAAAATCATTAAATTTAGAAATGTAACCATTTGCTATATCAACACAAATAAATTTACATTCAAAATTATCTAAAATTAGTGCTAAATTGTCATAATCAGTGTTACTTATTCCCGTGGAAATCATAAAATAGTCAGGATTTAATACACTATCACTATTTTCTTTATTATAATCCAGTAAATCTTGTAACCTATGAAATTTATGAAGAGCAGTAATAATTTTATAAGTGCTTAATACTTTATATACATCCAATGTTCCAATAGTTGTCATATTGGCAGCTACAATTGGAATACCTCTCCATGTTACTCCATTTTGAAAAACAATAGTTTTTTCAAGTTCAACATCTTTTCGACTATTAATATTTGATTTTTTAGGAAGAATTAATACATCTTTAAAATCAAGATATTTATCCATAGTGTCAAATTTATACATATAACTATTATCACTCATATTATTTAATTATTTAATTATTTAATTATTTAATTATTTAATTATTTAATTATTTAATTATTTAATAAATATATTTATATATGTTTATATTTGTTTATATTTGTTTAAATATTTTCAAAATATTATAATATGTTATATTAATATTGTTATATGACTTCATTTTACCCTATATTTAATGACGATCCAATTTTTGGTAATAAACTAATAAAAAAATCTTGTCCAGCAAAGAGCGATATATGTGGTAATCTTCCTGGTGTATCAGTATTAGATAATTTTGTAATTCCAAAATGTAATGATATTAGTTTTAAATTTTCATTGAATCAAGAAGATTCACCAAATGGTTGTTGTGTAGTAGAATCATCCAATAATACTTGTGACACATATATTCCTGACTCTCCGGACTTTACTGGTGAGGATTATGATATGGGCATTCAATTTTTAGATGCTGCTAATTTAAATCCAAGAAAAATATGTCATTCGGCACCTATTAGAAAAAGAGTTATTAAAATAGAAGATTTTTTTATTACTATTTTAATAAGTGCTGCTATAATTTTTTTAACTGCTATAGTTGGTTCTTGTTACGAATTTTGGCTTAAATATGGTGCTGGACTACTTAATACCGACAATACTCAGTTAAGATATAAAAATAAATGCCAAAAATCCATATCTCCAATAGAATATGCTTTTCCTTCATCTATGAATGAGTATCCATATAAAAGTTGTGAAACTGATTTAAAAATGGGGTTCCCTTATTCTATTATTACATATTTTAATGTAAAGAAAAGAGAAACACAAACACAGATACAACTACAAAAAGAAACCGAACATTTTGGATATAAATTTATGAAACTTTATGGACTACCTATTAAATCTTTTTGTTTAAATTTTTTATATACATTATTGTTTTCTAGAAAATTTATAAATTTTATATTAGTAACTTTATCCGAAGCCTATAAAAATATACAGCACCCAGCTATAAAAAATATCATATTTTTATTTTTAACAGGTATAGCATTTAGTGTTATAGCCAAGTATAGTGGAATACAAGAATTAAATACTGGTGCTGGCTATATATTATATCTTTTAACAATCGTAATAGTATTTGCTATGATGTTTACAATATTTGCAACTAATTTTGTTTTATATTGGTCTCCCGAGTATTATAATAAATTTGAAGATAAAGATGAAAATAGTCCTCCGATTTTAAATAAAAATTATTCGCTATTTAGTAATATTTTTTATGAGATCAATGCCGAGTCCAAAGACAATAAACTACTTAAAATAGTTCTCAATGTATGTTTGGGATTATTGGCAATATTACCTTTTTTAATTTGTCTTGGAACAGGATTAGTTGGTTCTCTGTTTGGAACATTTTATATGATATTATCATTAATATTTAATATATTTATTATTCCATTGTCAAATGTAGGTAGTTTTTTTAGTATTATCAAAGACCATGGAGATTTATTGACAATATTACTTTGTATTAGTGTAGTATTAGCCTCTGTTGATAGTTTTAACTCTACTGCGAGTGGAACTCTTGGTGGATTAGTAGGATTATTAATATTATATAAAATATTTAATGCTATGACATAAAATATTTATAAATTAATTTAATTAATTAAATTATATTAAATATAATTTGTAAATAATATAAACAATATGATATAATAATTATATTATTATGGGAAAAAAAAAATCTGGAAATAAAAAGGAACTACCTTTTGTTAGTATATGTACGCCAACATTTAATAGACGTCCTTTTTGGGAATACGCTATTAAATGTTTTAATCATCAAGATTATCCAAAAGATAAAATGGAATGGATTATTATAGATGATGGAACGGATAAAATTAAAGATTTAGTATCTTCTATTAGTCAAGTTAAGTATTTTGAATATGATGAAAAGATGCCGTTAGGAAGAAAAAGAAACTTGATGCATGAAAAATCAATAGGGGACATAATAGTATATATGGATGATGATGATTATTACCCTCCAGAGCGTGTTTCACATGCGGTAAATATGTTATTAACTCATCCAAATGCTTTATGTGCCGGAACAAGTGAAATCTACATATGGTTCAAACATATTCAAAAAATGGTTCAGTTTGGTCCTTATGGTCCAAATCACGCAACAGCAGGAACATTTGCTTTTAGACGTGAAATGTTGCGCGATCATAAATATGAAGATAATGCTGCTTTAGCCGAGGAAAAAGCATTTTTAAAGGATTATAACGTTCCGTTTGTCCAACTCGAACCAAAAAAAACAATATTAGTGTTTTCGCATATTCATAATACTTTTGATAAAAAAAAATTATTAGAACATGGAGAAAATAATTTTCAAAAGACATCATCGCGAACAGTAGATGAATTTATTAAAGATAAAGACATGAAAGAATTTTATATGGAAAAGATAGACAATTTGTTACATAATTATGAACCAGGAGATCCTTCCAATAAACCAGATGTGATAAAACAAATGATTGCAATTGAAGAAGAGCGAAAAAAAATGCTGCAGCAAGGTAATGGTCAAATTATTTTAAATCAGGATGGCAAGGAAGTTCCCCTAACTAATGAGCAAATAGTTCAAATAATTCAATCTCTACAAGAACAATTACAAAAGTTTGAAAAATTATTAGTTGAGAAAGACAATTTAATTAAACATTTGATTACTGAATTACATAATTCTAAATAAATAAATAGAATAAAATTATATTCAATATATTATTATATTCAATATATTATTATATTGAATATATTATTATATTCAATATATTATTATATTCAACATATATAATAATATATAACATTACTATGTTTATTACTGGATTATGTGGACCAGGATTAGTACATATAGGGTTTTCATTAATACAAATATTTATTGATATTTATAATGGAGTTATGAATGCTGCTTTTCTAAAATTTATAATTATGATAGTATTTACATTAGTAATAAATATACTATGTGATTTAGGATTTTCTGTTATTGCGTGGTTTTTAGTATTTATACCAATTATTATGATGACTATTATATCGAGTTTATTATTACAAGTATTTGGTTTAGATTCAGAAAATAAAAATTTAAATACTAAAAAAATAACCAAAGACATTAGCAATAATACTATAACTGAAAATGAAATATTAGCTTCACAAGAATATAATGCTATAAATAATGCTATAAATAATGATAGAATAGATAGAGATAAATTGCGAATTAAATTCTATAATAATATAGACCAGTATTACGATTTATCTTATAATCAAAAACAGAAATATGATTTATCTAACAATCCTGTAAAATATAATATTGTTGATAATTTAATTAATTATTTTGGAGAATATACTTTTGTTAGAAATATAGTTACATCAGATTTGTTTAACAAATTATTTTCAAATTCTCTTGCTACTAATAGCGAATTACTTAACAAATACAATGAAAATAGAATGGTTTCGAATTTAGAGGAAATAAATTTAATTGCTAATTATAATTTAATTAATAGAAATAATAGAAGTGATACTAGTAATAACGAGTTAAAATATGACCATTTAAATTTAAACTCTTACAATATACATAAAACAAAAGCGTATATTGATTCATTGAATAAAGACCATAAAACTATTTGTCCTTCAAATGAAACACCAATTACATATAAATCTAAAACTGGATTAGATTGTTATGATATATGTCCTCCAGGTAAAATAAGAGATGCTAATGGTGTATGTTAATTATGAACCATATTTAAATAAATATATTTTTAAACATATTTTAAAACATTATAAAATAAATTTATAAAACATATAAAACATATTTTAAAACATTATAAAATAAATTTATAAAACATATAAAACATATTTTAAAACATTATAAAATAAATTTATAAAACATATTATAATGTATAATTTAAATAATAATTGGACTTGTTGGATACATTATCAAAATGATAATATATGGACTCTTGATAGATATCAAAATATTACTACGCTAGCTACCTTAAAAGATGCCGTATTATTTATTGAAAATTTAGATGAAAATATTATTAAAAAAACTATGTTATTTTTTATGAAAGATTCTATTTTACCATTATGGGAATCAGAAGATAATATCAATGGTGGATGTTTTTCATATAAAATAAGTAATGTAAATATTGTGAATATCTTTAAAATTTTATTATATAAAATTTTAGGCAACACGCTAAGCAACGATGAATCTGCGCTTAATAATATTAATGGTATTTCTATTAGTCCTAAGAAAAATTTTTGTATTATAAAAATATGGATGCGTAATAAAAATGATATAATTAATTATGATTATACATCGAATAAAGATCCTTTTAATATTCATACTATATTTAATATTGAGGAACAATTGTGTGTTTTTAAAGAACATAAATAAATACCTCTTTTATTAGCATTTAATTAAATAATAATAGTATTTAATTAAATTTAATTGCGTTTGTTTGCGTTTAATTATTTGACGAAGGCAATGATGATAAACATAATTTGATTTCACCCAATGAAGCAACGTTATATTTTACTATTAAAGGTCTATTGTTTTCTAAATATATTTCTATTTGATTACATAAATTTGTACATTTAATAAAATATAAAAGATTTTTGAGAGAATATTCACCCTGTATAATTTTATTATGTTGTTTATTAATTATTTGCATATTTGCGTTATTTTCACTTCGTCTAATCTCGGCTTTAGCAAATTGTCCAGCACATTTAAATATTAGTTCATTTTCAACAGATTTAATCTCTATTTTTTCAGAAATATTTGCTAAATCCCGTATTATTTTTTGAAAATCATTTGATGGCATATTTATAACAGATGAGAATATGACATCTGGAATTTCTAACTCATCTTGCTCTGGTTCTATTAGTTTTAATTTTTGTATTTTTGATTGTTTAATATTTCCATTTTCAAATTTTAAACCTAATTCTGTCACTATTCCATCATTATAATCATCATTTTCAATATAAATTGTAAGTGTATCATCATTATCTATTGTTGTAATTAATTTAAATAAATGAAGTATATTTACTCCAACTATTATTTTTTCCTGTTTACATTCAAAAAATTCAAAATTTTCGGCTTTTAAAAATAAGTGAACCAATATAGTATGCGTTTTATCCATGTTAATAATTTTTATTCCACTTTTTGTAAATATTATATTTGTTTCTAATAATATGTCCTTTAGAGCAGCCATTAATATTCGAAAAGGAGCTATTTGAACAGTTTTAATAGTCATTACATTGTTGTTATCAAACTCTTTTGATAACATATTTTATATTTAGTTAAAAAACGTATTAAATCTTTAAGTAAAAATTTAAAAGATAATATATTGAAATACTAAACTAATTATTGATGCGATTTTTTAACTATTATTCTCAAAGTAAATTATTTCTTAATCTTTTATTAACCATAAATTATAATTATATTACTCGTCTATCGCCTTCTAAATATTACTCTATTAAAACTATAAAACAATGCTACTATGATAACAATATTTATTATGACTTATATAATGAAGGATGTAATTTAACTACTTTTAGTAATTTAAAATATACTAAATATACTAAATATAATGATCTTACAGCAGAGCACATATTTCCTCAATCATTTACAAAACATTATAATAAAGCCAATAAAGACATGCACAATATATATTTAACAAACTATTATACAAACAATTTACGTAGTAATAAAAAATTTTCTGATTATGTTAATGAAAATATAACCAAAAAACTTTATATTCCATGTAATTATTCTCGTGGAATAATTGCCAGATCACTTGCCTATATGAAATATACTTATCCTCTGTTAAATCTCTCAAATGTTATAGACTATAAAATAATAATATTATGGAATGAGTTATATCCACCAACAGAAGTTGAGTTTAAAAAAAATAATATTATTTATAATTATCAAGGCAATAAAAATATATTTATTGAAGATTATAAAATGCTCACAAAATTTATTAACAATAATTTTAATTAATTAATTAATACATAAAAAGTTGTATATTAATTAATCTCATAATTCCATACTTAAACACAATACCCCCGTTTAAGTTATATTGAAAGAGATTTATAGATTATAAATAAGATAGTTTTACCGAATAATCAATTAGACTATAACGTTATTAACATTATTTTCTTAAGTTATTATTACATATTATTTATTACATATTATTTATTATTTATTACATATTATTTATTATTTATTATTTATTATTTATTATTTATTATTTATTATTTATGTAAAAATTGGAACAATGTCTAATGCTTTCTTCTTTTTCTTGTGCTTTCTCTCCTGACCCAACCAAATTTGCCTTTTTTAGTAAAATAACCGGCCTTTTCTAAGCGTTTTTCACGTTTGGCACGTGCATAAACTTTCTTTGATACAACATGACCGCGTTTATTAAACATTAAATGTGATTTTATTAAATTGCCTTTTGTTTTATATGATGTACCATGCATTACTTGTGCGCGCGAACCAATCAACATAGCATATTTATGACCATTTATATGGTACATTCCATCATCCGATTTCATATGTTTCTTAGTCATTGTTTTATAAATTAACTTGAGAAAAAAATTTATTGCTAAATAATAATTTTTAAACACCAACCATAATTATTTGTTATTTTGTTATTTTGTTATTTTGTTATTTTGTTATTTTGTTATTTTGTTATTTTGTTATTTTGTTAAGGTTTTTAAAGATTAAAATTGATTTTTATTTTTATATAAATAATACACATTAAATATACTATATGACTTCTAAAATTATGACTTCTAAAGAAGAACTCTCTAAAAAATATCAAAAAAAATCCGATAAACAGCATGTTCTAGATAATCCAGACACTTATATTGGTTCTATTGAAAACATTAATTGTGATGCTTATGTTTACGATGAAGCTAGCCAAAAAATCATTGAAAAACAAATAACTTACAATCCTGGGTTATACAAACTTTTTGACGAAGGAATTGTAAATTGCCGTGATCACTTTATTCGCATGCAACAATTAATTTCATCATCTAATGGCGAAGATAAAAATTATCCAGTAACAAAAATAGATATTTCAATTGATGATACAGGTATTATTACTTTAACAAATGATGGTAATGGAATAGATGTATCAGTCCACCCAGAATATAATATTTGGATTCCAGAATTAATTTTTGGACATCTTCGCACATCAACAAATTATGACAAAGATGAAAAAAAAATTGTTGGAGGAAAAAACGGATTTGGATTTAAATTGGTTTTGATTTGGTCTAGTTGGGGCAAAATTGAAACAATTGATGCTAAAACAGGACAAAAATATGTTCAAGAATTCAAAGACAATTTAAATATAATTGAAAAACCACAAATTACTAAATGTAAAAATAAACCATACACAAGTGTAAGTTTTAAACCAGACTATAAACGTCTAAAAATTGATGGTCTAAGTCCGGATTTTATTGCTTTACTTAAAAGACGTGTTTATGATATTGCCGCAATAACCCACAACTCCATTAAAGTTAAATACAATGCTAATGCTATTGAAGTAAAAACTTTTATGAGCTATATTGATTTATATATTGGCTGTAAAAGCGAAAAAGAACGCATTTATGAAGAAGCAAATGAACGATGGGAATATGCTGTTTGCTTAGCACCAAATGAAGAATTTTGTCAAGTAAGTTTTGTAAATGGTATTTATACTTCAAAAGGCGGTAAACACGTTGAATATATTGTTAATCAAATTGTAAAAAAATTAACTGCCTATATTAAAGAAAAAAAACAAATTGATGTTAAACCAGCATCTATTAAAGAACAACTAATGATTTTTGTTAATTGCACTATTGAAAATCCATCATTTGATAGTCAAACAAAAGACTATTTAAATAATGCTGTATCTAATTTTGGTTCAAGCTGTGAAGTTTCAAGTAAATTTATTGAAAAATTGGCAAAAATGGGTGTTATGAATGTTGCGTGTAATTTAACAGAAGTAAAAGAAAATAAAGCAGCCAAAAAAACGGATGGAACAAAATGTAAGACTATTCGAAATATTCCTAAACTTGTAGATGCTAATTTTGCCGGAACTGCCAAATCAAAAGAATGTATGTTAATCTTATGTGAAGGAGATTCAGCCAAATCTGGAATTATTTCTGGTCTTTCTCGTGAAGACAGAAATATTATTGGTGTATATCCAATGAAAG
>Ga0208951_1000912_pt1 | contig 13391 bp, 12 predicted proteins | sample GreLakmeMI27MSRF_FD_187702 | JGI IMG/M metagenome (GOLD analysis project Ga0208951, IMG submission 187702) | Freshwater lentic microbial communities from great Laurentian Lakes, MI, USA - Great Lakes metaG MI27MSRF (SPAdes) | ecosystem: Environmental > Aquatic > Freshwater > Lake | place: Great... | reverse complement strand
GCGGGCCCGCCCGCCGCCGCCGCCGCCGCCGCAGCAGCAGCAGCCGTGTGCGGCGTGAGCTGCGTGGTGCCGGTAGGAAACAACGTCGCCTCAGGTACGTCCTCGCTCGCCTCTCGAAGCGCGCTCATCACGTCTGCTGTGCGGTCCAGCTCGCTGCCGTGTATGCTCTCCACGCGAGGTGCCCCGTCCGCGGGAGGGGTTAAGTGCCAAACAGCGACACCGAGATCTACCCGCGCCAGCTTGATCGCACCCGCAAGCACGTCTTGACTGCGCTCCCCCATCGAGCACCCACCCGCGGTGCCGCCCGCAGCGGCACTGTCCTGCAGGGCTGCTGCGACGGCCGCCACTTCAGCGGCTGCGACTGACATGCGCACGGCTCGCTCCGCATCTCCCGCGCCCGCGCGCGCAAAGTCGCGACGCAGGGCACGCTGCGCGCACGCCAGCGTGGCGGCATCGAGCGCGTGCGGGGGCGGCAGGGGGGGCGGCGGTGGCTGTGCGGGGGCGGGGGGAACCCGGTTGAGAACAGCGGTGTCTGCCAGAACCTGCGTGCCGCCCTCCAACACCTGCGTGTCGCCAGGGCCGCCTTCCAGAACCACGTCGCTAAAGCCCAGACTAGGCTGGGGAGGAAGTACCTGAGAGAGCAAGGGCCCAAAGGCGGCAAACACTCAGCGCGCAAACCGCTCGGCCAGGCCGGGCCCAGCCGGGCGACAGCGCGCGTGGGGCGTGCGTTGCGCCTGCGTGCGAGGCGGAGCCACGCGCCTGCGACATGCGGTCAGGGAGAGCGGGCTCAGGAGGCCAGGCCTGGTGGAGAGGTGCCGACTGCCTCCCGTCTCGCCGCGAAGGATGTGGGGCGGGGCCGTCCGCGCGCGCGAGAGCACAAGCTGCCCGCTGCGCGCAGAACGAGGCGCGCGCAGAACCGGGGCGCGCTCAAGGCAGGCTCAGTGCGCTGCTCCTCGCTCTCGTCGCACACAGCAGCTCAGCTGCGCCACACACACGCAAACAACACCCGACGGCGGCACAAGCTGGAGTCTCCCGTACTGTCGTACGTAGTACATCTACTACACGGGAAAAGCGCAAAACACGCATCATGAGCGTTTGTGCGTTAGCGCGTTCGCGCTTTGGCGTCCCACTCTCTTGCCCTCGCGCCTCCTATCCTCCCGATGCCTCCGAAGGCGCCTGGCGCCAATGACCCCGCTGCGTCCGAGCTTGCGCGACTGCACCGCCTGGTTGCCGACAAGAGCGGCGAGGTGATTCAGTTCCAGGAGCTCCAGTCGCAGCTTCAGGTTCAGCTGCGCGAAGCGGTTGGTCGCGCCGACGCGGCGGAGTCTGCTTCAGCCGCCTCTGCGCGTCGCTGTGTGGAGCTTGAGCATGACGTGGGTGAAGCGTCTGACGCAGTTGAGGACCTGGCGAGGCAGCTGGAAAGCCGCGACGCTGCAGTGACGCGACTGGAGGCGCAGCTGGCGCAGGCGCAGCGCAACGCGGAGGAGGCGAGCGCACAGGCGACAGAGGTGCACGGCAACACGCGCGCGCAATCCGCGGCGCTTGTGCAAGCCGAAGCACGCGCGGCCGCAGCCGAGCTGCGCGGCGACAAGCTCTTTGCGGCTGCGGAGGTGCGGCAGCGCCGCACTGCGTCGCTTTGAGCGCGAGGCGACTGCGCTGGTTTAATTTTCGGGCTCTAACGCAGCCTGCGATTGCGCGCGCAGGCTGCCGCGGGTGAGCGCGCCCGCGTGGACGCGCGCGCGCAGGACGCAATCAGCGAGTGCGAGTCTCTGCGGAGCCGTTGCCGCGAGCTGGAGGTGCAGCTGTCAAGCGCGCTGTCTTCGTTGTCCGGTTTGGAGGGCGGCGCCGTGGGCTCTCGACGTGCGCGCGCAGAGGGCGCGGCGGCGCAGCAGGTTGAGTATTTAAACGAACAGCTGGCTGTCAAGGAGCGCCTGCTGGTTGCGCGCGACCGTCAGCTGAGCGCCCTCAAGGCTGCCCGGGGGGAGCTCCAGGCCACCGTGGACGCCGCGGCGGGGCCGGGCGGCTACTCCAAGCTGGCTGGCGCATTAGAGGCCGACGCAGCCGAGTCGGTGGCGCTTGCGCAGAAGGCTGCGGCCGCCGCGCGTCGAGAAAGGGACTGCCTCGCGGTGGCGCTGGAGGCCGTCTCCGGAGCCGCGGCGGTGCACGCCACGCTGCGTGACGCGAGATGCGCTGCGGGCGGCGAAAACAGCGTCAGCAGCAGCGTGACGACCGCGTCCGGGGGCGCCACGAAGGGCGGAGGCGCCGCCGCTGGCGCGCCCCAGCACAGCGTGGTTGAGCATCTGGCGCTGGAGCGCGCGGACGAGGCCCTCGCGGCCTGCGAGGTGCTGCGCCGAGAGCGCGCAGAGCTGCGCCGGCGAGTGGAGGAGCTTGGCGCGTTGGCGGACCCCCGGCTGCCCCAGCAGCTGCAGGGCGCAGACGCGCGCGCCACAGCAGCGCAGAGGCGCGCTGACGTGGCTGAGAGGCAGCTGGCCGCCGTCAAGGCTGAGCGAGAGCAGCTGCGGCAGCGCTTGGATGCGGCTGAGCTCGGCAGCGCTTCAGCCGGGCCGCTGCCGGCATCCTCTGACGGGGCGGACCCGAACAATCAGCCTCTCCGCCAGGAGCTCGCCGCAGTGCAGGTGCAGGTTGCGGACGTCATCGAGCGACTGCGTGACCGGGAGATGGTGCTTGCCAAGGTGCTGGCCAGGACGCGCGCCGCGTGAGGAATGCGGTCACTGGCGTCGATGGCAGTAGTCTGCCTTCTCGCGAGGGCGTGCAAGCCGATGCGCGACGATCATACACAGTCGCGCGCTTCTCTCGTCTCGTCAACGAACGAAGGTCGAACGTACATTCGATCACTCGAACCGTCGAACACAGTCGAAGTCAACCACTACGCCGCCCCCGGCTGGCTCTGGTCCGACTGTGCCCCCGGCAGCAATGGCAGCTGAGGTGCCAGGAGGGCCGGTGGAGCCCGGTGAACTGTGCTGCCCCATCACGCACCAGCTGTTCCGCGACCCCGTGGTCAACAGCCTGGGCAACACCTACGAGCGCGCGGCGCTGCTGCAGGCCTGGGCTGGGCCACCGCGCGTGCGACGAGACCCGCTCACCAACCAGGGGGTGCCCAACACCCACCTCGTTCCCAACCAAGCCATGCGGCGACTGGTGCGCCCGGGGGACGGGAGCACGCGGGTCTGCTCACGTCTTTCGCGCTCTGAACCGCAGCGCAGGTGGTTGCGTGGCTGGAAGAGCACCCGGGGTACCATCCCGAGGGCTAGGACAGCAGGCTCCTGGCGCCTCTCGCCTTCGCGCCCCAGCAGCAGAGGTCTCCGGCACCCTCGGAGGAGGAGGAGGAGGAGGAGGAGCCGTGGGCTGAGACGCGAGAGAGCGCGGAAACCCTGCAGCGCCTTCGTGACAGCGACGCCACCCTGACGGAGCTGGACCTCGGCGAAAACATCGGAAACGCTGGAGCGAGCGCGCTGGCTGAGGCGCTGAAGGTGAACAGCACTCTGACGTCGCTGCACCTCTGGATCAACAACATCGGCGACGCTGGAGCGAGCGCGGTGGCTGAGGCGCTGAAGGTGAACAGCACTCTGACGCTGCTGTACCTCGGCAGCAACAGCATCGGCGAAGCTGGAGCACGCGCGGTGGCTGAGGCGATGAAGGTGAACAGCACTCTGACGGATCTGGACCTCTGGAGTAACAGCATCGGCGACGCTGGAGCGAGCGCGATGGCTGAGGCGCTGAAGGCAAACCGTACTCTGACGGAGCTGCGCCTCGGCGGCAACAGTATCGGCGACGCTGGAGCACGCGCGGTGGCTGAGGCGATGAAGGTGAACAGCACTCTGACGGAGCTGGGCCTCCACGACAACAGCATCGGCGACGCTGGAGCGAGCGCGCTGGCTGAGGCGCTGAAGGTGAACAGCACACTGACGATGCTGTGGCTCGGCGGCAGCAGTATCGGCGACGCTGGAGCACGTGCGGTGGCTGAGGCGATGAAGGTGAACAACACTCTGACGAAGCTGAGCCTCAGCGGCAACAGTATCGGCGACGCTGGAGCGTGCGCGCTGGCTGAGGCGCTGAAGGTGAAGAGCACTCTGACGAGGCTGTGGCTCAGCGACAACAGCATCGCCGAAGCTGGGGTGCAAGCTCTCCGCTCTAGCGTGCGCATGGGCTGTGAACTTAACTTATAAATAGCCGTAGCCGGCACCACCCGGGCGCTGGCTGCTGAGCCGTAGCCTGATGTGGGGCAGTACCAACGACTCCGTCTCTGGCCCGCAGTCTTGACTGGCTCCTCAGTGCACTGGGCCGGGTGTGGCTTGCGGGCGGGTTGGACGCACATGTGATGTGCCTTGCTTATTACACATCTGTTCAAGCTCACGTAACTTGTTGCCCACGCCATGCGCTCCATGCACGCAGCCTGTCAGCCTGCAGCGGCGAGGGCGAGCGTCAGCGCAACGAGAGAGAGCCTGAGGGTTGTTGGGAACAGAGCGCTGGTGAAGGCTCGGGTCTATATAGTCTCTCCATAAAAGGTCAGATACCACAGGAATAGAAAAGGTTATCTTCACTGCCAACCAGCGCGCACAGAGGCGAGACAGACTGACAGAGAGCGGCGCGTGTCTGTGGGCTTCAAGTGCATACGGTGCTCCTCAGCCCCCGCAAGGCGGAGTCGGATAGCACAAACTATCGTGTTGTCTCATCACCGCCCCGACAGAGCTCTTGCGCAAGCGCGCCGGCGGCGCGCATGCTGGGCAGGGGTGCAGACGGCGGCTAATTTTAGGGTAGTACCGAGCGCGAGCGCAGGCGCGGGGGCTCGAACACGCGAGCGGGGCTTCGAACACGCTCGCACCTGCAAGGGTGGATGGAGTAGGCGGAGCAGGGCGGCCCAGCGCGAGGCGCGTCCTGAAGTCCGCACACGAGAGCTTCACTGCACGGGCGGCCCTGAACCAAGGCCCGATACGCGCCCGCTATAGATGGCCCCAGACGCTCCAGCAGACCCTGGCGTGAGCAAGCGGGGGCGGCACGATGCGGTTGACGAGCCAAAGAGCGGCTGCTGCTCTCGTCGGTCGACAAAAACACGCATCACACGTCGCGATGCCTCCACCTACTGATGGTGTGATGGACACTTCATTCGCTCTTGCGGCGGTTGATCTTGCCCATGCGTCCGGTCCGGTTCATGTCTCGAAATCTGTAGGACAGGTCCTCAGCCTGGCCGGAGACGGTTTCTAGCGCCGGCGCCTGGCGCTCCAGCTCATCGCCGATGCGGCGGCTGAGGACGCCCAGCGCGCCCACAGTTTCGTCCAAGCGCGCCAGGGTCTCATCCTGCTCGGCCGCTTCTCCTGCCAGCTTGGCGTCTCCAAACAGCGGGGGCGGGCGCGGCGGGGGCGCGGGCGCGGCGGGCGCGGAGGAAGGCAGCTTTTGGCGGAGGAGGAAAGACTTGAGGGAGCCTCCTAGAGAAGTTTGAGGCTGAGGCGGGGTCGGCGAAGAGGGGTGACCTCTACCACCTCTTCGCTTCTGCAGTAGTCGCTTCGGACCGAAGCAACCCAGGCACCGCGTGTTGATCTTGTCCAGCCGCTCCTCGGACGCGCTCGCGATGTCCTCAGCCTCCTCCAGCGACGCCGCGACGCTCTTCAGCGTCTCCGTCTGCGTGGCCAGCTCGCCCAGCGTCGCCACGGCCACCTCGCGAGCCTCCTCAGCGCTGCGCAGCGCGCGCTTGGCGGCGGCGCTGCTTCGCTCGGACAGCGCGCCAGCCTGCAGCAGGGCGTGCTGCGGACCTCGCATCTCCGTCCTAGGAACGAGAGTAAAAGGTCGTCCAGCCGGAATCAGCGCGCGCCGGCACCGCCCGCGCGCAAGCACGCACCCGACGTTGGCTTCAGCGCCGGCGGGGCGCGGTGCGGGGCGGTGCACGCTGGCGTCACCTGCAGTCGCTTCGATGTCCTCGCCCACCTGCCATCGCGCAGCCTTCACCTGCCCGCTCATGCCCACAGCTCAGCTGAGTACAGACACGCAAGGACGGAGGGCGCGAGGTGTGCGTGATGACCTGCTCTAAACAAACCGCCACACGTTAAAAGCCTCCGCCATCCCCTTGCCCACGGCCGCCTCCGGTGCGCCCGCGTTGACGTGCAGGAGGCTGTCCTTGTGTCCCGCCGTTTGATAGTTGTGCGCGGACACCTCCCGTTCGTTGCCCCAGTCGGTGAGAACGCTGAAAGTCTCTGCGGCCAGGCACTGCTGCGTTGCGGCGTGCTTGATGAGCAGGGGCGCACCCAACAGGATAGGCTGTCCCTCGCTGGCCAGCTGCTGCGCCGGCTGTGGGGTCAGGAGCACGAAGACGGTCTCCTGCAACCCGCACAGCGCGGAGAAGGAGACGAGCTGGTGCTTGCTCGCCCGAGCCACACAGGCCACGGTGACGGGCCCGGAGCGCAGCGCCAGCGACGGCGCGGCGCTGGCGGCGGCGGGCGGGTCGCGCAGGCGCGGCGGCGCGAGCTGGCAGGCTTCGGGGGCCAGCCGCAGGCGCACTTTCTGGCCGTAGTGGGCCACCTGTGCGCCGCCGATGCGCTGCAGGGCCGCCGCCTCGTCTTCAGCGGTGCGCGGCGCGACGCTGCGTGGGCCGTGTTAGAGTTGACCAGCCCCAGCGTCGCCCTAGCCGCACCTCTCCAACACCAAGCAGCACCGGGTGGCCGCGCTCTCCGTCTCCGCGTCGGGCTGTGCCAGCGCGGCCGCACAGGCGCGCTCGTCCGGCGACAACACCGCGTCATGGAGGCACGCCGCCAACACCCACCCGGCCGCGCTCTCCAAACGACACACCTCGCCCAAACGAAGCAGCCCGTCGCCCGGGTGACGCAGAGGCCGGCGCGCGTTGGCGCCCGCCATGCGAGCAGAGTGCACGTCAGAGCGCAGAGTGCCAGCCGCGCGGGCGTCCTGCAGCCGCTCAGTCGTCTCTGCCAACGCCTGAGACTCCTCAGACCAGTTGCCTACGCGCACGGCGCTGGTGTAGCCCGCCATCCAGGGGAGCTTCAGAGAGAGCTGGTCAGGTGGTCCCTCCCGTTTTGCCCTACCAAGACGCACGCGCGCTGCTCTGCTAGCCTGTGAGCCACCGCGTAGTATCGCACTGGGCGGCCCAGAAGTGTGACCATGCTGCTCTGTCACCCACCGCCTTCAACGCTCCCCTCGCGGCCCCTGCGCAGGAGGCCCGCGCCGCTATGCCGCCTACGCGCCGCGCCTCCGCGCCGTGTGCGCGCGGCCGCCGGCGCGTCGTCGCCACAGCCGGGCTCGCCGCAGTGGGTGCAGCAGCGTCAAGCCGCCGACATCGCCTCTTCCACCGTGGACGCACCTCCACCCAGCGGCGGCGCACAGGAGAGGTACATGTCGTTTGAGGACGAGATGCACGTCTTCGGCTACGAGCCAGCGCCCGGAGAAACACGCACGTACGGCCCGCCAGCGCTGCTGCTCGCTGGCATGCGCGCCGAGGAGCTGCCTCGTGTGCGCCAACTGCTGGACGAGCTGGGCGGACACTCCGTGAAAGTGCTGGCGGTGCGTGATTTCGTCCAGCGCCGCCGGTGCTTCTGGGTCTGACAGCACACGTGTACAGGCGGACCGGGAGATGCTGAGCATGCGGCTGCGCGACGCGCTGCGCACGCCAGAGCCTGACTGGCTGTGCGCACGTCCAGTGGAGGCATCGTACGGCGGCGGCTTCGGCTCTGCCCGGGTGTTGCTTTTCTCAGGGCTGGACAGCGGCGAAAAGTCGGCTGTGGTGAGCGCACTGGAGGCGAGAGGACTGCCCCGCCTGGCAGTCACGTCGCTGCAGCCGCGCAACCTGGACGCTCGGCTGGGGGAGGTGCTGGCGGCGGCGGTGGCGGCGGACCGTCGCTACGTCGAACGACTGGAGGCGCTGAAGCGGGGCGTCGTCTTGCCGCCAGACCCGCTCGACGACGACGAGGACGCTGACGATGAGGAGGACGAGGAGGCGTTGATGCCTGCGCAGGACGCGGACAGTTCTGAGGACTTTGGGGATGACAATGGCGAGGAGGCCCCCTCGGCGGCGCAACAGCAGCCAGCTGCTGATTCAAACGCGCCATCGGACGGGGAGGAGCCAGAGCCGGAATGGGTGAGAGCCATGGGCGCCATTCAGGAGGAGGTAGCGCGGCGGGGAGACCTGGGTGAAGATCTGTCCTTTCTGAGAGACCCCACCCTCGAAGAGCCCCCCTGGATGAAGGACATGCTCTCCTCGCGCGCCCTGGAGAACCACTTCAGCGGCGCGGAGCTGGAGGAGCTGCGCGCGCAGCAAAGGGACTTCATGGACGGTGCCGAGAATGACGCTGCCATCGCGCAGGCCGAGGCGCGCAGAGGACGAGCAGAGGAGGGGTACGCGTCGCTGGATGAGCTCATGGCCGCCATGATCGCGGAGGAGCAGGCGGCGGGCATGGGGGCGCCAAAAAAGAAAGTGGTGTTTGGGCCGGTGCCGCCGGGACAAAAGAAGGCTTGACAACTTTGATCGAAAGTGCGGTATTCATCATGTACGCGCGCGCCACCCTCCGGCGACTCCATCGCCGCCTGCACGCGATGGGAGGCGCGGCAAACCAGGTGCGCTGCAAGCGCACGCCTCATTGCCGCGATCCCAGCCCTGAGCAGCCGTTCCCCGCACACAGGCCGCTGCGCCCGCGGCGTCCGAGGAGCTTGCGAGCTTCAGAGCGCGCGACCTGGTGGTTCAGCTCACGGTACGGCTGCTGCCAAAGCAGCGGCGCATTGCTTTGCTCTGACGAGAAACTGTGCGCAGGCCACGCCGGGCGTGAAGCCGGCTTTAGACTCGACTTTACAGTTTGGTCGCGTGTTCAGCGACCACATGCTTTGCGTGGAGTGGACGGACGGCCGCGGGTGGGGCGTGCCGCGAATCCAACCTTTGCAGGCGCTCAGCTTGCACCCTGCGGCGCAGACGCTTCAGTACGGAGCGCAGTGTTTCGAGGGAATGAAGGCGTACGCGGGGCCGGATGGGCGCCCGCGACTGTTCCGCCCAGAGCTCAACACGGCCCGACTGCTCCGATCCGCGGTGAGGCTTGCGCTGCCCAGCTTCGACTGTGCGGAGCTGCAGGCCTGCCTGGCGGCGCTGCTGCGCGTGGAGGCCGACTGGGTGCCCCGTCTGCCGGGCTTTTCGCTGTACTTGCGGCCGACGCTGGTGGCCACCACGCCCTTTCTGGGGGTGGGCCCTCCCCAACACGCCACCCTCTTCGTGGTTCTCTCTCCCTGCGGTCCCTACGTCACCGGACCGCCTCAGGCTGTGCGGCTGTACTTGGAGGAAGGGGTAGTCCGAGCAGCGCCTGGAGGAGTTGGTTCCTACAAGGTTGGCGGGAATTACGCACCCACCGTGGCACCTGCGCTGGCGGCTGCGCGACGGCACGGAGCAACGCAGGTGCTGTACACGTACCAACCAGAGGGCGGGGTACGGGTGATCCAGGAGGCTGGGGCCATGAACGTTTTCGTGTTGCTGGAAGACGCGGCGGGGCGGCCTGAGCTGATCACCCCCCCGCTGGATGGCACCATCTTGCCGGGCGTCACACGCGCAAGCCTGCTGGGACTTGCGGCGATGCAGCCGGGACTAACAGTGAGCCAACGTGCTTTGCCGGTGGACGAGCTGGCCGCCGCGGCCAGCGCGGGCCGTCTGTTGGAGGTGTTTTGCAGCGGCACCGCCGCCGTGGTGCTGCCCGTGCAGTGCCTGGTGCGCGAGAACGGAGAGGAGCTCGCTGCAAAGCCCTACGACCCGCAACCGGGCGCGATGCTGAGCTCCAGGCTGGCAGCAAAGCTGTCGGACATACAGTATGGGCGGGTGCAGCACGAATGGTCTGTGCCCATCGATGCCTTGTGATCACAACACGGATGTCCCCTAGAGACACAGCACTCGTCGTGGTGCCGTATTTGTCTGATTTGTGACAAAAGATGTGACTCTTAGTCGCGCACTTGGCCTTTGCGTCCATGTCTGCGCTTGCCACAGAGGTGTTCGAGTTGCTTGAGCTTCCAGGCGACTTGCTGAGCTGGTTCTTACCAGCCGCTCTCGGCCACCTCGCCTGCGACGCTCGAGCGCGCTGCGCGCTGCTCAGCAGGCGCTTCAGGGCTCTGGTTGCCAGCCCGCACTGTTGGGCGTCGGTGGACGTGACGCGCGAGGACGGGCGGGCGCTGAGAGAGTCCGAGCTGCGCATGGTGCTTGCCCAGGCGGGCCCCTCGCTACGAGAGCTGCGGCTCACCCACCCGTGCTTTCTGGGCGCGCAGCTGTTGCGCTTGGGGCGACACACAGCGCGAGAGCTGGTGCTGCACGTGCTGGACGCCTTCTTGTCGGCTGAGCAGCGGTTGGCGCTGGAGGTGTTGTTTCAGACGGGCCAACACTCGTTCTTCCAGCTGCTCACCAGCGACGCGGAGACAGTCCAGCCGGACCGCTACGTGGAGGAGATTCTGGCGCGCTGTCCCAGCCTGCACGTCTGCGCTGTCGAGATGGTGTGTGGTTCCCTGGACTACACACAGCTGGCGATGCTGCAGTCTCCTCTGCTCCAGCCACCTGTGGTGCAGCCGTTGGCACGGGCACGGGGCGAGCATGGTTGGGAAGAGTTGGGCTTGCTGCTGGCCGCTCTGCAGCGAAAGAGAGTGCGGCTGTGCCTGCGCTACTGTTTCTGCCACGAGGCGACTGATCCGCCTGACGTGCTGCACAGCATCTCAGCAGACGCAATGGGCGACGTGACGCTCAAATTGGTCGTCCCCAAATACAGCAACAGGCTGAACACGCTGCCTCTGCTTCCGCTGCCACACCCAGCCAGCGTGCGCGAGCTGAACTTGCATGCCCAATTGACCATGGCTCAGCTGCTGAGCTTAATCCAGCCGCTATCGGCGCTGGAGCGCCTGGCGTTTGTGATTCCAGCGCCGATGGGGAATGACATGGCCGAAATGGAGGCGTTGTGCCAGCATCTGGGTCAACTGGCTACGTTTCGCGAGCTCTACATCAACGGCGCCATTATGGGTCTACATCAACGACGCGATTATCGCGGGTTCACGAGTCTCAAGCCAGTACTCGGCCTGCTGCGCTCAGGAGGCCGCAGTTTTCGCTTGCTCTGCTTGGAGGCATTGCGGCTTGCACCGGGCGTTATCACAAGTCTGGTGGAAGTGCTATTGGAGCCTGGCACAGCGCCTCTTTCACATCTCGCACTGAGATACAACTCCATACTGGAGAATCAGGACTTTGAGACTGATGAGCAACTCCCGGCGCTAGCGCTCCTGCTGCGCCACAGTCGCTCGCTGCGCACACTGGACGCGCAGCTGTACACGCCAAATCCTGTATGTGAGCTTGAGTATGAAGCGGAGAAGATGCAGCCATTACTTGACGCGCTGGCAGAGACCACCAGTGTGGATCTGCTTCTGCTCTCGCACAGTACAGACGACTTCAGCGATCGCGGGGAACACTACATCGATCACGCCATGCACGCGCTGTCGCTACTCAACCCGCGGGCGGCGTCAGTGGCTTGGTTAGCTAACTCGGGCAACAGCCTGAGAGTTACGTAGCACGGGGCTCCTCAATTACAATTACAGCCCGCCAGCTGCCAGCACAGCCACCGGCGTCTCCGCCTGGAAGAGCAGCAGGTTTGGCGTGCCCGGCAGCATGCTGCCCATGATCCTGCCTCTGGTGGCCGCCTCTAGGAGCGCGGCTTTCACCTCCGCTGGCTTCGCCGCCGGCTTGCGCGACAGCATTTCAGCAGCCACGCCGGCCACGTGGGGGGCCGCCATGGACGTACCGCTCGACATGCTGTACGCGCTGTCGCTCACGCGGCCGCACCTCTTGGCGCCGCCGCAAGCTGAAACGACATCCACGCCGGGCGCAAACAGATCCACGCAGCGGCCCGTGTCGGTCCAACTGTAGAGGGTGTCGTTGCCCGGCTGGAGGGCCATCACGCCGCCTTGGCGGTAGCGCGGAGACAGATCGGATGCGCCGACGGTGACCGCATCGCTCACGCAGGCTGGCACCACGGTGCAGGCGTCGCCCTGGCTGTTGCCGGCGGCGACGGTTGTGAACACTCCGGCATCGCGTACCAACGACCGCACCGAATCTTCCAGCGCGCGACTCCAATCACCTCTGGGAATTCCCAGGCTGAGCGTGGCCACCGCGGGCAGTTGCGCGTGGCGGGCCACCCAGTCTATGCCCGCCACGACGTCCGACACGCGCCCGTTGCCGTCGCAGTCCAGCACCCGCACGCTGACGAGGCGCGCAGCGGGGGCCACCCCCACGCGCGCCCCTGCAACCGTTGCTGCAACGTGTGTGCCGTGGCCATCGCAGTCCTGGGCCACCGTGGCGTCTCCGACAGCCTCAGCGACCACCGGTTTGGTGAAATCCGCGCCGGCTGTGACTCGAGATGTGGAAGATGAGGAAGCTTCGGCGCTGCCGACGGCGCTCCTCCTGCGGAACTCGTCGTGGCTGCCACGCACGCCCGAGTCGACGATGTACACGCTGACGCCTGCGCCCGCGTCCGGACGCGGCGCAAAGCGGCCGTCCAGCGGCGTGGCGCGCTGGTCGAGGCGATCAAGAGACCAGGGAACGCGAGCAGGCGCGCCCAGCGTCGGCAGCGGCAGCACCGGCGGCGCGGCAGCACCGGCGGCAGTGGCAGCACCGGTGGACGCAACAGCTGTTGCGTCCACCGACACGGGTGCGTCGTGCTCAATGAGCTCCATCAGGCCCGGCGCGCAGCGCTGCAGCGCGCGCAGCTGAGATGGTCTGAATGTGCCCGCAAAGCCTCGAATGACCCGTGTGTACACGTGTCTGCACAGCCCGCCCAGCTGCAGCTGGCACATGAGCGACGGCCGAGGATACTGCTGTTGCTGCTTGAGTGACGCGCGGGTGCGGTTGCAGACGGCAAACAAATCAGAAGCCTCTGCACCGGCGGAAGCGGTCACCACGAACGGCGCTGGCGCGTCGCCCGCAGATCCGGAGGCGAGCATGGATGCTCGCCCTGGCGCCCAAGGAGGCTCCGCGACGGCCGCGCGCCAGAGCAGCGGCTCCGCAGAGGCATAGTGCAGCGATAGTGCCACGCACGCGCACAGCAGCGCGGCCACGCGCCCCTGCCGCATGCGCGCCCTGCACATGCGCGCGCGTTGGCAGCAGTGCGGCAGCGTAATTGGATGCGCGGACGCATGGTCGTAACAAATAGGGGTTCTCCGTTCCGTCCTCGGGCAGTCAACGAACCCCGGCAAAACGCGCTGTGATGTTCTTTGGTTCTGGTCCCTGCGTTGGGTTATCTTTACACTGGTGTTGCAACAGCTGCGCGTGCGTGCGTGCGTGCGTGCGCTAGTCGCTGTCGTCACCGTCGAAGTCGTCGCCGCTGTCATCCTCCTCGCCCTCCGACTCGGACACTGCGTACTTTTTGACTGCGGCT
>Ga0208951_1000911_pt1 | contig 13394 bp, 13 predicted proteins | sample GreLakmeMI27MSRF_FD_187702 | JGI IMG/M metagenome (GOLD analysis project Ga0208951, IMG submission 187702) | Freshwater lentic microbial communities from great Laurentian Lakes, MI, USA - Great Lakes metaG MI27MSRF (SPAdes) | ecosystem: Environmental > Aquatic > Freshwater > Lake | place: Great... | reverse complement strand
AGCCGGCGCGATGAGCGCGCCGCCGCGGTGCAGCGGGACGCGAACAGGCGGCAGCCCTTTCCGGCCCGTACAGCTTCGCTTCGCGACCTCGCTGACTCTATGGTACTCATGACTGCGGCAGACCTCAAGAGCCCCCTCAGCCGCGCGGGCGGGACCTCAGGCGCGCAGCGGCAGAGCGCGCAGAGGCGCTGTGACTGACGCGCGCTGCCGCACGCCTCACGCCCACGGCGCAGGCGCTGCCCAGCGCAACAGCGTCTCATCAGACGAAGTGCTGATCACGGGCGAGACCCCCGGCGGCGCGGGCGCGTCTGCGCCGCGCGCCCCGGAGTCGCCCGGCTTCGAGATTCTGGAAAGCGAGCCCGCGCCCGCGCCTCCGCTGGTGTACACTCGCGCCCCGGTGAGTGTCGAGTCTGAGCTGCGCGCCACTGCTGCGCGCTGTCGCGGGCGAGCCCTGATACGCGCTGGCGCACGCGGCATTGTTAACCTGGCCCCTCCCGCCCTGACCGCCCGCGCTCTGACGCCCGCGCCGCCGGTGCTCAGGAGAACGACGTGTTCGATAAGTGTGTTATCGTCGGCTCCGTCCCGCATGCGCTGGGCGGGAACAAGGCCAACCTGCGCGAGCGCTGCCGCGTGGTTGGCTTCGGAACCGCGGACAAGTATGGCGCCACGCCGCCCTGGTCGCTGAGCTTGATGTGCGCAGCGAAGAGCGCCTCAGCAACCGCGTACGCCTCACACACGCCGCCCGTCACGTAGCCCGCCTCCGTCAGCGACTGGCCCGCCGCGCCCTCAGGGTCGCTCGCGGCGCGCACGCGCGCGTGCAGCGCGACGCTGCACGCGTCGCAGTTGCCAGGAGGGCCCGAGTGAGTGCAGCCTTCAGCGCCGAGACTCACAAAGCGAAACAGGTCCTCCGTGCCGCGTATCGTGAGGCTGCGGCCGGCTGGGAAGTTGAACGTGTACGGCAGCTGCACGCGGATCTCTGGCGTCTCCTGCAGCGGCTTGTACGCGTACGTGTTGGTCTCAAGGTCGAAGCACGCCACGTCCTGGTCTATGCGGAGCCCCAGCATCGCGCGGTAGCACTCCTGCGACAAGCCCTGCACGTTGTCGCTGCCCGGGTGCGGCTCGTGGGCCACCAGGTCGCCTATGTCTGCGGCGGCAGCCTGCGCGTCTGCGTGAGTGCACCAACAGCTGCGTGAGACGCAGCGGGGCGCGCGCACCCGCTGGCCGGCTGGCACTGTGCCCGACACGAACACGTGCGGCGCGCTGGCGCGCGCTGGCGGTGCGGAGGTGCCTCGCGACGGCGGCCGCGATAGGCGCTCGCTCCGTCTGGAGCCGCCCTCGCTCATGGCGGGCGAGTGCCGCGAGCAAGCTGCTGGCGACTCACAGGGTGCGCGGAGGCGCGGGGCGTGCTGAGCTGTACGGCAGTTCCGGCCCTTCGGCTTCGGACCGCCTGGCGACGCGCGCGAGGGGTGCACGTGCCCGCCGACGCGCGCATTCGCACCGTGCGAGCTCACAGGCGGCGTGCAGCGGCGAGCTTGAGCACGCTGAGCGCGCGTAGGAGCGTAGCCGGGAGGCTGGGCAACACTGTGCGGCTTCCCGCGCTCGCCACAGGCCCGCTCTGCGCCGCCTGAGCACCTGCGCGGGTGCGCCTGACCCACCTAGGCGCGCAGCCGCAGTTTCGCGCGCTGGTAAGGCCTCTGTCGCCGCCGGCGGCAAAGTTTCCGGCGTCGTTTCCGGCTAGGGTCGTGTATCCTCCTCGCAACGTCGGTCGCTGCAGGCGCAAGAACGCCGCCCTGGGAAGTGCTTTTGGGGTGGGACCCTGCTGTACGCGTCTGCCTCGTCCACCAATGCAGCCCCTGCTGCGCTGCCTGGACGCCACGCACCCGCGCGATTGCGCCGTTTGCACGCCTGCGCCCACGCAGAGCGAGGAGGCGGCCTACGAGCTCGCCTGTCCAAGCTCCGCAAAGCCGAGCGCTGAGAAACGACTGCGCTCCCTCCTCGCACACACGCCGGAGTGGGCCTCCTCCGAAGAACGCCTGCGCCTGGCGGCTGAGGTAGAGGAGCTGCAGCCCGAGCTGGCACACTCGCTGCGCGCCCGCCTTTGCTCGCAGCTGCGCAAGGCCGACTTGATTGCGCTGGCAAGATCCTGGCGCTACCGCTCCGACCTGTGGCGCCCCAAACGCGCCCACTGGGCGCTGACAGACGTGGCCTGGTCGCCCACCACCTTGACCGCTGCAGCCTCGTCCACCGAGCCCTCCAGTCAACTACTGCCCGCCCTGCTGCCTGCGCCCCGAGTGCAGCAGCGCCAGCCGCCCAGCACCACCCACCTCTGCCGTGTCCCCGGCTGCACCCAGACCGTTGCCGGTGACAGGAGCAGCTACGCGCGCCGCATCCGCCTGTGTTCCACGCACCGGCACGCCTCCGAGCTCCTCATCGACGGGCAGTCCACGAGCCGGTTCTGCCAAAAATGCTACCGCCTGCACCCCACCTCCGAATTTCAGGGCCTCAATCGCACCTGCACGCGCATGCTGAGCCGGCACAACGAGCGCCGCCGCAGCGCCTACGCTGCCCGCAAGAGCAGCCGCTCCCCGGAAGCGGAAAACGCGGAAGGCTTCTCGGACGCGCTGGCGGATGCGCTGCTGGATTTTCCCCTGGACGAGGCAAATACGCAGCTAGACGCCTCCATCTGGAGCCAGCTGCTGCCCTGGTCAGACAGCATGCAGTCGACGGAAACCGACTCCGCCCCAGCCTCGCTGCACGTAGCCTTCAAGTTCCCCTGCGACACGCCCCTGGACCTGCCGCCCAGCCTGTACGAGGCGGCCAGCGCCGCGCTGGGCGATTGGCCGTTAGCTCTGGAGGGCGCCATCGAACCAGGATGCGTGCTGCTCACACTGCACACGCTGGGCGACGCAGAGCAGGCTGCACGAATTGCGCGCGATGCGCGGCGCATGCTCGCCGGCTTTGACGTCTCCGCACGCTGCTCGGGCAGCATGGTTTACGACGCTGCGCCTCCCATCGCCCCGCTGGCTGCCAGCCCCAACGCCCCGCTGGCCCTCCAGCCGCCCCATCGCCCGGGCTTTGCTCTGCGGGCGCTGTTTCACGGCCAGTTCGCCAGACTGGGCTGCGACGGCGTCTGCCTGGCGCCCCTTCCTGCCACGCTCTCGCTGCCGGCGCTGGGATGCGAGGGCGTGGTGCTCTGGAACCTCGTGGCGGACGAGGACTGCGGCACCCTGCGCCTCCCGCGAGCGCCCGCCCGCCGAGCGATGCTGCTCATTCGCGACGCCGCTGCGGCTGCCGAGATCAACGCCAGCGCGTCGCGGCTCGGTTTCGACGAGACCCAGGCCGCATCCGCGCTGACTGCGCTGGGCCACGCGCTGCGCCCCGCCTGCGACGCACGCCTGGCCGCCCGCGCAGTCGCTGCAGCGCTGCGCCTGGGCTGGCATCGAGCAGCCATGCTCGCCGCGGAGCGCCTGGCGGAGGGCCTGCCCGCAGACGATCAGCCGCTGCTGCCCGCGGGCCACGGCTCGCTGCTGCACGCTGCGGTGCGCGCGGGGGACAGCCGCGCCGCGACGCTGCTGGCGGCGACGCCCGCATTTGGTGCCCCAGGGCGGGCCCACGGCGCCACGGGCGACGCCACGCCGCTGCACCTGGCGGCGGTGGCGCAGGACGTAGAACTGCTGGGCGCGCTGCTGGGCACCGCCGCAGCCGCAGCCGCCTGGTGCTGCGCTCGGGACGCGTGCGGCGCGACCCCCTCCGCTCTGCTGCGCGCGCGGCTGCGCGATGCCCCTGACGCCCGGCTGGCGGCGCTGGACGCGGAGCTGCACGCGAGTTGCGCCCCAGGCGCCCACTTGGCCCGCGCCGCGAAGGAGGCGCTGTGCTCCTCGCAGGGCGTCTTCCTGGCCTCGCACCAAGCTCTACTGCTGCCGGGCCTCTTGCGCGCTCAGCTGCCCCACCCGGCATTCTCGCGTGATGCGGTGGACATCGCCGAGGCGCTGCTCCTCCTGGAGCCGCCACCGCCGCGCTCCGCCGCCGCCTGGCTGCACGCCACCGCGGACTGGGCGCGCGCCACTGCCGCCGTTACCTGGGCGCCCTCCCCTGAGTACCGCCTGTTTCGCCACTCCCTGGTGCTCTCCAACACCAGCCTGGTGCTCTTTCAGCTGGTGCTCACCGCCGTGCCCAACCTGCTCATGCTATGGCGCCACCCACCCACGCAGCCACGCATGCTGCACACGGAGGTGCGGGCGCTGGCGGGGACGCTGCAGCACAAGCACACGGTGCGTTTGTTCGCAGCCGAGGGGTACTATTTTGCCAGCCTGCTGTGCAACGTGGCGGTCGTTGCGCTCATCCTGGCGGGCAGGCGCTCAGCCCGCGCGCACGCCTTTTACGTGCGCTACAACAGTCACCTGCTGGCCGCGGTCTTCTTCATCCGCTATATCCTGGCCAATGCGCTGGCGGTGCGCAGCGTGTGCGCCCGCTATGGTGACGTGCTCCCATGCCCGGTGCACGTCCCGGCGCACCTGCAGCTGATTCAGGCTGCATTCACCGTTGTTGGCGGCCTGCTACCCCTGCGCGCCTCCCTGCTGTGCGCGCTGATGGGCGTGCGCGCCTGCATGCCCTTCCTGCCCGCGGGGTTGTATCTCTGGAGTGGCGTGCTGCCATACAGATGGCTCTCCTACCGCGCGTCCAACACCGCCTGCTCGTGGCTGCATGGGTCATCCGCTGTGAGCGACGCGCCTGGCGCGCTTTCAGGCTCAAGGCTGCGAACAAGCAGCGATGAGTCATAGAGACTTGAAGCGCCGCTATCAGTGCACTCTCGCACACTCGAGTGACGTGACGTGTAATCGAAAACGAGTCATAGAGACTTGAAGGCTTCCGATGTTCCCGAACAACGAACCGCCGAACACGACGATTGAGTGTCCCGTAATCCTGAACATGTCTTTTGACGCGCCCTCGCCTTCCCCGCGTCTCCTCCGCCCTCGCCGCCCCTGCCGGCTCGCCTGAGCGCTGCACTCTGGCTGCGAGGATGCTGCTCTCCGCACGGCCGTGCGCTGCTCGCTGCGTCACCCGCGCTTCGGGCGGCTCCTCGAGCGCCGCCGGCATCCCGGCGGGGCAGAAAGTGAAAGTGAAGGCGCCGGTGGTCGTGTACCACGTCCCCAAGAGCAAGGGCGCGGCGACGCCGCTGCAGGGGCTCGCCGGCGTTGTTGCAGCCATCGCGGACGTGCACACCGACGGCTCGCTGCTGTCGTGCACGATGCCGCTGAAGGCAAGCTAAGCTGACTGCGCGGCGCCACCATGCGTGCACCTCACCCGCGCTCCTGCACCGCAGGTGGAGTTCTCCGTCACAGCCTCTGACGGCAAGCCCGTCACCTTCCTGGCCCACCTCACGCCCGAGGAGGTGGAGCTGGTCTGAGCGCCAGCGAGCAAGACACTAGGTCTATATAGAAGTGTGCACTCACATGCGCTGGACGGGCCTGGCAGAGCGTGCAGCACGGTTGCAACTACTGGACAGCGCGAGCGCGGTGCACGCTGTGGCTCCTTTGGCTATGATTCACGAGCGAGCCCGCAGACATGGCGCTAATCTCTCCTCATTTCTTTCCGGAACCGTTCTTCACTCGCTTCTTCTTCAGATGCTTTGGCATCTTAGACTTCCTGCGCTCGCGCTGCGCCTCCTTCACCTCCTCCTTGTTCGCTTTGCGCGCAGCACGAATCTCCTCCCTCCCCGGCGCGTCCGGCCGGTCTGCCCAGGTGCTCGGCGCGTCGCCGGACCCCTCCTCGTCCTCGTCCTCGTCCTCGTCGCCGCTGCTGCTGCTGTCATCCTCTGACTGCTCCGCAGTGACGGCAGCCTGCGCCTCCTCCGCTGGCTCCTCGCTCCGCAGCACACTGGGCACGGTGCGCACGCCCGACAGGTCCGCCTCCAGGCCAGTGACCGTCTGGTAGTAAATGCCCTCCGTATTGGACCCGCTGGCCAGCCGCGCAGCGTCGCGCTCAAAGTGCGTCACCTCGTCTAGGCGCCGCGGAATGAAGCTGTTCAGGAACACGTGCTGCGCCGCCTCCTCCTCCGCGGTGGCCCTGCGGTGCAGCGTGTGGGGTCAGGGACGGGGGGCACTTGCGCCGTTCCCCCACGCACCCGCCACCGTTCGCCGCGCGCTCGTCGGCCGCGGCAATGAGGCGGTCCAAGCAGGCGTCGATGTTGTGCGCGCCGATGGTTGGGTCGGTCACAAAGTCAAACAGCTCGCGCTCGGTGGCGGTTGCGACTCCTGAGTGGTGCCTGTGAGTCAGCGCGCAGCTGCGCAGGCGCAGACCCGACGGCACGCGCCTTTGCGGCCGAAAAAGTCGTTGACGTGCTTCAAGTCCTCCTTGAGGAAGTCGAAGCAGCGGGGGTGATCCAGGTCCACCGACTGCGCTGAGGCGAGTCAGCGCCCACGCGCGCGGGCCGCCCGCGCCCCACGCGCCTGCGACACGTCAATGATGGCCAGACGGCCCTCAAAGTAGAGGATGTTGTACTCGCTCAGGTCGGCGTGCACGAGGCGGCAGACTTGGAACATGACACGCACGTCTTGCACCAGCGCTGTGTACAACTCGCGCAGCTTGGGGGCGGGCACATCCGCATCCTGCACATGGGCGCGCGGGTGAGTGCGCGTGTGAAAGGCAGGCAGCACTGCTCGCACCTTTAGCCGCGGCGCCGGGTAGCCCGCTTCACCTATAAAGTCCATGACCAGCACGTGCGCGCGCAGCATGCGCGGCTCTGGCGCAAAGATGCCCGCCTCGCGAAGGCGCGCCAGGTTGCGCATCTCCTTCTCAGCCCAGGTGCGCACCATTTTGCGCGGGTTGTGCTTGCAGTATCCGTTTCGGAAGCGCCAGTCGCCGCTCACATAGCGGTCGCGGTCTTTGAACACGAGGATGGAGGTCTTATACACCTGGGGAGGGGATGGGTCAGCGGACGACGGCGCTTGAGTGTGAGGTGAGGTGAAGCTCGCCTTCACCGCCAGGTGGTGCCCACCAGCCGTGCTGGCGTGGTACACGTTGGCCTCCTTGCCCGTGGAAATGCAGCCGTTGATCTCGCTGAAGATGCCCTGGTTTAGCATCTTGAAGAGGACCAGGCGGGTGCGCGGGTCAAGCGCCTGTTCCACCGTCGCCCGGTCCGCCTTCTCCGTCACGCGCACGCGGCCAGCAGCCTCTCGCCGCGCGCTCTCACGCACGGAGGTGGCCACGGCGCTGGGAAGCTGCACAGAATCGCGCAGGTCCAGCTGCGAGAGGAGGGTCGCTCAGCACGCGCCCACCCCGGCGCCCACACCACACACGCCGCCTCACCTGAGACAGCGGCCCCGTGCGGATACGCCCCTCCAGCGACTGCATGCGTTTGGCTTGGGGCTGCATGGTGGCCGCGGAGCCTGGAGAAAGCGCTACGGCTCAGCCGCCGCATGCGCTCGAGACTGACCTGCGAAGCGCACCCGCCGCGCGCGTGCGCACAGCCGCCTGGCCGCCGTTCGCGTTGGGGTGCCAGGTACTGAGGCTCACGTTGCCACTGGCCCCACGAGCTTGCATGTCTGCCGCCAGCGAGCGCGACCGGCGTCAGAGCACTCTCCTGTCTCGCTCTGCTCAACTCGTGCCTTCTCGAAAGTCAACCCAGTCCAGCGCGCCAATGATGTCCTCCTCCTCGGACCACTCCTCGCATTCGTCTAGTTCCAGCTCTAGCTCCTCCTCCAGACTCGCAGCAGCAGCGGCAGTGTCGTCGCTACCAGCACCGCTTGTCTTTGGCGCCGTGGCGTCAACGCTCGCCACAGTCGGCTGTGCCTCCGCAACAGCCTCGTCCGCGTCCTCAAAGCGGCTGTCGTCCGCACGAGGTGGCGACATAAAAGCTGGCGCGAGTCGCAGGCGTGTGCGCGCAAGCAAGATTCTGGCGACGAGGCGGAGCACAGAGAGTGCAGGGAGGCGCCCGCGCGTGCGTGTCGTACAGCGCATTACAGCGTGGCACCGTACGACCGTACCGCATTGACGCGCGTGACGCTGGGTAAGCAGGCGCCTGCGGGAGGGCGGCGGCTGGGGGGGTGTAGCCGGGATTTTCGCGCTTCGCACACGGCTCCCTCCGCTGACCCTGTCGATGGCAGATGGACAAGTTCTTGGTGCCTCTGCCGGCGCCGAAGCGGAGTAGGGTGAGTTCTTCTTTTGGGCAATACGAGCGGCACGGCGTTCTGAGCACCGACGAGAGGGCGCGCGCTGCTCACGCAGCCTTCGCGAGCTGCGCGGAGGTGCGCCCCGGTGTGTGGTCGTGTCGAGGTGGGGAGACTGACGTTGAGTTGGCCCACTCCCACCCAGCTGCGGAGCTTGTGCCTTCACCCTTCTGCCGGTACGCCACGCAACCACCGCCGCGCGGGTCGCCAGTCGCTGACTGGTGATGCACGTGCCGCAGGCGCGAGGGCAACAGGGACGTTCAACGGCACGCTGGGCACGTCGTCTGAGGCGCACGTGTCCGGCCTGCAGTTCGACTCGCAGGCGCGCGTCACGCGTGTGCTGCCCGGCACCCTCCCTTTGATGACACCGGCTCTGCTGCCCAGGGCGCGCTGCTGGCCTGCGGCTTCTCGCACGGCGGAGTGCATGTCTTCGACTTCCTCAGCCTGCGCTTCCGTGACAACCCAGGTGGCGAAGGGAGCCTCGCTGCGCAGCAGCCGCTGCTGCGCCTGGCCAGCGGGAGGCCCGTGGACGCGCTGCGCTGGAGCGTGCTCAATCAAGACACGGTACGTGGACTGCCGCTTACTAGTGCCGCTTACTGGCAGCGCTCACCTCCCACCCGGCGCTGCGTGCGAAGGTCGGAACAGTCAGCCCAGCGGACGGTGAGCTGCACCTTTTTGACCTAGGCGTTTGCGACAGCACTCCCACGGAGGTGCTTGCCGGGGAGGCGGTGCGTGACATCCGTTGAGTCCCCTCTGCTGCGCGTGTCTGAGTTGCCCGACCCGCAGAATGGCCGGCTGCCAACCTTCATCAGAGGTGCGCGCAATCCCCCCCCCCGCCGCTTCGCGCTCCCTCTCCGCTAACGCTCATTTTCGCTATCTCCAGCTGGGCTGAGCGACCTGGCCTTCTTCCACAGCAGCGCGCGGACGTTTGCAGCCACTTCCAAGCACGCCGGCAAGGCGCGCGCAGGCAGTCGCAGCAGCGCCGCGCGCTGCTGACGACATCGGTGCGCAGGTGCTGCTTTGGGACACGCGCTGCGGCCTGCGTCCGCGCGCGGCACTCGCTGCGCCGCGCTGGGCAGGCGCCCTCTTCTCGGTCCAGGTGGCCAGCGATGACCAGGTGCTGTACGTCTCAAGCGAGAGCGGCGACATCCTGTGCTGGGATCTGCGAGGCGGGCGGCAGGCTGCCGCGTTTCTGGCAGCTAACCAGGTTCATCACCCGCTGCTGCACACCACAAACGTGTGCACAATGCTGCAGGAGGTGCCATTCCTGGCTGAGGAGGTGGATATTGAGCCTAGCGCGGTGCGCGTCAGGCATCAACAGCGGCAAGCGAGCGCAGGCTGACCTCTGAGCTCGCCAGGTGCACGCGCTCGCCTTCGACCCATACGATGCCAGGAGGCTCGCCTTCCAGCTGGGTACGCACCAGCGCAAACTGCAGCACGGGTGGCTCCTGCGCTGACGTGCACGCGGCAGCACGCGGGTGGTCGGGCGTCGTAGACCTCGCCGCGCTGTGCATCACGCACGTCTATTGCCCGCCGCCGCCATGGCTGGTCTCGGCTGCGGTGCGTGCGCCACATGTGCCCCGCTGGGCCCCTCTCTCACGCTAGTCATGCAGCCGACTGCTGCCCAGCAGGCTATGTGGGCCATTCGGCAGCGGCCTGTCTGGACAGGGCAGGGCAACTCGCTCTGCCTCGGTGCGTTTCTCAGGCGCACGGAAGCGTGCAGGCTTGACAACCCTGGCCGTGCAGGCTCGCCCGCAACCTCCGCGGTGCGCATTTTGGACTTTGCAACCAGTGCACGCGCGGGATGCCACGTTGCCAGGCCGCCCTGTGCACCGCCCTGCCGCCCGAGCAGCGGCTGCAGAGGCTGCCGCCAGCCCGTCGCCCTGTCAACCTCGACGCCGGCAACGGCGGTGGCGGCGCATCCCATGTGCGACGAACTTGTCGCAGGCACGATGGGGTGCAGACTGCTGCTGCTTGCGTCACAAGGAAAATGGGACAGCAGCAAGCTGGAGGACGAGGCATCACCAGAGAGGGCGACGTAACACATTCCTAGTGCTCACAAACTACATGCACACGTGCTGCTTCACGCTTCGCGGTAGCCTCTGCGCAGAGAAAGGCAGAGCAAGTGAGCACAGAGTGATGCAGTGCCAGTCTCACGCCCCACGCGCCTGAACATGGCGCCGTTGCCGGCCATCTCCACCTTCATGCGCAGGCGGGCCTCGGTTCGGAAGACTTTGCGTTCATCCCGCGCCTGCTGCTTGCTCACCGAGAGCCCCTTGTGCGCAGTCGGGTTCTCGCCTCTCCGCAAGACCAAGCCCCGCTCTCTTTGGAGACGCGTGCAGCGCGTCAGCGCGCAGCTAGCAGCACCAGCGCTACGAGGAAAACGCGCCTGGTGTTCTCAGCAGCCACCGTCACGGTGCGGCTCTCCGAAGGCCGGTGGTGCTGACGGTAGTAGCGAGAAAACTCACGCGCGCCTATGATGCGCCGTCCGATGCGGAGCTCTACGCCGTTGTCCGCCAGCGAGATGTGCGCAGCCGAGGCAAGCGCAAACTCTTCCTGCTCCTCCTCCTCCGCAGCGGCGCCAGCCGTGTGCGCACGCAACTTCTGCGTTCCGTCCAGTTCCATAAGAGCTGCCTCCGCCTCCTCGCCCTCCACCTCCTCCCAGCCGCTGCTGTTTGACAGGCGTAAGAACTGGCCGGCTTCTTGCTGACGTGCGAGCGAGCCCGCACCCGTCCTCGCTCATTTCCTCCGCGTCGCTGTCGTCGTCGAGCTCCAGGCTGAGAGGAGACGGTGAGGGCGCCGCATTGGGGTAGTCACTAGGGTTGGCGGCTACGCACCGCGCTTGGCGCGCAGGCCGGCGACGCTTGTCAGCCTTCAGGTGCGCCGTGCTGACTGCACGGTCGCTGCCGTCCTGCAGGGCGGCGGCGTGGCTCACGACGCGCTCAAAGAGGTCCAGGCCCACCATCGGCAGCCCCGCGACCTGAGCCGTCGCGTCAGCAAACGATTGGCAAAGAGCGCCAGTGACTAGAGACTGGCTGCCCGGTGTGCTCCACGCGCCTTGCGCTTAAGATTGTAGCGGTGCCAGTCGGTTTTGTAGTGCTGCTTCAGCTCCTCGAAGTCCTCGAATTCCACGCCCGGCGCCGTGGCGCAGGTAAGGCCCGCGTGGGCTGCCATTGCCACAGGACTGACAGGGGCGCAAAGTGAACGCGTGTACGGGAGGAGCTCGGGAGGATTTTTCAGTTGAACAATACGTCTGCACGGCCCTCGCCGCGTAACCGCGTTGCTCCTCCTCCTCCTTCTCCCTCAAGATCACTTGCCTATGCAGAAGCGGCTGAAGATGGTTCCCAGCACGTCATCGGCCACGTTCGTGCCCGTGACGAGACCCAGCGCGAGAGCCGCCTCCCGCAGCTCGATGGTCCAGAAGTCTAGTGGTAGATCTTGGCGCACAGCCTCCTCAAGACGCTCCAGCGCGCTGCGTGCCTGCTCCAGCGCATCCGCTTGACGCTGGTTGGCCGCCCACGCAACCCCCTCGGTCGTCGCCTTGCCCACCCCAAGCAGGTCGGCCAGGGCCTCCTCCAGAGAGGAGATGCCCTCTCCGCGCGCTGCGCTGGTGCCCACGACCCTGAAGAAGCTGGCACGCACGTCGGAGGGCAGCGCGTCCATGGCCGCGGGGGCGCGGTCTAGCTTGTTGACGGCCAGTAGCGCAGGGCGCTGCCGCCCGCTGGCCAGCAGCGATGCGTGGATCTCCGCGTCGCCTACCGTCCAGCCCTCCTCGGCGCTCACAACCTGGACGCATGAGCGGCATGAGTGTGTGACCGGGACGCCGCGGAGCGACGCACCATCAAGAGGACGTCTGCGCCTGCAGCAGCCGCCCTTGAGCGCTCAATGCCTATCTGCTCCACCACGTCCGTTGTCGCCTCGTGGATGCCCGCCGTGTCCAGCAGCGTCACGGGGACGCCGTGCACCGCAACTGACGCCTCAACGATGTCACGCGTTGTGCCCGGCTTGGCAGTCACGATGGCACGCTCGCTGCGGCTCCACGCGTTCAGCAAGCTGGATTTGCCTACGTTGGGCCGGCCGACAATGGCGATCTGGAGAGGCCTGTGTGAGAGCCTCTGGTTCGAAGAAAGCAGCAGTGACTCGCCTGCACGCCAGAGGTGAGCAGGCACCCACGACGGGCTGCCTGAAGCACATCCGACACCTCTTTCCGCAGCTGTACCGCGCTGAAAGGCGGGCGCGACAGTCAGGCAAGATCGCGTGGAGAGCAACGCATGCCGCACCGCTCCGCAACGCTCTCTTGGTCCAGCGGCGGCAGGTCATCCTCAAAGTCGAGGCTACGCATGGGGCGGTGAGCCGGTGACAGTGACGTGGACGCAGGGCGGCGCACCGCGCTTCCAACTCTGCAATCAGAGACACGCACGCCTTCTGCACGCCGTCTACCGTCTGGCTCAGACCGCCTGTGCGCACATCGGGTTCAGCTGCTGCGAGCATGCTGTGAACGTCCAGCGCACCACGCAGCACAGCGAGGGCGCTGTCAGCCGCCTCCAGCGTCTGTGCTGTGATGATGGCATGCACGCTCTCCGCCTGCACTGCCCTCGTCAGCGCGTTACAAATGGAGCATCGCGCAGCCGCGACGCACTTGCAACAGGTCCAGGCGCCCTGTAGAATTGGGGAGTCAGCGCGGTCTCGGCAGGTTGCACTGCGCTCGCACCATTCAGAAACGCGCGCATCGTGAACTCCCCAGGCTGTGCCAGGCGCGCTCCGGAGCGCTTGCGGCGGGAGAGCGAGTCAGGGCAAAGAAGGCTCAGGGAGCATGTGGCGCGCACCAGGCAGAGCGACAGCACCCGCTGCACGCAGATGCTTCCGCCGTGGCAGTGCACCTCCACGACGTCCTCGCGCGTGTAGGAGCGAGGCTTCAGCATGGGCAGGACGAGAACCTGATGGGGAGGGTGTCAACAAGCAAAGCTCCTGCCGTGCTGCGACGCGTCGCGCCTCGTCAACCACGCTGCCGTCGTCCTCGCACACGCTGCCGTACACGGCGCGGTGAGACTCTGCCGCCCACGCAGAGCGCGTGCGGGCTCGTGGGCCAGGCCAGAAGATGCGCCGCACAACTGAGACGGCCTCGTCGCCAGACACGCGCACAATGGCCACCCCGCCAGTCTGAGGCACCACGGGCGTGACGATGGCAGCCACAGTGTCACCGTTGGTGCCGCTGAAGCTGGGCGG
>Ga0208951_1000910_pt1 | contig 13394 bp, 10 predicted proteins | sample GreLakmeMI27MSRF_FD_187702 | JGI IMG/M metagenome (GOLD analysis project Ga0208951, IMG submission 187702) | Freshwater lentic microbial communities from great Laurentian Lakes, MI, USA - Great Lakes metaG MI27MSRF (SPAdes) | ecosystem: Environmental > Aquatic > Freshwater > Lake | place: Great... | reverse complement strand
GCAGTTGATAGCACTGGAATTATTTGGTTAGCCGGTTCAACCTCACTAGCGCGAGCAACACCTGCCCCTTCTCCATCTGTATCTGTGCTTAATCCAGATAAAACTATTCCAGTTGCCGATATCTTTAGCGCTGACTTAGATACTTTTTCGCTATGGTCACTCAACCCCACAACACAGTCCCTGGCTCAATACACATTACAACTGAGTTCACCAGTTTTGATTAATGCAATTGCGGTAGATAAAAACGGAATCACAGCCGTTGGAAGCTCAGGCACAATAATCAACGCTGATCTAACAGGAAAGATTGCACAGCCAATTGCCGTGGGCACAGAGTTAACAGTTTTTGAATCTGTAGTTAAAAGCGCCGATGGATCTATGACAGTTGTTGGTTCTAGTGGTGAAACTTTAGGTGGCAAGAAACTGGCTGGAAAAGTTGATGGAGTCGTCATTAAAGTTTCTAAAGCGGGCAAGCTACTTACAGTTGTGCGCAGCAGTGCACCGAAAGCTTCCAGAAACTGGCTGAGTGCAACTAACTCTCTTTTACTTGGAGGAGAAGTTGTGACTGGAGTAAAAGTAGAGAGTGCTATAACAAAGTTTTCAAGTTCATTCGTTCCATCTTGGACCTATAGATTTGCATCAGCAGGTAAAGTTTTTACAGCAAGTTCAACGTATGCGTTTTTCCAATCAAAGGGAGCGGTTACACAGCTAGCTAATTGGACACCGAAGAGTCCACACGGCTTACTTCTCACCTTTGATGCCAAAGGTGTCATTACTGCCGGCTACAGCGCCCCCACCGAGCAAAAAGATGTACTGGGGCTCCATGTTTCCAAGGATTTAGGGGTTTTGTGCATCACTTCAAGCGCAGAAACCGTTTCGATTTTTACCATCAATTAGAGGTAACCTAACTCCCTAAGCATTAACAAACTAGAAAAGAGAGCGTGATATATGGGTTCCGTAATTAAAAAGCGACGCAAGCGCATGGCGAAGAAGAAGCATAAGAAACTTCTCAAGAAGACTCGCATTCAGCGCCGTAACGCTAAATAGTAATTACGGTTTTAGTAAGGCCAGCTTCCCATTAACCGTGGCAAGTACATACTTAATTTTGTTTACGATCACCCAAGTGCTCTGAGTAGGTTCAGAGCCTTGGGTGCTTCTAATTAAGCTGATAGCAGTTTGGCCCTGATCTTTCTTGGTTGTATCAACTGCACATAAGCGTTCTTGGCAGTTAAAGAGAATCGTTTTTCCATCGGTGGATAGATACTCACCCGGTGTTCCAAAGTTTTCAGTGGTGATCTTAGAAATCTCAAGTGGCTTACTGAGCAACGCCCAGCGCAACTGGTTTGGCTTTGGGAAGGTGGTTGGTGATGTAGCCATCCAAGTAATGAATACATCGTTATTTACCTTAGACATCGCAACGTCATAGCCAAAGACAGAGGCATCATCAGTTGAAACATCAAGAGTTTGATAGTTCCACGTATTTGCATCACTTCCAGTTCGGGTTGCGACACGGATTGCGCCAGAAGTTATCTCTTTCTTTTGATTCATAGTTACTACAGAATCATATGCAACGTAAGTTTTCACTCCATCAAAGATGGCTTGAAGATGGAAACCAACGTCACCTGTTGTGCGACCGTCAGTTTTACGATCTCCATCAACCATTTCATAAACCCAGCCAGGGGCTTTAGTTTTTACTGCCCCTAATAAAACGCCTTGGCTTTCATCGCGGTAGAAAACCTGAATAGCAGAAGCTGTTGCAACACATGCATTTGAGATGCTTACATCACTGGATGTGAGCACTCGAATAGGATCAGAATAGTCATTAACTGATGGTCCATTGCCATCTACAACATCAAATACAAAACTCTTGCCGTTATAACTTGCATAGCGCAGGTCTTTCTCAGTTGAATCACTATAGAAAAGGTGCAATGTCTGCTTCTTGCCGCTTCCATTAACGCACATGGAGATTTGTCCTGAAATTGGATGTGTAGTTCGCCCGCTTGATCCACCAGCACCGTCCACAGTTACTTTCTTCCACGTTTTGCCATCGTATGTAGCAAGTTTTAAATCACCGCTCTTTGTGTCGGTGTATGCAACCGTTGGTTGACCATTAAAGGTGGTGCTTGAAACCGATTTTCCATCTGCAGTTGCATCAAGGACTGAGCTCTTCCAACCTGCTTGTGGAGTGATGGCCTTGCTTGTTGCTGGCGCAGAAAGACCCAATGAGTTCTTTGCAACAACAGAAAATGTGTAGGAAGTACCATTTTTTAGTCCAGTAATTATAACTGGGCTAGAAAGAGCTTTCTTCTCAACTCCAGTTTTAAGATTCTTAACAATGTATTCACTTACTTGGGCAGTACGGATATTTACTGGAGGATCAAATGAAACGAGCGCTGAAGAGTCACCGATAAATGCTTGAACGTTGCGCGGTGATTCAGGTAAACCAGTAGCAACACCTGCTGGTGGTTTATTGCGCATATCTTCCATCATCGCCAACAACAGTGGTCCTGGTTCTTTAAATATCTCACCTGGATCTAAATTAGGTGTCATTACTGAATCCAAGCCAGTCTTTGAAAATGTTGCTTCATCCAAGTGGCTAGTTGATGAGCCAGATTCATAGCGCGATGGTGTGTATAGCTTTGGCTTCACTCCAGCATTAGCTTTAATTCCAAGAGGACCAGACCACACAAGTGAAGATGTAAGTGCTTGGCCAAGTTCAAGTGAAGGTGAAGGTAAATCTGCAAGACGTCGCCCATCTGCAGTTTGTGCGTATGCATCAAATGGAGTTGGTTGATCCAAGCTGGCAATACCGTAGAAAGTGTCGTAGGCATCATTTGATAAGAAACCTAGGCCGTGCGCAATTTCATGTAAGAAAACTGATTCCAAGTCGTATTCCCTATTGCTTGGCATGCCATCCCCGCGGGTATTCCAAGCAGCACTTGAATTTACTTGGATAATCATTTCAGGATTAGCCTTATCTAAATCTTTACCTGAAAGCGCATTTGCCATAGCCGAGGTGTACCAAAGTGATGGATCAGGTGCGCCAGAAAAACCTGAGTAGAAACTACCAGGCCTTGCACTTCCCAAAATTCCCCAGGAACTAGAACGTCCCCAGGATGCATCAACGTTAATGGTGACGGTGGATGAAAAGTTAGCAGCCCACACTTCTACAGCAGCTTGAACTTCTTTTTTAGCCCAGTCAGGGAAGTTGGTGTATTTAACTTCAATTTTAGATTTAGCTTGCAGATTCTTAGCCGGTGAGCGCTGCTCAGGTTTTTTATCTATCGCAGTGCCGGCATAGATGTGACCCCATTGCGTTGCAGGAATAACTTTGTAGAGAGCTGCTGCAGATGGCGCAGAGAAAATCGAAGCAAGAAGGGCAAGGGCAACAACGCTGGCCCGCGCCTTCTTCAAGAGGATTTTTCGCACAGGGGCACACTACCAAGGTGAGATGATTGCCTCATAGCCCGGGGGTTGGATTAATCAATTCTCTAAGGAAACTGACAGGAAAGGCAAGCGAAATGACAGTGATAACCGTATTCACCAGACATGGCTGTCATTTATGTGATGTTGCAGTAGAAGTTCTTGAAGGAATGAGTGATGAACTTCATTTCGAAATAGAAAAGATTTATATTGATGAAAATTTGGAGTTAGAAAAGCTTTATGGTGAACAAGTTCCAGTGATTCATATAGATGGAAAACACCATGATTTCTTTAGAGTTGATCCTGAACGCTTTAAATCTTCCCTTGAAAAACATCGTCAGCGTCAATAATTCTATAAGAGTAACCCTGCTCGGCTAAAAAGCGTTGGCGGTTCTGAGCAAAGTCTTGATCAATAGTGTCTCTAGAAACTACTGAATAAAACTTTGCCGTGCGCCCATCTGACTTTGGTCGCAAGATGCGTCCCAAGCGTTGTGCTTCTTCTTGACGACTTCCAAATGCACCGCTGACTTGAATGGCGATAGTTGCATCAGGTAAGTCAATTGAAAAGTTAGCTACCTTTGAAACCACCAGAGTTGTTAGCTCGCCAGATCTAAATTTGTTGAAGAGAATTTCGCGCTCTTTTACCGGTGTTTCACCTTTAATCAATGGCACGCCAAGAACTTCAGATAGTTCATCTAACTGATCGATGTATTGACCAATAACTAAAATCTGCTCACCTTGGTGCTTCTTAACAAGTGCTTCAACAACATCACGCTTTGTTCGGGTAGTTGCGCAATAGCGGTAGCGATTTTCAACCTCAGCTGTGGCATAGGACAAACGCTCAGTTTCAGTCAGATTAACTCTTACCTCAATGCACTCAGCAGGTGCGATATATCCCTGGGATTCAATTTCTTTCCAAGGAACATCAAAGCGCTTAGGGCCGATGAGTGAGAAAACCTCACCTTCCATCCCATCTTCGCGCACCAAAGTGGCAGTTAAACCTAAGCGGCGGCGAGATTGGATATCTGCTGTGAAGCGAAAGATGGGAGCGGGAAGTAAGTGAACTTCATCGTAGATAATTAAGCCCCAGTCATATGAATCAAAGAGATCAAGGTGGGCATAAACACCGTTCTTTTTCTTTGTCATTACTTGATATGTAGCAATAGTGACAGGGCGAATCTCTTTCTTAGCACCTGAATATTCACCAATTTCATCTTCATTTAATGTTGTTCTCTTAAGTAGTTCTTCGCGCCATTGTCTTGCAGCGATGGTATTTGTTACCAAAATCAAGGTTGTGGCCTTGGCATGAGCCATAGCTGCAGCACCAACGATTGTCTTTCCAGCACCGCAGGGCAAAACCACCACACCAGATCCACCATGCCAAAATCCTTCAGCTGCTAACTCTTGGTATGGACGAATCTTCCAATCATCTTGCTTGAGTGCAATTTCATGTGCTTGTCCATCAACGTAACCAGCGAAGTCTTCTGCTGGCCAACCTAGGCGAAGTAATGATTGTTTGATCTGTCCGCGTTGACTTGGCAACACGGCAATAGTTTCTTTATCAATGCGTGCACCTAGAAGTGGTTGAATCTTTTTGGCACGAATGACTTCTTCAAGAACTGCTGAATCAGTTGTGACAAGGATTAATCCATGGATGGGATCTGCTTCCAGGCGTAGGCGTCCGTAACGAGACATGGTCTCTGCTACATCAATTAAAATTGAGTGCGGTACGGCATAACGTGAATATTTAATTAAAGTATCAATTACTTGCTCAGCATCATGGCCGGCAGCGCGCGCATTCCATAAACCCAGTGGTGTTAGGCGGTAAGTGTGAATATGTTCGGGGGAGCGCTCTAACTCAGCAAAAGGTGCAATTGCACGTCGGCACTCTGTAGAAAGCGGATGATCGATATCTAATAGCAGCGTTTTATCGCTTTGGACGATTAACGGGCCATCAGTCATTTAATAAATCCTTAATCAGTGCGTTCAATAGCGCGCTTTGAATCTCAAGAGTGCTGATATCAACCCATTCATGGGCAGCATGGGCACCGCCACCGATTGCGCCTAAACCATCTAGAACTTGGGCACCAGCTGCTGCTGCGAAATTGCCATCACTAGCACCGCCAACTGATGCGTGACCTAGAGGAGGCATTCCTAACTCTTTAGCTACTTTCGCCGCACGCTCATAGAGCGCCATTGTTGAAGAAGTCTCAAGTGGAGGGCGGTTAAAGCCACCAGTGATTTCATAACGCGCATCAGCGTTAACTGCCTTTAAATTCTTAATCGCTGAATCTACGCGCTTTAGGTCATCCATTGAATACGAGCGAATATCAATATCAAGCACAGCTAAATCTGGAACCGTGTTTGTTGTGTTGCCAGCACGCAACATTGTTGGAACAACCGTGGTTCCATGTTCCTTATTTTCTAAGCCAGCAACTGCAATGATTGCATGGGCAACCTCAACCGTTGAATTAATTCCTTTTTCTGGTTCAAGCCCAGCATGTGATGCCTTACCGTGAATTTTAATTTGATACATCGCCGTGCCTTTGCGGGCAGTCTTAACCATTCCGTCAAGTGATGCTTCCACAACTAAAACCGCTTTAGATTGAGCAGAGATCTGCTTAATAAACTCTTTACTTGTTGCACTGCCAGTTTCCTCATCTGTCGTTGCAACTAACGCCACAGAACCAGTAATACCCTTCATTGCATAGAGTGCTTGAATGAATCCAGCTTTCATATCAAAAATTCCAGGACCAGTTGCTTTAGTTCCTTCAACTTTCCATAACGGTGTGAAAGAGCCTTTAGGCCAGACCGTATCCAAGTGAGCCAACACAACTACTTCAGGATTATTTGCGCCCCACAAAAAAACTGGACGGCCATTAACATCACGAATTTCTGCAGGAGTTCCAAGAACTTTTGTTGCGAGATCACTTGCTAGTTTGATTACGTCTTGGCATGCCTGAAGATCTTCAGTTGGTGATTCCAACTTAACGAGAGCTTCAAGGGCGGCCAACATGGGTTAATCCTATAGTGGCGCAACGCCAGTGATGCGGGGAATTCTGAAGGACTGAACTTCACCAGTTGCATGGTCGCGAGCAAGCAAGGCGCCAGCGCTGACACGTATTGGATCGATGATGCGGTGGGTCACTGCGCCATTGTTATCGGCATATCCAATAGAAAGTGATTTCTCCTCCATGATGTATTTATTGACTAAATCCATAGTTTCATTTGCACTTGTGCGGGGCAGAGCACCTAAAGCTTCATTGGCAGCTTGGCGCAAATGAGTTTGCTTGTGAGTAGATTTTTCACCAGTGCGTATTGCTCGAATTGCAGCGTTCAAATTCTCTTCGCTTGGTATCTCAACCTCACCAATGACTCGAGGTGGTCGTGGTTTAGTCACGGCGCGATTTGAACGTGGACCGGTGAGCATAATTCCAGTTGCTGATTCACCTGCAGGCAGATATCCAGCTTCACGCAAAATACGCATGGTGTCTGTTGCATCGTGATCACAAATGACAACTTCAGGTGCAATCCGACGAAGTTCAAGAATCTCTAACCTCTTATCATTCATAATCTGAGAAATAAGAGCTGTGTCCTCACAACGAATAAAGGCAGATGTATTTCCAACACGTAGCTTGCCGTGCTTTTTAGAAACATCTGTAATCAAATACTCCAAAGGCTGGGGCATAGGAGTCTTAGAAGTTTTAGTTAAGAAAACTTTAATTTCATCCCCAGTTTTGCCATGATCAAGTGCACGGCGAATCGTTGCTTCACTGAAGCGATAGACAGTTGCACCGCCACGACTTTCAATATCGGCCATAACGGCAAGTTGCTGTGAAATTTCATGTTCAAGTGGGCCTGGAGCAATTGCAGTGTTATCGCTCTGAATCAAAATATGGTCAACGGTTTTAGGTAGATCTTCATTAATGATTACTAAATCTTCTCCACTTAAGAACTCAGCGCCATATTTAGATAGTGCGCCTTGCCCAGTAATACCAAGCCATTCAGCCTCACGCAGAGTCCAGCTAGCTAACTCTTCTTGCAGAGAAGAATTACGGCGCACAGGTGCGCGCCAAGCGATTACTTCATTAAAGGAAGCAAGTTCTGGTGCAATACCTTGATTCTCATTAAGAATAGAGAGTGTTAAGGAGCGCACCTTCGAGGCATTCACACGGTCTAGCTCAGGTCCGAGCGCTGCAACGTTTTTAGATTCTGCACGACCAACTAATCCACTGACTCTGGAAGTAATGAGCCACTGTGATGCAAGAACTTGCCAGCGATCTGCCGGAGTTTGCATCAACCAGATATCAAATTTATTACTTGGCATTATTCGATCTTGGGCATCAAAACTAATGAGTGAAGCAAGATATGCAAGTTCAGTGATAAAGGCTGTGCAGGACTCATCGACACCTAAATGATTAGAAAGAATCTTTAAATCTCGCACGCCCAATCCACCAGCACGCAGTGCATCGGATGGTTCATCTGCCCAGAAGTTCAGTAGCTCCTCCACCCAGCGTAATACGGTGGAGATGTTTGCAATGGCTGCCAAGTTTATTTGTCGTTCATCACGCTTTGAACCAGCTAATTGTGGCTGAACAATAAAGTTTTCTTTATGAACTTTGCCACCACGTAGATGTATTGCTACTTCACGAGGCAATATGACAGTTCGTTGATCAAGGGGCACAAGGAATTTTTGTTCGAGTAACCAAGCAACCCCTGGACCAGGATTCTTGATATCTCCAACGCTTCCACGTGGTGGTCCCCAGATTAATCTATCTAAAACCTTTTTAGCTTCAGCTGGTGCCTTATCAATCTCAGCAACCTTTACTTTTGCAACAGATGCAGGGCCAAGTCCTGCAGGTTCATTACCAATAACATCTCGCAGCTGTGACGGTAGACGCATTCCATCATCGGATGGATAGACCAAACCAATAGAAATCAAATGATCTAGCGCTGCAGGTGCTGCTTTATCTGTGATTGCAATAATGCTTTTCAATGAAAAAGGTTCATTAAGTGCTGCGGCAGCTTCTAATACTTGGAACTGCCATTGATTAAGTGAATCAATTGCACGGGCCAAACTAGGTGCAGAGCATGCACGAACTGCAAGGGATGCAATATCTGGTGGTACTGGTGTTACTAAGTCTGGACGTGCGCTGAATAACTCTAGGAAGGCAGCATCATCGACACTACGTAAGTAGTCGGAGAAGGAGCGCATTTCCATAACTTGCCTACATTACTGGCATTTAGCGTTTAAGGGTTAATCAACGTCGCTTTCCACGCGGAGTCAACCAAGTACCTAGGGCAGCAACTCTGACAACAACGGGGGAGACGATCTTGGCTAAATGGCGGGCACGGCGGAAATCGTGAATTGGCCAACCTTCAGCCATTGCTCGTAATGACAAGATTGCATCTGGATTTATCGCTGATGGATGCCCGACACATTGCAGTAATGGAAAATCATTATGGCTATCTGAATAGGAGTAGCAATCATCAAGGTTTAAACTCTTTTGCTGAGATAGTTCTCGAACTGCAACGGCTTTTTCTTTTCCATGTAAAAGTAGACCGAGCATTGCCCCTGTGTATTTCCCATCTTTAGTTTCAGCTTTACTGCCAAGCGCACCAGTAAAACCTAATCTCTTTGCAATGAGTACTGCCATGTCTTCAGGTGCGGCAGTTACCAACCAAACTTCTTCGCCAGCGGCCAAATGTTTTTGTGCAATATCAATAGTTCCTTGCCATAGGGCAGGTGAAACATACTGGTCATAAATCTCTTGGGCGATCTTTTCAATGTCTTCAACGCTGTGACCACCAATAAAGTCCGTGGCAGCATCTTGAAAACGTTTGATCTCTTCTTTGTTTTCTTTACCTGTGAGACGAAATCTGAGGTTGGCTAAAACGAAGCGCGAAATATCCTTCTTTGTGAAATAACCACGCTGGTACATGCCCTTACCCAGGAAGTAGAGGGTTGAGCCACGAATCAGGGTGTTATCTACATCAAAAAAGGCTGCCCGCTTCACTGTGAGTGCCATGTCACTACCTTAACGAAGTTGCATCAATTGGGACGCTTTATGCTTTACCTATGAGTTCAACAGTCCATGTCCTGCGTCACGGTGAAGTAGAAAATCCCAACAAGATTCTCTATGGCCGCCAACCCGGCTGGGGTCTTTCTATGCGCGGGCAAGAAATGGCAAAAACATTGGGCGATTGGTCTCGCAACATCGATCTTGGTGCTCTCCATGTCTCACCTTTGCAGCGAGCACAAGAAACCGCAGCCCCGATAGCAGCTGCTCACAACATTGCAATTACAACCGATGAGCGATTAATTGAAGCCGCAAATATTTTTGAAGGAAAACCTTTTGGTGTTGGCGATGGGGTGTTGAAGCATCCATCTTCATGGCGTCACTTATGGAATCCATGGAGACCATCATGGGGTGAACCATATGAGGAACAGATTAATCGAATGCTGGCTGCGATATTTGCGGCACGTGATGCAGCTGCTGGTAAAGATGCAATCGTTGTTTCACATCAGCTACCTATTTGGATTCTACGAAGTGCAATTGAAAATCGCAGATTGCTTCACGATCCGCGCAGACGTGAATGTTCTTTAGCATCTGTGACAAGTGTTCACTTTGATGATGAAGGATTAATCTCAGGTCTTACATACTCTGAACCAGCACGTCATTTATTACCAAAGAAGAATTGATGAAATCAGGATTTAAAAGCCTAGCTCTTGTAGCTATTGCACTGTTGCTCTCTTCCTGTGGCGGTGGTGGAACTTCGAGCTCACAAGAATCCTTTGTTTCCGGAAATGGTTCTGTGACTTTTATTAGTCCAGAAAAGAGAGTGGATGCACCAGCCATGTCTGGAATGACTCTTTCTGGCACAAACTTCACATATTCAGTTGGTAAGGTCGCTGTGGTAAATGTCTGGGCATCATGGTGCTCACCATGTAGAGCGGAAGCTCCCACTCTTGCCGCCCTTGCAAACAAATATAGTGAAGTGGCCTTTATTGGAATTTTAACGCGTGATAATCCTGCAACTGCAGAGGCTTTTCAAAGACGTTTTGCACTTCCGTATCCAACACTTATCGATGATTCACTATTAATTGGCTTTAAAGGATCACTTCCCGCAAATGCCATCCCTTCAACGGTAGTAATTGATAAGGCCGGCAAGGTTGCTGCACGCATTTCTGGCGTGGTCACCGTTGCCTCTCTTACAGAGCTAATTGAGCGGGTGAGCAAGGAATGAAAGAATTCTTTGTAGAACAAATCATGAGCGGGTTTCTAATTGCCGCGTTTCCGGTGGCCTTTGTGGCGGGCCTCATTTCTTTTCTTTCTCCATGCATATTGCCACTTGTTCCCGGCTATTTGTCCTTTGCTGCGGGCTTTTCCGCAAATCGCGGCAAAGTATTTCTTGGTTCAATCTTGTTTGTTCTTGGTTTTAGCGTTGTATTCATTTCGTTTGGTGCAATTTTTGGAGGATTAGGTAATCAATTAGTTGCAAATGAGGATTTGGTATCTAGAGTTCTGGGTGTAGTTACGATATTCCTAGGTTTTATATTTCTAGGTAAATTTCCATTTGCACCAACGTTTCGCCCAACGATTAAAACAACTGGTGGCTTAGTTGGCGCACCGCTTTTAGGAATTCTTTTTGGTGTGGGCTGGACTCCCTGTATTGGCCCATCATTAGCTGCAGTTCAAACTTTAGCTTTCCAAGAATCTAGTGCAGTGCGGGGAGCGCTCTTGTCATTTGGATACTGCCTTGGATTAGGTCTGCCATTCATGGCTTCAGGTTTGTTCCTAGATCGTACAGAGAAGATGCGTAAGTATTTAGTTAAGCGCGGTGACTTAATCTCTAAAATTGGTGGAGTGTTTCTCATAGTTATTGGTTTACTAGAAGTCAGTGGCTTGTGGAGCCAATTGATGAACTCATCACGCTCTTTCATTTCAGATTTTATTCCGGTGGTTTAAATGAGCCAAGAAATAGAAGTCCCAGAGCTTGGTAGCGTTGGCCTGTTGCGTTATGGCTGGCGTCAATTAACAAGTATGCGGACAGCACTAATTCTTTTACTTCTACTCGGTGTTGCATCGATACCTGGTTCCCTTATTCCTCAGCGCACACAGAACCCCATCAGAGTAGGTGAATACTTCAAGAATTCACCAGAGCTAGCTAAATGGATGGACCAATTCTTCCTCTTTGATGTTTATGGATCTCCATGGTTTAGTGCTATTTATATCCTTCTTTTTATCTCACTCATTGGCTGCGTGCTCCCACGAACAATTGAGCATTTCCAAGCAGCAAGAGCGTTGCCTCCTGCAACACCAAAGAATCTGGATCGCATGGAGCACCACACGTCCTGGTCTGTTCAGGGAGATGAGTTAGAGCTAGCGCGTGCTTGGTTTAAATCAAAGCGCTTTAGAGTTTTAGAAAAAGATGGCTCTATCTCGGCTGAAAAGGGATTTACACGTGAAACAGGAAATCTCTTTTTCCATCTAGCGCTCATACTTGTTTTGCTGGGAATCTCATTTAGTTCTCTCTTTGGCATGCGGGGAATGGCAATTCTTAATGTGGGTGAGCGCTTTGTGAATACCACAACTAGTTATGACTCTTTAAATTACGGCAAACTATTTAATGAAAAGAACCTTCCTGACTTTGCATTAACAGTAGATAAATTTGTTGCAAAATATAATCTTGTGACAAGCTCTCCTGAGGATTACACCCTTGATGTGAAATTTGCTAAAGGTGATTTAACTCAATCTGAGCTGCGCACAATTAAAGTTAACTCACCTTTGAAACTTAGTAATACTAGTATTTACTTGCAAGCAAATGGTTATTCGCCTGTTGTTACCGTGAGAGATTCAAAGGGAAATGTTGCGATGCAAGGGCCTGTCCCATTCTTGCCACAGGATTCAAACTTGCGATCAATAGGTGCTATTAAAGTTCCAGATGCAGATCCTCAAATTGGATTCGTAGGTTCATTTGTTCCAACATACGCCCGCAGTGGTGCAGAAGGCGCTGTGAGTGTGTTCCCTGAAGCGCTAGACCCGCGTCTTTTATTAGCTGCATGGATTGGTGATTTGGGTCTCGATGGTGGAGTCCCACAATCTGTTTATCGCATGGATACATCAAAGATGACCCAGGTAGGTCTTAAATCATTAAAGCCAGGTGAGACATTTGTTTACCCGCAAGGTTCAATAACCTTCGAGGGATATTTCCAGTGGGTCAACCTAGAGATCGTCCATGATCCTGGCAAGAACTTTGCCTTGCTCGGCGGTATTGTTGCCATTCTTGGCTTGCTTGCATCACTGTTTACACGACGCCGCCGAATCTGGATTCGTGTTGGTAAGACAGTAGAAGTTGCAGGATTAGCTAAAAATGCGGCACCAGGTTTAGATGTTGAGATAGCAGAATTTGTAGCAAAGTTAAAGGGAGAGAAATAAATGTCACGCACTTGGGCTTATCTTTCTAATTACCTTGTGTATTCATCAATGACGCTCTATGCCTTGTCATTTATTGCCCATGCCGTTGAAACTGCCTGGGCCGTTCGTGTGACGACTGAAGATTCAAAGAAAAACATGGACTACAAGCGCACCGAAAAAGTTGCGCGTATTGCAACGGCCATGATGATTTTGGGATTTGTCTTACTCTTTGCTGGTGTAGTCGCGCGCGGACTATCTGCGAGCCGAGTGCCATGGGGCAACATGTACGAGTTTTCTATTACAGGAGCGCTGGCATTTTCTGGTGCCTACCTTGCCGCACTTCGTAAACACAATATTCGCTGGCTGGGATTATTAGTCTCAATCGCGGTATTACTCACGCTAGGAACTGCCGTTGCAGTTCTCTATCGTCCCAGTGCACCACTTGTTCCTGCGCTTAAATCAACATGGTTAGTAGTTCACGTCTCTACGGCAATTATTTCTGGTGGTGTTTTCTTATTGGCTAACGCCATTGCTGCTGCTTATCTCTATCTAGAT
>Ga0208951_1000909_pt1 | contig 13401 bp, 8 predicted proteins | sample GreLakmeMI27MSRF_FD_187702 | JGI IMG/M metagenome (GOLD analysis project Ga0208951, IMG submission 187702) | Freshwater lentic microbial communities from great Laurentian Lakes, MI, USA - Great Lakes metaG MI27MSRF (SPAdes) | ecosystem: Environmental > Aquatic > Freshwater > Lake | place: Great... | reverse complement strand
TGGGCGAGGTGAAGGGGAGCACGCTGCCGGCCGTGAGCAGCATGTTCGACTCTTCGCGCGCGTCGCTGGACAAGAGCCTGGCTGCCTACGGCAACGTGGCCCCCCAGGTTGCGAACCGCAAGACCATGATGCTGGAGTTCGACGCCTACAAGCGCAAGGTTGAGGCTCTGCGCGCTGCGCCGCCAAACGCGCGCGACGCGGACAAGCTGCCTCGCAACGAGGAGAAGCTCACCAAGGCGTGCACCGACCTGGCCGCCGTGAACAACGAGCTCATCGAGACGCTGGTCAAGCTGGAGAAGGCCAAGGCTGGCATGGTGGCCGGCGAGCTGCGCTGCGTGGTGGACGCCGTCTACCTGCTGCACCAGCAGACGCTGGCGCGCCTGGAGCCGGTGCTGGTCAAGGCTGGCCAAGCCGCACAGGGCACGCCGGGCACGCCGGGCGCAAAGGCGGCCGCCACGGTGGCTGTGCTGAGCAGCAGCAGCTTCGGGGGGGAGGAGGAGGAGGAGGCGGAGCCGCCCGTCATGAACTTCACCCCGTCCGTGCACGTGGCGCACGCGGAGGCCAAGCCCGCCGCGCACGCGCACGCGCCCGCGGCTGCGCCTGTGACTGCTGTTGTGGAAGAGGAGGAGGCGTTCAGCCCCTTCGGCGCAGCGCCGCCCGCGCCGCCGCCCGCAGCCGCCGCGGACTTTGACTTTGACGACGAATTCGGCGCAGCGCCGCCCCCGCCGCCGCCGCCGCCGTCGGGCGCGGGCGGGGTGCTTGGCGTGGACGACTTCGATGCGTTCGCGTGAGCTCTGCGTGCACGGTCCCTGACGGAGAGAGTCACGCAGCCGTATGTAGTAGTATGCTCTCCCGAGCTCACTCTCATGTGTCCGTCTCGGCCTCCCCATCGTCTGCGGCGAAGGAGAGCAGCACTGTGTTGCGAACAGCTGCGCCGGCGCCCTCCCTCCTGACCTTCTTGGCCGCCTTTGGCGCAAAGCGGAAGGAGTTGCTGGCCATCGCCTGCGCCTCCGCAGCCTGGGCGGCGGCGCAGCTGCGCGCATACGCTTCGTTGCCGGGCTCCAGCTGAGCCGCACGGCCATACGCCTCCGCAGCTTCGGTGAAGGCCAGCAATCCCATCGCAGCCGCCCCCAGGCGCGCCCAGCCCTTTGGCCAGTCGGGCGCCAGCTGCGTGGTCTTCAGCGCGTCTCGCTGCGCCTGCGGCCACTCGCCCAGCGCGGCGTGCGCCGCGGAGCGGTTGGAGAAGAACACCTGGTTGCACGAGTCCAGCTGGCAGCACACAGTGAAGTGGCGCACCGCGTCCGCGTGGCGCCCCTCTGAGAAGGCTCGGTTGCCTTTGCCCTTCTCCGCAGTCGCTCGCTCAGCACGCAGCGCCGACTCAGCCTCCGCGTCTACCTCCGCGCAGCACACGCCCGCGAAGCTCTCCTGCGCCGCGCGTTGTGCTCCGCCAGGGGCTGCTGCGCGCGAGCCCAGGCCGCCTCTCACGGCAGCAAGCAGGTCCTCTTCATCACCCACAGCCCCCACTCTGCGCACCGCCCCCGCGTTGTAGTCCTCAACCGCGGGCGCTTCCTCGTCACCGCCGGGGCTGGCCATCTGCGAGGCGAAAGGCTGCAGGAATTTGGGCAGGTTTCGCTTGTAGCTCAGCTGCGGCACAGCGCCGTTCTTGCCTCCACCAGCGTCCCCGCCGCCGCTCTGCTTGCCGCCCCCTCGCCCGTGTGAGTGCGAGTGCTCGTCTCTGTGACCGCCAGACCAGCCGTCTCCATATTGGTCGCCAAAACCGCCACCGCCGCAGTCACCGTCCTCTCCACCTCCGCCACCTCCACCTCCTCGCCCTCCTCCTCGCCCTCCACCTCCTGCGCCGTGGCGGCGCTTGCCCATGCTGGCGTGACGGGTCGGAACAGGCTGGCGAGGGAGGCTGGCAAGCGCCGCGGTTTCAGGAGCTTTGGCCTATGGTGGTGGGGGGGGACATGTCTTGCGACGTCAGGACGTGTAGCACGTTGCTTTATGAGACCATTGCCTCGCTTACTGTGCGTCTGCTGAAGCTGCTGCTGCGTCTCCGTTTTTGCGCTTCAAGGCCTCCGCCGCGCGCAGCTTTGCTGCCGTCTCCCGGAGGAACACCGCGCGCAACGCCTCCCGCTGCGCCCCCGCGGCGGCGTCCACCCGGCTGCGCAGCGCCGCGGCGCGCTCTCGGCCCGCCTGCGTGGCTGCAGCCAGCTGGTCCACAACTCGGCGCGCCTCCTGTCTGCGCCACTCCTCAGCAGCCTCTGCGTCGTTGCACTCGGCCGCGTCGCCCGAGCGAGGCTGCGCGGAGGCGTCAGCACGGCTTGGCCAGGGGCCGTGCGTGGAGCGTGTGCGGGCGCGCCTTCATCAGGAAGTCCACGCTGAAGCGGTCGTCCTCCGGGTCCAACGCTCCACCACCGCCGCGGGAGAGCTGCTCGTACAGCGCAGCCTTGCGCTCCAGCGCGCTGCAGCAGAGGGGGGTGAGCGCACGCAGCGGCACACACGCAGCGAGCGAGCAACGCACCTCTGCACGCCCGCGGGGCCGGCTGCGCTGGCCTGCGCTGCGTCCCGCGCCTCCCTCTCCCGCACGCCCGCGTTGGCCGCGCCCAGCCCGTCGCCCGGCGCGCGCAGGCGGCGTGGGCGAGCCGCCTCCGCCTCTGCGCCGCCCTGGCGCAGCGACGCAGCAGCCTCCTGCGCCGCGTACAGCTGCGCCTGCAGCGCCACGAAGGAGGAGGCGGAGACGCCCGAGATGGCGCGCTGTTTGCGCGGCTGCACGCTGCTGCCAGCGCACCAGCCCAAGTCCAAGTGTGCTGAGTCGCGACGCACGCCTCGCGGAGCGCCGCAACTTCCGGGCTCCTCCGCCATCGTCGCAGCACGGAACGACTCGATTCGGCAGGCGGGCGTCCACGTTTTCTGCAGCAGCTGTTGTACGAGTGGCACTCCAACGCGCCCCTCGCTCGCTCTTTGGTGACACCTGCGCTCGCGCAGCGCATGAGCGTCGTGCGGTGGGTGCCGCCCTTGGCGAGCTGCCGCGCACGCAGAGCGGGCAGCTGCCGTACCGCAGGCCGTGTGGTGCCTGCCCGCGCTGGCTGCGTCGCGCGCGCGGAGGCTGCCGGGGGCGGTACGTGGACGGAGGCGCAGGACGAGGCTGTGCTGGACACGTGGGCGGTGGGCGAGTCGGAGGAGGCATCAGAGGTGGTGGCGAGCAGCCTGGAGAAGCTGGAGTGGCGAGCGCTGTGCGAGCAGGTTGGCCGCTTTTGCGCCACGCATCTGGGCCGTGAGGCTGTGTGCAGGGGCCGCCTAGGCGCCACGCGCGTCGAGTCGGAGGCGCTGCTGGCGGAGACCGCGGCTGCGCTGAGCCTGGAGCAGCAGTACGCCACGGCGCTGCACTTTGGCGGCGCCGACACGCGTCTGGTGAAAGCTGCGCTGCAGAAGGCCAGGCTGGGCGCGGCGCTGAGCGGCGCAGAGCTGCTGGGCGTGGCTGCGCTGCAGGGGTGCGCGGAGCAGCTGCAGCGCACAGTCGCCGCCGCCGGCTGCGCCGTGGACGCTCGCGGGCGCACCCCAGCGCCCCAGGGCGCCGCGCCGGAGGTGCAGCCGCTGCGCTCTCTTTTGTCGCCTCTGGTGTTCCACCCGGCGTTTGGCGCGCGCGTGCGGCAGTGCGTGGAGGAGGACGGACGCGTCAAGGACAGCGCCAGCCCGGAGCTGGCCGCCGCGCGGTCGCGTAGGGGCACGGCCGAGTCGCGCGCCCGCCGGCAGTGCGCGGCGCTGGGCCTCCAGGTTGTGAGCCACCTGGACAGGCTGTGCTGCTCGCAGCCCCTCGCGGCGCCCCTGCCCGACGCGGCGCTGCTGCTGGGGCCCAGCGCGGACGGCAGGGAGGTGCTGCTGGAGCCGATGGCCGCGGTGGCGGCTAACAACGAGCTGGAAGCCGCCATGCAGGCGGAGCGTCAGGCGGAGCTGGCGCTGCGCCTGGCGCTCACCCTGCTCCTCTGCCAGCTGGTTCAGGATTTCGAGGCGCAGCTGGTGGCGGTGGCCGCCCTGGACGCCATCGCCGCGCGCGCGCGCCACGCGTCTGCGCTGCGCTGCTGCGCCCCCGTGCTCGCCGCCCGCGACACGGGCGCCAGGCTGCTGCAGCTGCGCCACCCGCTGCTGGTGGAGCGCGTGGAGGGGCCGCCCTGGGAGGAGAGGCGGGACGGCGGCGCCGCTGCTCGAGTGACGCCTGTGGACGTGCTGGTCCCAGCCGGCTCGCGGGTGGTGCTGCTGTCCGGCCCAAACACCGGCGGCAAGACAGCCTCCGCCAAGGCGCTCGCCCTGGCTGCGCTGTCCGCGCGGGCGGGGCTGTTCGTGTGCGCCGAGTCGGCGCGGCTGCCCTGGTTTGACCGCGTGCTGGTGGACTGCGGCGACGAGCAAAGCCTCAGCGCGGGGCTGTCCACCTTCAGCGGCCGCCTGCAGCGCAGCGCCGCGCTGCTGCGCTGCGCCACGCCGCGGTCGCTGCTGCTGCTGGACGAGCTGGGCGCGGGCACGGCGCCCGGGGAGGGGGCGGCCCTGGGCACGGCGCTGCTGCAGGCGTGCGCGCGCGCCGCGCAGCTCACCCTGGCCACCAGCCACTCGGGGCAGCTCAAGGCGCTCAAGTACGGGCCGCACGCGCAGCAGGCCGCGCTGTTCGAAAACGCAGCCTGCGAGTTTGACGCAGCCCGCCTGCTGCCAACCTACCGGCTGCTCTGGGGCGTGCCCGGCCGCTCGCGCGCCCTGGACATCGCGCAGCGCCTGGGCCTGGACGCGGCGGTGGTGCAGGAGGCGCGCAAGCGGCTGGGCGAGCAGGACAGCGCGGGGGTGGAGGAGCTGGTGGCGAGCCTGGAGGAGTCGCGCGTGAGGGAGCTCAGCGACGCACAGCTGGCGCGCCAGGCTGTGTCGCGCGCCGAGCTGCACCAGGGGGAGATCACGGCCGCGCTGCGCCGGCTGGACGCGCGCGGGGCGGCACGGGAGCAGCGCCGGGCTGAGGCGGTGGGCAGAGCCGCGCTGCAGGCGCAGCAGCAGCTGGCGCGCCGCAGGGCCGCCGCGAAAGCGCCGCAGCAGAGCCAGAAGCCAGAGCCGCCCGCCAAGCCTGCGCCGCCGCCGGCGAAGCTGGCAGAGGCGCCGCTGGCGGTGCCCTCAGCCCCCTGGGTGCCCCGCGTCGGGGACACCGTGCTGCTCTCCAAGCTCGGGGGCGCGCCCGGAGTCGTGGCGGCCATCGACGGGCTGCTGACCGTGCGCGCGGGATCGCTGCAGCTGCGTGTCCGGGCGGAGGACGTCAGCAGAGGGCCACCTGGCAGCGCACAGCCGCGCGCCAAGGCTGCGCCAAAGGGCAGCCCCCGCGCGCGCGCAGCGCTGCTCATGGGAAAGCCACAGAAGAAGTGACAATCGCACATTACAGGGCAGCAGTATAGGAGTCTCGCCCAACCACCCTCGCCCCGCATGCCCAATGTAGAGCTCACCAGGAGGCGTACCTCTGCCCCTCAGGCGCGCGCCCAGCCCTCACCCAGCCCAGCCCCGCGCAAAGGCAGCAGTGGCGTCACTTCGCATAGCTGAGGGGCGTGACGACCGCGTTGCTCCGTCAACATGCGTTCGCCCCGCCCCCACCGCCCCACTGTCCCCGCCACTCAGATGAAGTTGATGAAGCCGAAGTGGCGCAGCATGAGGAAGGCCACCAGCCCCTGGAAGGCGAGGAGCACGAAGAAGATGACGGGCGGCCGCGTCTCCTCCACCTCCCACGGTTTCTGGGCCGCCTTGGCGCGCGCAGGGCCCTTGGCGGGCGCCCCCATGTCCGCGTCCTTCTGGAAAGGCTCCGTGGCGACGGGACGGCAGTCGACGGGCGAGGCGGGGGGCGCTGAACGTCTTGTCAAAGATGCGTTCTGTGTCGTACGACACCGACGGACGAATGAAGAAGACAGACGAAGCGTGTGGTGAAGAGTGCGGTGTGCTGCCACTGTTCTGGGAGGAGAGAGCTAGGCTGGGCAGGATGCAAGAGTCTAAGTGTCCAAATGGCCGGGTCTGCAGCTCACAGCGCGCTCTCCAGCGTCGCGTCCCACGCCGGCGGTGAGCTGTCTACCAGCGTCTGTATTGCGCGCATGTCCAGGCTTGGCGTCGCTCCAGGGCAGGTCGCCACGAAGGCGCCCACTGCATTGGCGCGGGCCAGCAGCTGGAGCGGCGCAGCATCGGCATCGCGCAGCAGGCCCTCCAACAGCGTGGCAAGGAAGGCATCGCCGGCGCCCACCGCATCGACGGCGCTTACGCGGCACCCGCTGTGCGCCACCACGCGTCCGCTGTCCAACAGGGACAATGCCGCGCCCTTGGAGCCGCAGGTGACGACGCAGTGGCAGTGGAAGTGGGCGCCCAGAGCGCGCGCGAGCTGCGGCGCGCTGGCTGAGGCGGGAGCGAGCGCCAGCCAATTCGAGGCCACCTCCGCAGCCTCGTGCTCGTTGAGCTTGAGCAGCCAACACAGCTGCGCGCTTGTTAGAACAACCTCGCGGTTCACGAAGGGCGCCCTGAAGTTCACGTCGAACACCGGGTGGCGGTTCGCTGTGGCCATCCTCTGCACCGCCGCCCGGGCCTCCGTCTCGCGCTGCGCCAGGGAGCCATAGACGAGCGCGTCCGCCTGCTTGGCAGCCTCCAGCGCATCCTCCGTCGCAAGCAGGTGGTCCCAGGCTGCTGGGCGTATCACATAGCTGGGCTCCGAGTCCTTGAATGTCACGCGCACAAAGCCAGTCGGGTGCGCCGAGTCGCGCTGCACGTGCGCCGTGTCGACGCCGCGCTCCGTGAGGCGCAGCACGGCCTCGTCGCCAAGGTCGTCTTGGCCGAGGCGCGCAACCACCGACGACGTGCAGCCCAGCTGGCGCAGGTGTACCGCTACGTTGCAGGGAGCTCCGCCCAGGAAAAGACCGCTGGGCGTCGCGTCCCAAAGCACCTCGCCCACAGCAACCACGCTTGGAGACGCCATCGAGCTTGCGCGTGCGCAGCGCCACGCGCAACGAGGTCTGGAGGAGGCGCGCTGGACAGGAGGCGACACGCGTAAGCGTGTTCCCTGACTCTTCCCAAAGCTCGCACTCGCCCTACACACAGAGTACGCGAAGGCGGGGCTCATGCTTCAGATCTTCGTTGTTCGAACCGTGTTCGACGACTCCACAACCCGCGTGGCCCTGAGGGCTGTGTGTGTGGAGGTCCTGGGATGGACTTTGAGCTGGTTGACGCGGCGGAGCTGGCTGCGCTGGAGGCTGCTTTACAGGAGGCGGAAGCGGGAGCGCAGCCACCGCCTCCTGCCTACCCGCCTGCTCACCAGCAGCAGCCAGCGTGGGGCGGTGCGCCTGCGGCTCTGGGCGCACCGCAGGCTATGGTAGCGCCGTCGTCGGTGGTGCCTCCGCCGTTTCCGGTTTACTGCCCGGGCGCACTGCTTCCCGCACGCCTGCCCGAGGAGCTGGACGAGCCCTCCGCCGCCCCCCGCCCCCCGCAGCCGCGGCTGGCTGCCGCGCGGGAGTTTGCGCGCGTCGCCCTGCACCTGCTGCCCTCCACGCGCGTGGCTATCGCTTTCCCGCCAACCTGCGCCCCCGTGGCCGCCGCCGTGGCCGCCTGCGCCGGCGCGGAGCAGCAAAAGGGCGCCTGGAGCGTGCCCGCCTGCTCAGTGAGCGCCCTATGTGCCACGCTGCGCTCGCTGCCCTCTGTGGAGACCCGACTGGAAAACCCCTCTCCCCTCGCAGCCGCAGCCATGGACCACCTCGCGCAGTCCCTGCTCTCCGACCAGCAGGTGGCTGCCGTCTGGGAGCGCGTGCCTTGTGCGCTGCGCAGCGCCATGTTCCCCTTCCAGAGAGAGGGTGTCAAGTACGTCATCAGACGCCAGGGGCGAGCGCTGGTGGGCGACGAGATGGGCCTCGGCAAGACAGTGCAGGCCATCGCGCTGCTCGCCTGCTACGCCAGCGACTGGCCGGCGCTGGTGCTGTGCCCCAGCAGCTTGCGCGACACGTGGGCCGCTGCACTGGACGTCTGGCTGCCCCAAGAGCTGCGCCCCCCCGGCGGCGCCAAAGTGCTGCTCAGCGGCGCGGGCGTGGCGGAAGCGCTGCGCGGCTGCGGGCGCAAGGGGATCGTAATCTGCCCCTACAGTCTGCTGATCAAGGCTCCAGAACTGTTCCGCGCGCACGCCTTCGGGATGGTGGTGGCTGACGAGTCCCACTGCCTGAAGAGCAACACCACGCAGCGCACCAAGGCTGCGTTGCCGCTGCTGAGCCAAGCGCGTCGCTGCGTGTGCCTGACGGGCACGCCGGCGCTGTCGCGGCCCATCGAGCTCTTCTCGCAGCTGCAGGCGCTGCAGCCGCGCCTCTTCCGCGGCGTGCACGACTACGCGGCCCGCTTCTGCGCGGGCGGGCGCTTCGGCTACGCGCAGGGGTGCAGCAACGTGGAGGAGCTGCACGGGCTGCTGGGCGCGCTGGTGCTGGTGCGCCGTCTCAAGCGGGACGTGCTGGACCAGCTGCCCCCCAAAATCCGCACGCGCATCATCCTGCCCGTGCAGCCCAGCCGCAGCGTGCAGCGCCTGGTGCAGCAGCTGCAGGAGCTCGCCCTGGGGCAGGACCGCCACCAGAGCGAGCAGCTCATGAACCAGCTGTACGTGCAGACGGCGGAGATGAAGGCGCCTGCGTGCGCTGAGTACCTGGAGACGCTGCTGGAGGGGGCGCCTGCGGATGCAAAGTTCCTGTACTTTGCCCACCACTCCGTCATGCTCAACGTGCTAGCGGAGGCGCTCGGCAAGGCGCGCGTGCCCTTCATCACAATCGTGGGCAGCACGCCCGTGGGCGACCGCGCGCCACTGGTGCAGCGCTTCCAGACGGACGCCTCCGTGCGCGTGGCGCTGCTCAGCATCAAGGCTGCCGGCGTGGGGCTCACGCTCACCGCCGCAACCACGGTTGTGTTTGGCGAGCTCACCTGGACGCCCGGGGACGTGGTGCAGGCGGAGGACAGGGCGCACCGCATCGGGCAGAAGGGCTCCGTGGCTGTGCACATCCTGCAGGCGCCTGGAACCGTGGATGACTTCCTCTGGGCCGCCATCCAGAACAAGCTGGACACGCTGGGCCAGGTGCTGGACGGCGCAGGCGCGGGCATGCAGGCAGACACCAGCGCGGCGCCGGGGGGGAGGCCGGGCGCGGGCGGGGGCGCGGGAGAAGCGAGGCCGGGCACCATCGCGGCGCTGTTTGGCCAGGCGGCTGCCCGGGAGGTGCTGCACAAGCAGCAGCAGGGAGACCGGGCGCCGCTGGGCACGCTCAACGACGTGGCGCCGACAGAGAGCGCCTCCTGGGAGGCAGCCTGGGGCGGCGAGGGGTGGGAGGCGGAGGCCAAGCGCCCGCGCACCACCCAGGGCGCACAGGGGGACGACTGGGGGTCGGGATGGTGACCCCGGCCACGGCGCCACGCAAATATGACGAGACGCACGCCGAACAGGCCGCACCCGATAGAGGCCTGATAGAGGCCGCACCCGATAGAGTGAGTGAGTAGTTTAGTGAGTCGCTCACGCTCGTGGCGTCGGTCTGCCTGCATAGCAGCTAGAACAACACATTATATGTATGAGTTTGTGCGACCATTCTGAAAGCGCTGGCTGCCCTGGTGACCTCGCTGCCCTGCTGCGCGTGCGCTGGGCGTGCGCGCAGCAGGCAACGGCAAGGCGTGCCTGCAAAAGCTCAACCGTCTTCTCTCTGTCTGGCCCCGCGGCGCGTTTGTGTGCCGCTGCACTCTGCCTGGCGCAGTGCTTCGGTGCTTCACGCTCGCCGGCAAGAGGGCGACTGTGGCCCAAGCGGCTGAACCGACGCAAGTGGAAAGAACTGAGTGCAGAGGGCCGAGCAGTACAACGAGCGCATGAACGCACGCTACGAGCGAAGCTCGTTCGGCGGCGTAGACGTTTGGCTCATTCTAGGTGCGACTAGGCAAGAAGCTTCGGGTGAGTCTACGCTCTCACGCTTCCCTGCTCACTCCAGGTCTGCTCGCGTTCCTGGTGCCCTTCGGCGGCCTCGCGGTTGGTCTCGCGACGGGCGCCATCCACAGCGGCTGATGTATCTCTACGCGCACACCCTCCAACCCAATGACGCACCTGCTTGCAAGCGCGGACACGCGCGAGGCTGGTGTTGACACTGGAGGGCGCGCGTGCACGAGGCCGTGTAATCTGCCTCTCTGTCTCTCGTGTGCGTCGAAGCGGTCGTTGAACGAATGTAAAGTCGTGCGTTCCTCTTTACTGTGCCTCCTCCCGCGGCGCCTCGGCTGGAGGGCGCGGCCTGCTGGAGACGCCGCGCAGCCCCCCCGCGACGGTGCCCACGGAGGTTGCGCCGCTTTGGGTGACCTCGTGCTGCGCGTCCCCGGCGAAGGAGACCCGCCGCACCCCCTCCCGCATCCCCGACAGCCCGTGGCCCAGCGACCCGCTGGGCAGCGCGGCAGAGGGTAGGCGCGTGCCGCCCAGCACGGACGTTGGGCCGGTGGGGCGCAGGCTGCCCAGGCCGCCGCCCAGCGTGCTGCCAGCGCGCCGCGGAGGCGCAGTCATCAGCGCCGCCGCGCCGCCACCCGCGCTCCACGGCGGCGGCGCGGGGCGCAGGGAGGCGATGCGGTGGGCCGGCGGGGCCGCGCCCGGGAGCGTTGCAGCAAGTGCCACCGGGGGTGCAGCCACAAAGCGCCCGGGCACGCCCGCTCCCGGCCATGCTCCCTCCTCCGGCTGCGCCTCCTCCTCGAACAGTGAGCTCAGCGCCTCGTAGTTGATCTTGGAGGAGAGCTTCTTTTTGGCCAGCATCGCACGCATAGCCTCCTCAGCACTGTCCGGCGGAGGGGCCACATCGCCCTCGAAGATGGCGCCGCCGCTGCCGCCGCCGCCGCCGCCCGCCGGCGCGCGCTTCTTGCGCGGCGCTTTGGGCTTTGCGGCTGCTGCTGGCTTGTGCGCGGCTGACGGTCCCTCGCCAGCCTCGAGCTGCGCCGCCACCGCCGCCGTGGCCGAATGCGCAGCCTCGCGCGCCATCCGTGCCTGGAGGTAGTCCTTGTTGAGCTCTCCCCAGATGATAGCCTTGAGCTCAGCCTCCTCGCTGGTGTGCAGGTACACGTCCACGTCATCGTCCTCGATGTCGCTCAGCGTGTCCTTCTCCCCCTTCCCCGCAGCGGCCGGGGGCGCGGGGGGCTGGGCCGCATCGGGGCAGGGCTGGGAGCCCGCCTGCTGGGGGCCCTGCACCGCCACCGCGGCTGCCACGTCGTGCGATGCGTGGGCGCGCAGGAATGCGAGCGCGGAGTCGTCGAAGGCGCGCGCGGCGATGAGAAAGGCGAGCTGGTCGGGCGGCACGCGGCGCACGTGCGCGCCATGGCGGGTGGCGCCGCTGCCAGCCTGCGGGTGCGCCTCGCCCAGCTGCGCCGCGCCCAGGCTGCCGCGGAACAGGCCGTCCACCGCCAGGGGCAGGCAGTGGCTGTGCGCAGCCGCGTCGCCCACCAGCGCGCTCAGAGACGCCAGGCTGCGCTGCTGCAGCGTCGGCGGCGGCGGCGGCGGCGGCGCGCGCGGCGGGGGGCCGGAGCGCGGCGCGGCCGCGGCCGCCGAAGCGGGTGGCTCTGGCAGCCCAGAGCCCACCAGGTCCTCAATACGCAGTCGGCTGGGGGACGGCGCCTCTGCAGCCTCACCCTCTGCCGGACGCTTGCGCGCCCCCTCCCCGCGCAGCGCCTGCGCCTGCGCCTGCGCGGGCGGCAGCGCGCCGCCGTGCGCCAGCGCGTAGCGCAGCACCTCTTGGTCCAGCGCGCCCTCCATCTCCACCGACAGGGCGCCCGGGGCCTGCGCCCCCGCCCCCGCCCCTGTCTGCTCCAGCTGCATGGCCTGCGGCTCTTGTGCCAGCCTGAGGTTGATGTGCTGCTCCTCCTGTCGCTGGCGCAGCTGCAGCGTGCGCTGCCTCTGCAAACGCTGGAAGGCGGGCGGGTCCGCGCCGCCGTCCTGGCCGCCGCTCACGGCGCTGTAGCCCAGGTAGCAGTCGGTGCACATGCCCAGGGCGGCGAACACGGCGCTGGCCAGGCCCGCGTGCGGGCAGGTGAGCACGGCGCCCTCGGGCGGCGCAGGCAGCGCGGCCAGGGCGCCCTGCGCCCCGGCGTCCGCGCGCCCCTGGAACTCGAGGGCTGTAAGCGCCCCCGCGGGCGTAGCCTCGAACTCCGCCAGGCGCTTGCTCAGCGTCGCTGCGCCCACGTGCACCACCGCGATAACCTCCTCCTTGGTGCGCGAGCACCCGTGCACCGCGGCAGCCACGAACAGCGCAGCCCCGCAGATGCCGGCGGGGCGGCGCCCGGTTTGCAGCCAGTCGCGCTTCATGGCGGCCACCAGGCGCAGCGCTGTGTTGGACACGGCCCCAGTGAGCGGGCCCAGCTCCAGGCGGTCAGCGAAGCGGTGGATGTAGAGGCTGGGGTCCACGGGGCGTGCCACGGAAGGGTGCTCGTCCAGGCGCAGTAGGGAGCACAGCTGCAGGAACACAGTGCCCAGGGAGTACACGTTCGCCTGCAGCGCGTCGGACACGTCGATCAGCATGTACGGCTTGTTCTCCTGGCGGCACACCAGGTACAGGCAGGCGCCAGCCACGTGAGCGGTGCGACGACCGCGTGTGAAGTTGCGCGACACAGCCAGCTTATACAGGCGCAGCGCAGCCGCGGTGATGTCCTCGCGCGGACGGATGCCCAGACGGTCTGCTATCGTGTTGATTTCGTACTTGCCTGCCAGGGCGAGGGTGAGGGGCAGCGCGCAAAGCCAGAGGCAGCGCGCTTTGCTCGCGCCTTTGTTCACCGTCTTCTCATGCGAGTCCACCGGGTAACCGAACGCGCGCGCGCCACGCGGGCCCTGCGTGCGCGCCACGCCGCTCTCGGGCACGAAGTTGCCGTCAACCTGCCAGAGGAGAGACGCGCAAATTGAGCACTCGCGCCTGCCCGGACCTGCGCACGCCTCCGCGGCTAGCGTAGCGCGCCTGGCTCACGCCGCCGGCGCCCTTGCTGAAGGTTGCGTCGTTGCTGAAGATGGCGTCGTCCAGCACGGTGCCGCAGAGCGTGCAGCAGCTGCGCAAGGAGACCTTAGCGCCGGGCGACAGGCGCAGGCCCGAACGCGCACGCACGTGAAGCCGTCAGACTCGTTGTACTCGGGCGTCACCTCCAAGTTGCAGTCGCTGCACCACACCAGCGCAGGAGCCATGGTGGCTGCCGAGTGGTGTAGGCGCAGGTGCGGCGCTGCGGCCGCGACGGAAGAGGCGGCCCCGGGTGTGGGAGCAGTCTACGAGCTGTTGGCGTGGGCGGAGAGCACGGGGCTGGCGAAGGCGGCGCGGAGTGAAATCAAAGTCTTGTTATTCGAGTGAAATCAAGACGTTTCCTTGGCTGGGCATTTGATTGATTGCTCTCTAAGGCACT
>Ga0208951_1000908_pt1 | contig 13403 bp, 2 predicted proteins | sample GreLakmeMI27MSRF_FD_187702 | JGI IMG/M metagenome (GOLD analysis project Ga0208951, IMG submission 187702) | Freshwater lentic microbial communities from great Laurentian Lakes, MI, USA - Great Lakes metaG MI27MSRF (SPAdes) | ecosystem: Environmental > Aquatic > Freshwater > Lake | place: Great... | reverse complement strand
GTGCAGGTGCCTCAGCACGCGCCTCGCAGTACACGTTGCGGCGTGCCACGTCCCAGCCGTGCCACAGCGCGGCGCCGTAGGTGTGGGCGACCAGAGCGAAGGAGCAGAGCTGGCAGCGCGTTGCCCGGGTGTCAGACTCTCGCGCAGCTCCTGGCAGTAACACGCACTGCACGCACGCACCAACAGGCTCAGCACCAGCGACCAGAAGCGCACCGTCGAGGCTGGCAGGCGCAGGGAGCGGCGGAGGTGCGGCAGCGACGCACGCTCCGCCATCCCAGCACGGCTGCCCCGCTGCAGGGACTCACATGCTGAGGCCGAGGACGAGCAGCACTCGGAGGCTTAGGGGCGCGCGCAGAGATAGCGCGGGCGATCGATTCGAACATTATTTCGAGAGACGAACGACGAACGTCATCTGTCGCAGCGCAGGCTCTCTAGAAGTTAAGTGGATCGTCGGCTTTTATGCTATTTACATATGCTATTCACTCTAGGCAGACTCGACCGGCCGGCTGCTGAGCCAGCCTCCGCCAAACAGAGCTCCGAATTGCTCCTGCACCGCCTTAGTGGAGGATGCGAAAGCGTCAGCCGCCTGCGCCGCCGCCGAGTCCAGCGCCTTGGAGCCTGTGGAGGGCGGCGCTGCAGCCGCCACGGGCGCGACGCCAAACAGCCCGCCCAGAGAAGAGAAGACATCCTTGGGTGCTGCCCGACTGGTTGCGCGCCGCATCACCTCCTCTGCGCGCTGTGTCTCGCCGCGCTCCCTGTACAGACGCGCCAGCGCGGAAGCAGGACGCACGGTGCGCGGGTCTCCCCGACCGTAGTCACGCTCCATCGTCTCCAGCACGTGCGAGTAGCACTGCTCCGCTCGGGGCAGGTTCCAGGCGCGCAGGTAGGCGTCTCCCAGGGCAGTGGTCTTCTCCAGCACAGCAGGTTGCGCGGCGATGCCCCGGTCGCGCACCGCGGACACAGCCTGCCTGAGCTCGCTGCGCGCCCTCAAGATGGCCAGCAGGCGGCGTGCGCGCTGGGCGCGCACAGCCGCCTGGATGCGCGTGGCGGCTGCGGTCTGGGCGGCAGCGCTGGGACGCCCAACGCCAAACAGGCTTGCAGCGGACTCGAGCCAGGAGCGGTCTTGGCGGGAGGGTTTGGCATGGACCGTCGGCGCAGCGGGCGTGCTGGATGGCGCGTCCTTGAGCGACGCCGCCGGCGATGGCGCCTTGAGCGACGCGGCGGGCGTGGGCAGCTTTGCGGTGGGGGCGGCAACGAGGCGCTGCTTGACGCCTACCGCTGGCACGCCTGGCGGCGGCGCAAGCGGCTGCGGCGGCCCCAACACGTGCTTGAAGCTCCGCGGGTCCTGCTTCACCTTGTCGAAGTGCTTGGCGAAGGCGGCCGCAGCAGCCGCGCTGTGCGCCACCGCCGGCACGCCACGCGCATGCGCAGACCCCGACGCAGCCTTGCCGTCGCGCACACGGTTGGCAACCGTGGCGTTGGCGCTGGAGTAGTGGTCGGCAGCCAAACCGTGAGCGGTGAGCTCAGCCATTGCAGGTGCCACAACCTCAGCAGCCGCCTTGAGCGCGATGCGGTTCGCCATCTCCCGGCTGTCCCGTACGGTCTCCCCTTCTTTGAGCATGTCGCGAAAGGCGCGCACCGCCGCCAGGGTGGCATCCTCCTCCGCGTGTTTGGCCAGGTCCGGCACCATCCAGTTGGTCCACGTCAGCGCCTCGCGCGCCGCAGCTTCCAGCGCCGCCGCCTCTCCCTGCGTCTCGTAGATGCGCAGCAGCGGGTTTGGCCGCTCTGGCATCGCTGCGACCAGAGGCGGGGGCTGTCCACGGCGGGTGAGCGCCGCAGGTGCGCTGCTGCCTCCCGAGGGCAGCGACGTGGCCGCCGCGGCGCGGGCGCGCGCGTGCTGCGCCGCCTCGTGAAAGCGCCGGCGCTGCGAGCTCTGCTCGTAGAACTCGGCGAGCACTTTGACGTGGCGCAGCGCAGCGGTGGGCAGCTGCCCGTCCCCGCTCTTGCCGGTGACAGCCTTCTCGCTCAGGTGCGTGCTCAGCATGATGCGCGCCTTGACGGCGCTGATGAGGCGACGAGCCTCCATTCCGCGGAAATGAGCCTGGATGACGCACGCAGCCTCCCAGCGAGTCAGCTGCACGCGGACCTTGCGTCGTGTCTGCACATCGGTGCGCTCCGCGCGCGCGCGGCGGCGCCAGCGCTTGCCGCCGGCGCGCGCGGTGGCGGGGTCGTCGCGGGGAGCGTAGGCGAGCTCGGGCTGCGCTTTGACAGCGGGGCAGCGCGCCGGCCGCGCGGGCAGCGGGGGCGGGGGCGCGGGCAACACCAGGTGATGAGGCGCCTGGTGCGGCGGCGGGAGGAAGCGGAAGCCCAGGGACTGCGACGGAGCTGAGACTTCGCCGTCGGCCCAGCACTCTGCGTCGCCGCTGGGCGCGGACGCAGGCTGCAGCTGCAGCGCTCGCGGGCGCATGTCCGCAGACTGGGTGCCCGGCGCCTGGGGCGGCGGCGCGCCGGCGCCGCCGGCGGGCTGCAGCAGCAGCTTGAGCGTTGGCATGCGGCGCGACTTGCGCCGCACCACGTGCGGGCCCCGCTGTGGCTTTGCGCGAGCGCTGCTGCAGCACGGCTCGTCCACCATGGATGGCAGCGCGAGCTCGCGGCTGGGACGCAGCGCGGGCGGGGCGTAGGGTTCCTGCAGGGGCGAGGAGTCGTGGCTGGCGACGCAGGCGGACGCCTTGCCCGCAGTGGATCGGCGCGGGGCGTCTGGGTCGTGCGTCCGCTCAGCCTGCATCGGCACGGGCGCGTCCGTCCACACCCCCGCGGGCGCCGCGCACGCCACGTCAGGGTCTCGCGCGCACCCGGCCAGCCGCTCCGGAGCAGCCACAGTCCAGCTGCGCCGCACCACCACCGCCGCGCTGCTCACCGTGGCGTCCATGCCCGCGGGCAGCAGCTGCGCGCCGACGGAGAGCTGTACGGCGTACTGGTTGCGAGCGGGCGAGGAGAAGGCGAGGGAGATGCGACCCGTAGAGGCACTCCTGGGCCGAGGTGGGGGCGCCTTCTTCACGGTGCCAACCTTGGCCAGGTGGCGATGCCCCGCCGCGTCGGGGGGCAGCGCCAGGTCGGTTGCGTGCGCCCACGGCGCCGGTCGCAGCGCGGGCGGCGACGCGTATCGGCGTCGCAGCCGCGCATGCACGTCCCCCCAGTACTTTTGGGGCAGCGCGGCGCTGCGCAGGGCAGCGGAGGCTGTGGCGCCGACGTCGCCGAGCGCAGCGTCGGAGGCGCGTCGCAGGTGCTCCGTCAGCGGCCAGGGGCCCCGCTTCAGCTCCACAGGCTTCAGCATGGAGCGCAGGCCCGCGTTGGCGTCCGCGTCCACCGTCCACGCGGGCTTGGTGCTCCAGCCGGGCGTGTGCGCGCCCAGGTAGCCGCGGCCCTGCGCGTCGCTCAGCTGCCCGTCAGCGCTCTCCAAAGCGCCGCGAAGCCGAGTCAGAGCGCGCATCACGTCGTTGGGCGTGGCGGCGGCGGGAGGATCCTCGTCCTCGACTGCGTCACTGCACTCGGGGGCGGCCGCACCCGCCTGCGACGGCGACACCGCCACGCCGCGAGGGGCCGCATCGCCAGCCTGCGGAGCCTGCTTGGGCGCCATACCCAGCGCTTTGGCGTGCGTGCGGCCGTTGCTCTGCAGCTTGGCTTCAGCCTCAGCCATCGCTGCGCGCAGCCGAGCCAGGGCGCTGCTCGACTCCTCCACCAAGCGCGAGGGCCCGCGCGCGGGCACGCGCTGGGGCGACAGGCTGCGCCGGGCTGGGCGCGTAGGGGGGGCCGGGGCCGGCGCAGCTGTCCGCTGGAGAGCGGTGCGAGAGGGCCCAGTGGCAATGCGTCCCTCCGCCTCTGCCGCCGCTGCGCGCAGACGCTCCAGCGCGCCCTCGCGCCGCGCTTCATTGGCCGCCTGAGCTGGGGTGAGAGTGGCGGGGTCTAGGCGGGGGCGGGGCGTGGGCGCGAGCGCCTGGGCAGGGGAGGTTACGCACGCGCGTCAGCGGATGAGCCAGAGCGAGGCGGGCCAGGCGGGCGGGCGAAGGGCAGCCAGTGCGCGCTAGGGCGCACGCCCCGACGCGGTGGCGACTCCCAGCCGCCGTGCAGCCGCCCCGAGGCGCGCTGGGAGGTGCGCGTCCGAAGGCCTAAAAACCTAGTGCAGACCGCGCCCGGGCCGCGGGCTCCGCGCTCCAGCGCGCGCCCTCACGCACGCCCCCCGCGCCCAGTCGCGGACGGGAGGCGCACCTGGCGCGCCGCGTCCGCCATCCCGTCGCTTCGCAGCTCGCTCCCACAACCTCTTGTCACAACCACCTTTGGCACTCTGTGTCAATGGCGCGCGCGGCACTCCACGGGAGTGCTTTGTCACCACGCTCGTCACAGCGCAGGCGGAGGAGCGCGAGCTACACGTGGTGACGTGGCAGCAGGGGAAAAAGGCAAAACGTCGTGACACGAGCGAGCGAGCATGGTCAGTCTGCGAACATTTCGAACATTCAACGCTCGTGTGCCTGCGTGAAGGTCCGCAGGTGCGCATGCACCGCCACATTGGCGGCCCTCTGCGCAGCGTGCGCACCCGCTCGCGCCTCCGCCGCGGCTCGGACGCGTGACAGCGCTCCCAGCGCGCCCCCCACCAGCTCGGAGCTGGCAGCGGGCGTGGACGAGGCCTGCGGAGGAGCAAGGACGGCATGGGCGCTCGCCATCGCCTGCGTTCTCGCAGCCGCAAAGCCGCCTCTGGCCACTTCGATGTTGGCGCTCTTGCTCTTGGTGGGCGATGCGCAACTGTCTGCGATGGCGGTGACTCGCGCAGCAGCAGCCTGCGCCTTGGCACGAGCCACGGCAAGTGCCTGGCGCTTCTCGGCAAGCAGCCGCCCCGCCTCGTTCGCCTCGGCCGCAGTGGCGCGCACCACATGGGTGGCCCGTCGCGCGCGATGGCCTCGCCAGGAGGACTGTATGACCACGGCTGCGACATGTCGGTCTCGCTCAGCAGCAACTTGGCCCCGCGCCTGCACCCCACGCCACGCTGCCTGCACCCGCAGCGCAGCCTGCGCGCGTCGCGCCGCGTCCAGCTGGACGCTCTTTTTGCGCCAGAAGGCCGCCTGGATGGCGATGGCTGCAGCCTGCCTGTGCGCTACGTGGCCCTTCAGTTTCCCAGCCTCCGCCCTCGCCAGGCGGCCCCGCCACGCGGCGGCGATCAGCGTCTGTGCCACAGTGCGGTCGCTGGCTGCCGACAGGGCTTGTCGCACCGCGGCGCCTCGCCAGTGGCGCTGAATGGTGAGCGCAGCATCCCCCTGGCGCTGGGCGTCCATGCGATTGGCCAGCCATCCCAGCCAGGCTGCCTGGATGCGCAGCGCGGCGGCGTTGCGGTGCGCGGCGAGCACGGCCGCGCTGCGTCGTCGCGTCTGGCGCCGCCAGCAGGCCTGTATGGTGCGAACAGCTTCTGTGACGAGCCAGCGACGCTGCGCAAAGCTCTGGCGTGCCAGGTAGCCGCGCCAGGTGGCTTGCAGCACTGTGGCGGCCACGTCGTCGCGCGTCTCGCGCAGCCTTGCCGCGCGACTGCGCATCCATGCCGCCTGGATGCACACGGCTGCGGCTTGCCTGTGTGCCCTCAGCGCTGACACGCGCCGCCGGCCCAGGTAGCCCCGCCACGCGGCCTGGATGCTCACGGCCGCCGCGTCCTCGTACTCCAGCCGCGTGAACAGCGCCACACGGGTGAGGTGCCCTCGCACCGCAGCCTGGATGCGCACGCAGGCGCGCTTGGCGGCGATGCGGCGCGGCACGGTGACGGTGCGCGCGGTGCGTCCGCGCCACACGCTCTGGACGATGGTTGCGGCCACGTGGCTTTCCCAGCGCTGGGCGAAGGCTGCGCGAGCCAGGGAGCCGCGCCAGGCAGACTGGAGGAGCAGAGCGGCGGCACCCCGCCGGGCGGCGTCCAGCTTGCGCGCCTGCCAGCTCCAGAAGGCGGCCTGTATGGTGACCACCGCTTGGAGAAGGGCGGGCTCTGCGAAGGGGAGCGCCCCTGTGCGCGGCTCGTCGCACTCGTCGCTGCCCCGCCAGCCGGAGGCGAAGGCCCGCTGCTCCGCCCGCCGCTCAGCAGCAGCGCCAGCCTGCTCCACCTGCTGCAGGCGGCGCACCAGGTCGGCGGCGTGCGCGCCCAGGCGCTCCGACTCGCGCTGGGCCTCAGCCTCGGCGCGACACCTCGCCGCCAGCAGCGCCGGCGACAGCGCCGGCTGCCACGCAGGCGCTGCGGCGCGCGAGTGGGCGGGCGCGTCGGTGAAGCGCTCCTCCAGCGCCGCCAGGCGCTGCGCCACCAGGCTGACCCCTCTCGGCGCCGCAGGCGCCCCGGCGTCGGCGGCTGTCGCTGCCGCTGTCGCGTCGCCGCCGGTCAGGCGCAGGCGGGGCACGGAGGGGGGTCGGGCGGTGTGGGTGACGCCGCGGGCAAGCGCCGGCTGCGCAAAGTCCAGCTCGGACAGGTTGTCGGAAGAGGAGCCGCTGGTGGCGGTGCCGTGCTGCGCCAGCGTCGCCCGGTGGGCTGTGTCGCGCCGCGCGGGCGAGCGGTCCCTGGGCGAGGCGCCTCCGCCAGGCGTGGAGGCTGCGGACGCCGGGCGAGACACGGAGGCGAGCCCGTCGCGCGCCCGCCGCGCCACCGCGCCCGCCGCCCCCGCCGCCACGCGCAGCACCGCCGCGCCCAGGCCGCCGCTGAGCGCGCCCTGTGCCGCGTGCGCCAGGCCGCGCAGGCCGCGGCGGCGCGCGGCGGCCGTCCTGGGCGTGTCGGCCGCCCCTCCCTCGCCTCCTGCCGCGCTGCCGCCGCTGGCGTCCATCCATGCGCTGGCTGCGGAGCGGGGAGACTCCGGCGGGGAAGCGGTTGGGGTGGGCCCGCCTGTGGGGGTTCCCGCGGCGGAGCCCAGGGGGGTCCAAGACAGGGGCGTCGCAGTGTTGGCCCCAAACCCAGCCGCGCCGCCGCCCACTGACAGCGCCAGCGGCTCGGATGCGCCCGGCGCGAAGGAGAGGGAGAGGAAGGAGGAGAGGCCGGGGGGGGCGGGCGGAGGCGGGTGCTGCGGCGGCGCAGCCGCAGGCGGGGCTGCCTGGCGGCGCCCCCGGGACCGGGGGGTGAGGTCGCGCACCACGCCCTCGGCCGCGCGGCGCAGCGAGCCCAGCGCCTCCGCAGCCGCTGCCACGGGGTCCGCCCCAGCAGCAGCGCCTGCCCGCGCGCTGCCCCGCCTGCTGCTGCTGTTGCGCTCGCCGCGGCGGGGCGAGGGGCTGGGCGAGCGCTCCGCGAAGTCCCGCAGGCGCGCCAGGGCCCCACCCACCAGGCTCTCGCCGGCGGCGGGTGCGAGCTGTGCGCGTGCCCGCACCCGCGCGGGGCTGGACTGCGCAGAGCCGCTGGCGCCCAACGCAGCCTGACGCTGCAGCAGCTTGTTCTCGAACAGCTCCCGCCACTCTCGCCCGTCGTACGTGAGGTCCCTGGCCAGCTCGCGACCCTGGCCAGCCACCTCCGCCTCCGCAGCAGCCGCCGCGCGGCGCAGAGACTCCTGGGCCGCGCGCAGCAGCGGCGCCGTCTGGTCTGTCCGGGCGCGACGACGACGCTCGTCGAGGCTGGCGCGGGGGGCGGCAGGCGCGGCGGAGGTTGACGAAGTGAGACGCCGCAACCGCTCAACCACGTCGCTGTCTTCGTCGCGTGAGCCACGCTGCACAGGTGCGCCACCGCCGTCGGCGGTGCGTCGGAGCCGCTCCACCATGCTGCCCTCGCCCTTCTGCCCAGAGACGCCGAGTGTCAGGATCCCAAAAGCCTCCCAGCATCCACGCACGCGCTCACGCACGCGCGTGCACCCGTGCGCTATGAACGCGAGTGCAGCACTGCGCTGCCGCGAGGCAACGCACCTTGCGGTCGCTCATGGTGTGGAGCGCGATGGCCTCAATGCGAGTGCAATTCCGCGACTTGGCCGCGGCTCGCCTAGCACTGAAACCACTATCTCTGCCGCGCGTGCATTAGCGCCACAAGCACAGCACAGGAGGACGCGAATGACGTGAGCACAGAGCGTTCGAAGTCGACCAAAGGCGAACGCAGGAGGACCGTACGACGGTACGGGAGTACGAGACGCGCGCTCTCTTCGCGGACTGTGTGTTGCTGAGTACGTGGCCCTATGGCTGCCGTGCGGTGCCTGGAGGTTGGGGTGAACGCCGCTGCGAAGCTTGCCCAAACACTGCAGTAGCGGCTCGCCAGCATGCAAGCGCAGCGGCCTGAACAGCGTCGCTCACGGCGGGTGCGTTGCGCTGTGGACGTGTGGTTGTGGCGCGGGGCAGTAGGGGGTAGTGCTTGAATTGCCGTGGTCTGTCTCTGAGCTCTCGCGCACCGCAGGCGGCCCTTCTGTCCACCGCTGCCCCCGAGGTTGCTGACACCACTGGTTTGGCGCAACTGACGGAGAGCGTGGTGCCTTTGCGGTCTTCCAACGGTTTGCGAACACAGCCCTTGCCACCAGCTGGCAGCAGGGTGGACTCGCTCCACGGCGAGGGCACCCGCGTGCTGGTGACCGGCGGTGGTGACGCGTTGGTGCGCGCCTTTCGAGTAACGGACGGCTCCTGCGTGCGCCGGCTTGCTGGTCACAGCGGCTCCGTGAACGCGCTGCTGGCGCTGCCGGACGGCCGAGTGGCCACCGCCTCAGACGACAGGTGCGTGAGGCTGTGGCGCCTGGAGAGCGGCGCGTGCGAGGCGACGCTTGTGGGACACAGCGGGGACGTGACTTCGCTGGCGCTGCTGTCGCCACCCACGCGCCTCGCCTCCGCCTCCGGCGACGAGACGCTCCGCGTGTGGGACGTGCGAACGGGCGCGTGCCTGGCCGTGCTGACCGGACACAGCGAGTACGTGCGCTGCCTGTGCACGCTGCCGCAGCCCGGGTCGCCAGGCAACGCCGCCACCCGCCACCTCCTCTCCGCAGCCGACGACTGCACGCTGCGCCTCTGGAGCCTGCACCAGGGCGGCGCGTGCCGCCTGGTGATGCGCGGCCATAGCGACTGGGTGTGGGCTGTGCAGGCGCTGCCCTGCGGCGAGCGCTGTGTCTCCGGCTCGCGTGACGCCACCCTGCGCCTCTGGCGCCTTCACCTGGACGACCACGCGCAGCCGTCAGCCTCCTGCGAGCGCGTCATGGCGGGACACTCAGCCTCCGTCTCCTGCATCGCCCTCCTGAGCGACGGCCGCGTTGCCACCGGTTCTGGCGACGCCACCCTCCGTGTGTGGGACACCCGCACGGGCGCATGTCACGGCGTGCTGCGGGGCCACACCCGAGGGGTGATGGACGTGGTCGCGCAGCCGGATGGTCGCCTGGTGAGTGCGGGCAACGAGGACGCGCTGCGCACGTGGCGGGTGTACCCGCCGCCGCCGGCGGGCAGCGAGGTAGGCACGTGGCCGGACGCAGGGGGCGGGGAGTGCGAGGGCGTGGTGCAAGGGCAGCATTGTGGGGGGATTTGCAGCCTCACCACCCTTGTGGCAGGACGGGTGCTGGCGATGGCATACCCTCTCCCCCCCGTCGCATCTCTGCAGCCGCTAGCTTCCGATGCGGTGCCCGGCGCGCTGCGGTCGCCGCCGGATCGCGCCATCGCTGCCGCCTCCCCGAAGAGCAAGTGCGGCGTGGTCGAGACTCCTCCCGCCGCCTCTCGGGGGCGCTCCGCATCTGCCGGCGGAGGGCGCCGCTTCGGAGCGGTGCGGGAGGAGGAGAAAAGGGGCGGGGAAAGGCCCGAGTCGGCTGCTGCTGCTGACGAGCAGTCCGCCCCGCCGCAGCCCCGCCGCCTCGACAGCCACGCGGACTTCACGACGCCGGTTGTACGCCCGGGAGACGGCGGGGGCGCGGGAGCCCGCACAGGCGCTGCGCTGCGCCACAAAACGCTGTTCGAGCCCGAGGGCGGCGACAACGAGCAGGCGCACACGGGCGGTGCCAGCCCCCAGCAGGCGCTGCCCGTGCGCGTGGACCCGCCCGCCCGCCCGGCGCCGCCCTCGGACTGGTCCTCGCAGGACGGCAGCGACGCCTCCTACTCCAGTGACCCCAGCGACAGCGGCAGCGACAGCGAGGAGGCCGCAGCCTTCGCGGAGCTGCAGCAGTGCGCCGCCGTGGACGTGCAGCGCCTGGCGCGCGGCTTTCTGGCGCGCAGGCGCACCGCCGAGCTGCGCCGCATCATCTGCGCCCACGCGGCGGCGGAGCGTCGCACGGAGATTGTCGCCGTGCTGCTGCTGCAGCGCTGGGCCAGGGGCTCGCGCGTGCGGCGCCGCCTGGCCGCCCTGCGCGCGGCTGCGCAGGAGGCGAGCGCGGCGCGGAGGGAGGCGCAGGCGGTGGAGGAGGAGGTTGAGGCGCTGGAGAGGCAGTTGGAAGCGCAGGCGGGGCTGCCCACGGAGCAGCTGCGCGGGAAAACAGAGGCTGACGAGGCTGACGCACAGCTGCAGGCCGAGGCTGCGCGGTGCGCCGAGGCACTGGCGGCTGCAGACCGAGCCGCCGCGGAGCAGGCTGCGGTGCAGCAGGCGGCAGCTGACATCGCAGTCGCCGAAGCAGCGGCTGCGGCGCAGGCTGCGGAACGAGCTGTCGCCGAGCAGCAGGCAGAGGCCAAGGCGGCTGCAGAGCGAGCCGCTGCGGCGGCCCGTGCTGCTGCGGAGGCGCGAAGAGCCGCTCAAGCAGAGGCTGAAGAGGTGGCGAGAGTCCAAGCAGAGCAGCAGGCCGCCGCCGCAGCAGCAGCAGCCGCAGCCGCAGAAAGAGCACGAGAGGAGGAGCGACATGCCGAGGAGGCTGCGGCAGAGCAAGCTGCGGCAGAGCAGGCTGCAGCAGAGCAGCGTGCCGAGGCTGCGTTGCGCGTCGCCGCGCAGGCAAAAGCTGAGGCCGCGGCTGAGGCCGAGGCTGAGGCGCGCGCAGCAGCAGAGCAGGCCGCCGCCGATCAAGCAGCCGCCGACAAGCTGGCGGCCGAGCAGGCGGCTCAGGCTGCCGCCGCGGCCAAGGCTGCTGCTGAGCAGCTCGCAGCAGAAGAGCAAGCCGCTGCTGCGGCCCGTGCTGCGGCCGAAGAGCGAAGAGCCGCTCAAGCAGAGGCCGAAGAGGTGGCGAGAGTCCAAGCGGAGCAGCAGGCCGCCGCAGCCGCCGCCGCCGCCGCCGCCGCCGCCGCCGCGGTAAGAGCACGAGAGGAGGAGCGCCGCGCCGAAGAGGCTGCCGCCGCCATCGCCGCCTTGGCCGCCGAGGCCCGTGCTGAGGAGGAGAGGCGCGCGGCGGATGCCTTGACCTTGGCCGCCGAGCAGGGCGCCGCTTTGAAAGCCGCGATGGAGGCTGAGGAGGCGCGACGCGTGCAGGAGGCGGCTGCCCGAGCTCAGGCTGAGAAGGAGGAAGCGGAGGTGCGGCGCCGGAGGGAGGAGACGTCTGTCGCGGCGGAAGCAGCTGCCGGGTTGCAGGCTGAAGAGGACATGCGCGCCGCAGCTGCGGCCGAGGCCCAGGCACGGGCTCAGGCCGACAGGGCCGCCGCCGAGCTGGCGGAGCGCGCCGAGCGCGAGCGCGCCGCCGTCGAGGCTCAGGCGGACGCAGACCGAGCCGCCGCCGAGCAGGCTGCGGCGGAGCAAGCGCGACGGGCGGCGGAGCAAGCCGCTGCCGAGCAGCAGGCCGAGGCTGCACGGCGCGTCGCCGCGCAGGCGAGAGCTGAAGCCGCGGCCCAGGCCGAGGCTGAGGCGCACGCAGCCGCCCATCAAGCGGCCGCTGACAAGCTGGCGGCAGTGCAGGCGGCTCAGGCTGCCGAGCAGCTCGCTGCAGAGCAAGCAGCTGCTGTGGCCCGTGCTGCGGCCGAAGAGCGAAGAGCCGCTCAAGCAGAGGCGGAGGAGGTGGCGAGACTCCAAGCGGAGCAGCAGGCCGCCGCAGCAGCCGCAGCAGCCGCCGCTGAAGAGGAGCGCCGCGCTGAGAAGGCCGCCGCTGGGGCCGCCGCAGCAGCAGCAGCGCAGGCTGCGGCAGAGCAGGCTGCTGAGCTCGCATCCGCGCAGGCGCAGGCGCTCGCCCACGCTCGGGAAGCAGCTGAGGAGCAACGGGCGGAGCAGTCCGCCTTCGCCGCCGCGCAGCTCGCCGCTGAGGAGGCGCGCGCTGCGGCCATCTCGGAGATGCGTGCGCGCGAGGCGGAACCTGAGCGAGCCGCGGCTCTGGAGGTTGCGCTCGCTCTCGCCTCTCAGCAGCTTGCGCCCGCAGCGTCCCCCCCCTCTCCAGGCGCCCCGCCTGCCAGCTGTTTGGGCGACGCGGAGTGGACCTGGGAAGACGAGAGCGATGCAGCCTCTGCGCTGGAAGGGACCCCCGTAGACCCGCCTTCCTTCGCAGCCGCCTCGCCGCCGCCCGCCGTCCGCTCGCCCGAGGCGGCTGCCACGCGCATCGCCGCCGCGTTCCGGGGCTACTCCGCGCGTCGCTCCTTCGCGGCGCGTGTGCGCCAGGAGACCCTCCACGCAGTCGCGCACAGCCTCGCGCTCTGCGACATCCTCGCCCCAGCGCCCCAACCTCCGCCGTACGACACGCGTTCCGCGCACGTGAGCGACCAGCCATCGCCATTCCCGCGCGGCGCCGCCGCGGATGTGGGCGGCGACCGGGTGCGCATCGAGCGTGCCCTGGCTGCCGCGGCGCTCGAGGCGACTGCAGCGGCGCAGCGCAAGGCTTTCCAGGAGAAGGCGGATGCGCGGGCGGATGCGACGGCAGCGCCGACGGAGGCGCAGAGCCCTTTGCGACTGAGCGGCGGCCCGGCCCTGTCTGCTGCCGCTCCGCACGCCCCGCCGCCGCCGCCGCCGCCGGCCGCGCTGTGGCGCGCCCCGGACGCGCCGCTGTCCCGGCGGGAGGTGAAGGCGCGCGCCAAGGCGGCTGCGCGGGCGGCGGCGGAGGGAGCAGCTGCCGCCGAGTCTCTGCGCCAGGCGGCCCAGCGCGCGGCGGCCGAGCAGGCGCAGCGCGCCGCCTTGGAGGCTGCCCGTCGATGCGAGGAGGCGCGCGCGGCGGCGGCGGCGGCGGAGGCTGGGCGCGTGGCGGAGGAGGCCACCGCGAGGGCGACGCTCAAGGCGAGAGTGGACGCCGCCGCGGCGGCGCTGCTGCGCGCGCGCGAGCGGGCGGCGGCGGTGGCGGCAGAGGAGGCGGAGGAGGGGCGGCGACGCGGCAGAGAGGCGGAGGAGCAGGAGAGGCTGGTGAAAGCTGCCACCGCACCCGCGCATGCGCCTGTGCTGGCGCCATCGCCGCCGCCGCGCTCCAGCGACCCGTCATCAGCCGCATCCACGCCCAGCAGGGCAGCGCCGCAGCAGCAGCAGCCGCAGCTGCCGCCGCCGGCGGGACTGAGCGTCGCGCAAGCGACCCGCGCGCGCACCGAGGCTGACTCCCTCGCCGCCGCCGCCGCCGCGCTGGCATCCAAGGCGAAAG
>Ga0208951_1000907_pt1 | contig 13405 bp, 14 predicted proteins | sample GreLakmeMI27MSRF_FD_187702 | JGI IMG/M metagenome (GOLD analysis project Ga0208951, IMG submission 187702) | Freshwater lentic microbial communities from great Laurentian Lakes, MI, USA - Great Lakes metaG MI27MSRF (SPAdes) | ecosystem: Environmental > Aquatic > Freshwater > Lake | place: Great... | reverse complement strand
AGGAGCCCAACTTGTTGGACACTTTCCTGCGCACTCTGCTGATGCGCTCACCTTTCAAGGACGCGGGGCTGGTGGCTCCGGAGGCTGCGGAAAACAACCTTGAGCTTGCGAACATGGCGGACCCCCACACGCCCCCCGACGCCGCCCCATTTGCGGCCGTGGCCACTGCCCGCGTGGCCTTGGCTACCGCCGCCGCCCGGCTGGCCGTGTTCTCGCGCCGCATGCGCTTGCACATGTTGCAGCTACGTAGCGTGCGCCTCTCCGACCGCGCTGCCAGCCTGGCCATGCTGCGCCTGCCGATGCCCGCACAACTGGCGCAACTGGCGACGCTCTCCGCCGAGCATGCAGCTGCCCTTTTAGCAACAATGGAGGAGGCGCAGCGTGATGCTTTGCTGCGCCTATTAGATGCCACCCAGCGGGGCGCCGAGCTGAGCTCTGCGCGCCCTAAGAGTGCGGCCGCCAATTTGCAGAGCCTGGACCAGCGCATGCGCTTGGACGTGCTCATGTCCATGCCGCGAGTAGCCGCTTTGGCCACTGTTCGCCACCTCAGCGCCGCGGTCCGCACGGAGGTTGTGCAGGCGCTGCGGCGCGACGCGCGGGAGGCGTGGACGGACGTTCTGCGCCGCTACGAGTGATGCTGACGGTGAGAGATGGAGTGGGAGCCGTACGCTGGCGCGGATCGAGCTGGACGCGGCCGTGCAAAAGGGAGACCGACGCTGAGCGGCGGCATACTGTACCTAGTCTATGGACGCACCAATATGCGCGCTCATTCGAGCCTGTAACTCATTCACCCAAACCGACCTCACCGACTCTAGGGCAGTCGGGGCCGATGCAGCAAGCGTTGATTGCGTGTGCTATGGACGTGCGTAATCGAACAGCTGGATGGATGTTCGATTGTTCGCTCGACGCTAATCGTGTCCGCTCCTCCGCCGCCAGTGCGCGCCTCGTACCCAGGGCACAGTAGCAGCTGAGTTGAACTGCAGCAGTGCGCAGATGTTGGACGCTGCCGCTGCTCCCGACACCGATGTCCCCTCCACCGCCGTTGAATCGCCCACACTACCTGTTGCTCCGCCTGTTGCTGACGCAGCTGTCACGCCTGGGCCGCCTGGGGGCCTCCCGCCTGGCGACACGGAGTTGTCAGAGGCTCTTGCTGTGGAGCCCACGCCCGCCCCGGCCGCGGCGCCTCAACCAAAGGCACGGCACGGACGCGCTGAGCAGCGCGTATGGTGGCGCACTGGGCGTAGCGCGTTAAATGCTGTGCTTATGGCCTCGCTCGCTAACCCTAGCGCTCCTCTCCCAGCTGTTTGAAGTGGGCGCTCGCGTCACGGCGCAGGCCTCCTTTGACTCCTTATACCGTGCGTGCCCGCGCGTGCTCGCGGGCTGCGTCGCTGCGGAGAGCTGAGGCTGCGCTGTGTCCTCCCAGACCCGGCTGACGTGGTGGGCCGCAAGGGCGCCGGCGACTCGGTCCAGTACTACGTGCACTTTGTCGATTACAACAAGCGCGTGGACGAGTGGCTCTCCGGCGCGCGCATCCAGCACCCGCAGGCGTGCGTCGACGTGCAACCCCATGCCAGCTCCGCGGGCGCGGGTCTCACCTGCCTCATCCCGGCCGTGTCTGGCCTGGGAGGCCTGGGCTCGCCCAGCGCCGGGCTGCTGTCGCCGGGGTGCGACGGCATGTTGTCGCCCGTCGGCAGCGGCGGCGACCGCAAGCTGACGCGCAACCTGAAGCGCCGCTACGACGAGATGCACCACATTGCGCGCCCTGTGGAGGAGCTGGCGCCGCTAGAGCAGACGTTGGAACGGGAGCACGAAGAGAAGACTCGGGTGAAGAACATCATGGCCATTGAGCTGGGTCGCCATGAGATGGATACCTGGTACTATGCGCCCTACCCGGAGGAATATGCGCAGGAGCACACGCTGCTGATGTGCGAGTTCTGCCTCAAGTACATGCGCAAGCGCAAGACGCTGCTGGCACACAAGCTGCGCTGTCCCTGCCGCGCGCCGCCGGGGACGGAGATATACCGCCACCCTGCGCGGCCTGGCCTGCCTGCGCTGTCCATGTGGGAGGTTGACGGCAAGAAGGCGCACACCTACTGCCAGAGCCTGTGCCTGCTGGCCAAGCTGTTTTTGGACCACAAGACGCTGTACTACGACGTGGACCCCTTCCTCTTCTACGTGCTCACGGAGCGCGACGAGGCGGGTCACCACCTGGTGGGCTACTTCAGCAAGGAGAAGGCGAGCAGCGAGGAGTTCAACCTGGCGTGCATCCTCACCCTGCCGCCCTACCAGCGCCGCGGCTACGGCCGCTTCCTCATAGCCTTCAGCTACGAGCTCAGCAAGGTGGAGGGCCGCGTGGGCACCCCCGAGCGCCCCCTGTCCGACCTGGGCGCCGTCTCCTACCGCAGCTACTGGACGCGCGCCGTGCTGGAGTGCCTGCGCGACCACCGGTCCAACATCAGCGTCAAGGACATCTCCGTGCGCACAGCCATCCGCGTGGATGACGTGGTGTCCACGCTGCAGGGCCTCAACCTGCTCAAGTGGTGGAAGGGGCAGCACATCATCGCCGTCACGCCCAGGCTGGTGGAGGACCACCTGCGCGTGTCGGCGGCGGGCGCAGGCAGCGCCAAGGCGCTGGACGTGGACCCGCAGCGCCTCAACTGGGTGCCCTTTGGTCGCCTGCAGGCGCGCGTGCGCTGAGCTGCCAGCCATCAGCCCCGGTCATACAATGAAACACGCACGCGTACACGCGTCTCCGGTGTCGTTGCAGGGCCTCCTGTGGGCGATGCTAGTAAACGAGGGAGTAAACAACCGCCAAGTGTCGTTTTTCGTTCTCTCACCACGCAGAATACGTGCCTCCGTCTGCTCCGTGAGCCCTGCCAGCGCTGCGTCCACTCTCGCTGCAGATGCCGGCCGTGGAACGTTGCGAAGGTCCCCGATGGGAGGCGGCGCTGCGAGTGGCTTGCGCGCTGCCGTGCGTGGAGACACAGCTCCACCTGGACACCAGCCTGCCCGTGGAGTTCGTGGTGGCGCGGGCGGCTGCGAGAGGCGTGGAGGTGCCCGCCCTAGGCCGCCTCCTGCCCGCGCTTGTGCTGTCCATGGTGAGGGAGGAGGGCCTGGCCTCGGCGCGCGCGTGGCTCTGCCAGTTCCTGCAAACCGCCGACGAGGTCCGCGAGGCCACGGCAGCGGTGGCGTGCGCAGCGGCAGCCTCGGGCGTGGTGCTGCTGGAGCTGCACATCTGCCCACAGGCGCACACTCGCGAGGGGCTGTCTGCTGGCGACGTGGTGGCCGCCGCAGTCGCGGGCTTCGCCGCCGCCAGTAATCTGGCGGGCGGGCTGGTGCTCAGCGTGCGCGCGGGGCAGGAAGAACAGGCCGGCCACGAGAGCGTCCTCCTGGCAGCGCAGTGGGCTCGCCGCGGCGTGCTTGCAGTGGAGCTGGCAGCGCAGGAGGCGCCGCAGCTGCGCGCGCTGGCCTCCTGGCGCGCGGTGGCGCACAGCGCAGCCAGCGCAGAGGTTGCTCTGTCGCTGCACGCCTCAGACGTGGATGACGACGCAGATTCGGCACTCGCCAACGTGTCATTCGCGCTGAAGCACGGCGCGGCGAGGCTGAGCGGCTGCGGGGCTCTGCTGTCCGCGCCCGCGGTGCTGGCCGCGGTGGCGCGGGCGGGGCTGCCCTGCGAGCTGTGCGTGACTGCAGCTGTGCTCCCAGGCGCGCCTGGCGCGCCACGCTGCTTCGCAGAGCACCCGGTGGGCGCGCTGCTGGCTGCGGGTCTCACCTGCGTGCCCTGCGTGGGCCACGCGCTGCTCTGCGACTCGTCTGTCGCGGGCGGCGCGGGGGCGCAGGCGGTGGGCCTGGCGCGCCTGGTCGCCCACTGCGGCCTCTCCTGGACGCAGGTGAGGGCCCTGATGCTGGTCGCCGCCGGCGCAGCCTTCCACGCGCCCGAGCGCCGACAGCCCTTCGTGGCCGCCTATAGCCTGCAGCTAGAGGAGGCGCTGCAGCGGGCTGACGCCTTCGCGCCCCCGTCCACGGCGCACGCGGACGCTGGCGCCGCAGAGAGCGCCGGCTGCATCCAGTCCGCGGCAGAGGCTGCTGAGAACGCGGTGTGGCGGCCCGCCCAGGACCCGGCGCGCCTCGGGGGGGCGCTCATGCCCCGCGGCTCACACTTCAAGGCTGCGCAGCGCGCAGCCAGCCCGCAGCCGCAGCAGCCGGCTGCAGCGGCGCAGGCGGCTGCGGCGCCCCGGGCGCGCAGCTCGCCTGCGCCTTTCAGCGGCGAAGAGCCAGCTTCCTATGCGGGCACAGCCCCAAGCATGAGCCCCCATGCCGCGCCGCCACCGCCCCGGCTGGAGCCTCTGGAGGAGGCGCTTTCGCGCTTCGGTCTGGGCCAGCTGCCAGGGAACGCAGGAGTCACTGCAGCGCAAGGGGAAGGCTTCGACGCCCTCGCGCACGCCGCAGCAGCAGCAGCCGTTGCCGCCGCGGCCAGCGCGCTGCTTGCGGCGAGCCAGAGTGCGGGGCCGCAGAGCGACGCGGCGCCCGCCGTGGAGCAGCCCGCCCTTGAGGCACTCGAGCTGTGCTCGCCTCCGCCGCCGTCGCATGCGGCGGCGCCTGCGCCCATCGCTCCGTCCGTGGTTGCCGCCGCAGGCGCGGCGGTGGCGCGCGCGCTGGCCGCCTCCGAGCTGCTGCGCGTTGGGGGCGGGCCGCAAGCGCTGCTGCAGCCCCAGGCGCACTCGCCACGCCTGGACCCCAGCGACACGCGCTTCGTTGCGCCGCGTCACGCGCCCGCAGCGGACGTGCGCGGCCAGGAGGAGGCGGAAGGCCCGGGGGCTGTGGTCCGGGAGGCAGAGGAGGAGGTGGACGACGACGCGCGCGCCTGGGCGGCGCGTCGCTCCACCGGCGCGCGCTCCTATGCTGTGTCGCGCGAGGAGGCTGGGGTGGAGGGAGGAGGCGGGTTCTAGATTTAATGCAAGTGTTGCGACGAGCTGGCTTTGAGTCGCTCACTCGTCTCGCTGCGTTCAGTCCGTAACTGCTGCGCTAGTCTATGAGCTCCAGGTAGGCGTCCGAGGAGAGGTGCTGCGCCCCCAGCCTCCCCTGCGCAGCCCTGACTGCCTGCGAGTAGGGCAGCACAGGCAAGCGCGCGCGCAGCAGCAGCGCGCCGCCAGCCTGCTCCTCCTCCTCCAGCCAAGCCGTGGCTGCGTGTGCGTCCACTTCAAAGGGGAGGGGCACGGTGGCCAGGCACGCCCCCGCCAGCCCCTGCAGACGCAGCTCGTCCCGACTGAGCTGCAAGCGCGCGCACGCGGCGGCGGCGCGGGGCAAGGGCAGGCGCAGCAGCATCACCTCCACTGGGCGTCCCTGGAACTCCAGGGCCACGGCGGGCGCGCTGGCAGGCTCCCGCGCAGCCGCGGGCGCCGCGGGCGGCGCAGCGGTCTCGAAGCGCAGCGCGAAAGAGGGGGGCTCGTCATCGCGCTCCGCCGCGGGTAGCTCTGCGACCAGGGGCGCGCGGGGGGCGGCCCTGACGCGCTGCACGCGCGGGGGGCCGTCAAACACTTTTCGCCGGGGCAGCTTGTACTGCGGGTCCAGCGCCCAGCCGTGCTTGGCTGCCGCATGCGCCAGCAGCGTGCCCACCAGGAAGGACTTGAGGCGCGCGTCGCTGTGCGAGGCGGCCACAACAGCCTCGGCGAACACGACGTCCAGCACCGTCACAGCCTCGCCGCCCGACTCGTCCGCAGCCTCGCGTGGCGCGCCGGAGGAGAGCGGCAGCCGCAGCGCAACAGCGCCATCGTCGGCAGCCTCCAGCGCCTCCTTGACCGCCAGCGGCACCTGGCCGTGCGCCCAGTCGCCAGGCGCGGAGACCAAGGGGCTGGAGCAGACGTTGAACATCACTTTGACTCCGCGCGCTGTGTCCCGCGTCTTCACCACGAAACCAGCCTGAGGCGTCAGCTCCTCCCAGTCCGCTGGCGGCGCTGCGGCGCGCGAGGCTGCGCTCCGGGCGGCGGCGCGGGCGAGCGAGGCGCCTGGAGTGGAGTCTTCGTCGAGCTCGCCGTTCACCTCACAGCCGCGGCTCACCGCCTCAAAGGCTGCCTCAGCAGCCTCCGGGTTGCTCTCTGCGAAAGTCAGCAGCTCCTGTGGAGCGCAGCTCAGTGCAGCACAACGACGACGCTCGTGCTGACGTGCCTCGACCGTTGGCGCCAGCGTGCACTGCGCGCCAGCGTCCGTCTTCAGGAACGCCGCACACAGGAAGCTGAAGTAGGTCTGCGCCTGGTGTTCAGCTTCTTTCGGGTTTGCGTCGCACAGGGCTGCCAAGCGAGCAGCGCCCTCCATGGCGAGGCAGCAACTGCGCGTATTCGCGGGTGGTGGACCAAGGTGGACAGAGACAACCAGAGAGCGAGGGGCCAAAGATATGGCAGCGGCCGCGAATAACGCCACCACCGACGACCGGAGGACGTGCGGACGACATAGAAGGGTAGGTGAGTTGCGCTGAGGCTAGTAGATCTATTGCATGTTCAGAGAGGCTGCTTACGTACATTGCGTGCGTCGATGAGCATCCGTCATCTGGTGGTTTGGTCTGTCTTCGTCTTCTGTCTTCGTTGTTTCACTTGACCCGCTCCAGTAACGCGATGCGAGAGCGCTTCATCAAGGGGTTGGGCACATCCGTGGGCGTGCCCAGCCGTTGCGAGCTCTCATCGTGTCGCTCGTCCCACAAGCGCTTAAAGCCACGGATTGCAAACCAGCCGGGCAGCTCATCTGCGCGCCATCCGTCCGAAAGCATCGGCTCTTTCGCGTAGTGCTGCAGCCACAGCAGGAACAGCAGCATGCGCAGGCGCATGTACGTCTGATTCAGCGCTGAGAAAGCCCCCTGGCCGACTGGCGGACTCTCAATGTACAGCACAGCCAGCTGGCTCCCCGGCGCAGTCGTGTCACGCAACAGGCTCACCGTATCTGCGATGGCAGCATCGCTGAGGTACATGACTACAGCCTCCCAGACGACGAAGCAGCGCTGGGAGGCGACGAAGCCGGCGTCGGCCAACTTCGATGGCAGCGCTGTGCGCACGCCCGTCTCAAAGTCGTGCGCCACGAAGCGGATGGCGTTCAGCGCCTCCACGTGCGCGGATGTGCGCGTGACGGCCACCAAGGAGAGCCGCTTCTGCGCCTGCGAGTCTGGGTGGTCAACCTCGAAAAAGGTCACGGCAGCGCCCAGCTCGCCGCACAGTCGCAGCGCGCGCGCATCCAGACCGGCGCCAAGGAGGATGACCTGGCGCCCGCCAGCGCGCACGAATCTTCTCAGCGCGTCATCGATGGTTCTCGTTCGCACCGCCATGTACAGCGTGTTGCGCCGGAATGCGCCACGCGAAAACAGAAAGGTGGTGAGCTGCGGAAAGCGGGCCAAGAGCGCGGCAAGCCAGGTGTACGGGGTGCCGGCGAGCGTGACGCCGAACGGGTCAGGTGCGAGCGAGCGAAAGGGCTCGGGCAGGAAGGACGCAAGGCCTCGCCAGGCGGCCACGTGCCGCGCGGTGAATGAAGCTTTGCCGGCTTTCATGGCGCCGGGGAGGGTCAAATGTTTGGTGCGATGCAATATCTTGGTATCGGACGGAGTTCACTTGTACGCGTGCTCTGCAAACGCGGCAGCCCATCGCTGCCGAACCAGCGCCTCCAGCTCCGCCCCGAGCACCCGGTGGTCGTTTTTGCGGAAGCCGCGCAGCGTGTCCGAATATCGCTCCACTGCCTCAGCAACAGGGCTGCCCGCGTAAGCGCCAAGCCCCAGCGTGGCATAAAGCTTGGCCAGAGCGCGAGCGGGCGCCTGGTCCAGCTCCTCGAAGGACACCTCCGCGAGTGATCCGGCAGGAATGCAGGCCCGCTGGCGCACGTACTCCGCATGCAGCAGCACCCCCTGCTGGAGGATGAAGTGCTGGAGCGCCTGGGCGCTCGCCGGCGCTTGCAGGTACGTGAAGTTGTAATACGTCTCCGCCATGTGCGCCGCGCTGGCAAACACGGCCAGCGGGTGGCGGTGGGCGTACACGAAGCGCGCGTCCGGGAAGAGGCGGCGCAGCGTCGCTATTCGCGCCGTGTGCACGGGGCTCTTCAACAGCAGGGGCTTGGGCGAGCCGCCGCCCGAGGCTGCAAAAGTCACCTTGCGGCAAAAAAAGAGGAAGGCAGCTTTCCCAGGCTGCAGCCTGAGAGGCCGGCGCTTGACCCACGTCGAATAGGGGCCACCAGCGGCGGCTGCGGGGGAAGACAAGCGCCATGTATGGGTGGGCTCTCGCCGCCAGAGAGGCAGCAGGTGGCAATCTCGTCCTCCGCTGGCAGGTCCCAGTCGAGAGCTACGGCGTCCATGGGCCGTGTGGCGTCGAGCAGTGGCGTTAGCAGCCAGCGAAACGGCGCGAGGAGGATAAAAGTTGACGGAAAGCCCACCTGCCACGTTGTGGCGAAGGCCCAGCGTTTGTCACGAGAGAGGAGGTTGTGAAGGTGCGTTGTTCCCGTGCGTGGGTGTCCAAGAATGACCAGCGGCGCTGGGTGCAGGTCCTGCCGCGTGATGCGGCGCCCAAAGAGCAGCGCTTCAAGCAAGCCAACCACGCTGGTGAAGAGAGACATGCACAGCAGGAACGCAAGGCGGTGCGCATAGCGCCAGTCAAGGTGCTCCGCGTAGTGTGCAGCAAGGCGCAACAGAGCGGGAGCGCTGATCCCCGAGAGGAAGTTGAGCTTGACCGCGCGGCGAGAGGGGTGCGCAAGGAAAGGCGAGAACGGGTAGACAGCAGCAGGCATGCGTCACAGCGAGCCGGGGGGCGCGGGAAGGTGCGAAGGTCGATGCAAAATTCTGGATTCCTCGTTAATTCGTCGACGACGACTCATCATCCTTGCAATCATACTTGGATTAATTTTCTTGGATTAAAATTATTATTAATGCATTGGCATCGACAAGAACATTTCCGATGTATACCTCTCTGCAAACGCTTTGCGAAAAATCTTTTTGGTCCTTTAGTGCAGCTCTCGGAGCTCTAATGTAGTGGATATCACGTCAGTCTCCGACCCCGAGAAATCATGCGCGTCAAACCGCAGAGAGGAATCAGCTGGATGTCCTGGGTTCGACAAGAAACGGAAAACCTTCGAGTTCCCCAGAAGGATCGAATTTTTTAGCCGTGAGCCGTGGACTCCCTCCTCGTCGGCCTGCGGCGGGAGGGGGCAGGCTAGCGCATCTCTGCGCCAGTACACCGTGCGTGACTACCAACTACCAGTTCCTCCAGGCGTCCAGGCCCGCCTCAACTCCTGCTCCCCCCGCCTCCACCGTCATGTCGCTCCTGGTCGCCCCAGCGCTCCTGAGCAGCCCTAGTTGCAGACGCAGCGGGGCCCGGGGGCGCACCTCCACACATGCGCGCGGTCCCGCTCCCGCACGCGCCAACCTGGCGGAGCAGCTGCTGGACGTGATTGAGGGCGGGCCGAAGCTTCGACGCTGGTACGGCGCGGAGAAGAAGGTGCCCCGCGGCGACGCGCCCCAGCCAGAGCCAGAGCCAGCAGAGGAGGAGCCAGCTGGCGACGCGGTGCTGGTCACGGAGGCTGACAGCGCTCTGGGGGAGGCGCTTGTGTTTGCGCTGATCCTGGCGCAGACGCTGCGCGTAAAGCTGCTCACGCGGGACGCTGCGTCGGCGACGAGGCGCTTCGGAGACTACGTACAGGCCGTGTCGGGCGACGTGCAGGACGCGTGCGTGCCCGCGTTGTGATGCGCACGCCAGCGGCCCTCTCACGCGTCCCGCAGCGCCTCGGTGCGGCGAGCGCTGCGCGGGTGCACCGCCTGTGTGGTCACCGCCACCGTGGGTGCTGTGCCCGCAGAGTGCGCCCCCGCGGGCGTGGCCCACCTGCTGCTGCTCGGCCGCGCGCCCAGGGCGGGCGGCAGCAACCCGCTGGCCGCGCTGCTGCAGAGCGCCGCGGAGCGAGAGCGAGCCCAACCCGCCCGCGAAAAGGTGGTGGCCACTGCGGGAGTGCCGTACACCGTGCTGCGCCTGGGTGCGGAGCTGGGCGCGCCGGGCGGCCGACAGGCGCTGTGGGTGGGCACGGGAGGACAGCTGGGAGGCGCCCTGTCGGTGGAGGATGCAGCTGCTGTGGCGGCGGCCGCGCTGCGTGCGCCGCCGCGCCGCGCGCGCGTGCTGGAGGTTGTCGCGTCCGCCTCGGCGCAGGGCGTGGACGCAGGCTCCGCGGCGCTGCAGCCTGGCGGCGAGTGGAGCGCCGCGCTGGCGTTGCTGCCGGAGCAGTGATGCCATAAATATACGCGCGATTGTCGTTTGTCACTTGTACTCCTGGCGCCAGTGGTTGACCAGGAACCAGTGGCCCTCCTCCTCTGGGAGCAGAGAGAAAGACTCGCAGAAGCGGTGCGTCTCAAAGCTGGCAATCACCGTGCCGCTGGCCAGCACCAGCACCCCGCCCCCCTCGAAAGGCTGGCAGTCCAGGTGCGTGGGCGAGTGGCTGGTCTCGCCCAGCGCCGCCAGCGCGGCGCAGATGGCCTCTGGGCCGCGCACGGCGATGCGCCCGGCCAGCGTGAAGCTCGCATCGGCGCGGTACAGCCCCTGCAGCGCAAAACGCTCGTGGGGCGGCGCGTCTATGAGTCGGTAGTAGTGCGCGGCGAACATCTGGGCCAGCGACTGCAGCGCCTCATGGGGGTCAAACACCGAGGCCAGGAAGGCGGCCACGGTGGGGTAGGGCGCGGCGCCGGAGTGGCACCAGTCCAGGCGGCGCGCCTGCAGGGCGTCGGGCCGTTCGCGAGGGTCGCGCCGCAGGCAGGCGCCCAGGAAGGCGCGGAACAGCGGCGAGCAGCTCCCCTCCACTGGCAGCGGCGCCTCGCAGTCCATGATCTCCAGCATAGTGCTCACGGGCCCCTGGTCCGTGTGGAACGGGTAGCGCCCCTGGCTGCACTCCAGCAGCGTCACCGCCAGGGACCAGATGTCGCAGCTGAAGCTGTACGGCTGGCTGGCCAGGCGCTCGGGGCTCATGTAGCACAGCGTGCCCTTGGCGCTGCCGGAGGCGCCCACGCCGGCCCTGGAGGCGCCCACGTCAAGCACGGTGCTGACGCCAAAGTCGGTGATCTTGGGCAAGCCGGACGAGTTGAGCAGGATGTTGGCGGGCTTGATGTCACGGTGGATCATGCGCTTCTCGCGGTGTAGCCAGGCCAGCCCCTCTAGCACGTCCGCAGCCACGCGCGCCAGCACAGAGTCGGGCAGTGGGCCCGCACGCGCGACCAGCGTCTCCAGCGACCCGGCATCCATAAACTCTAGCACCACGTTGATCTGGGGCGCGGCGTCGGGTCAGCACAGCGCAGTGCAGAGCTCGCACGTGCACCGTGAGCGCACCGTGTTTGTGTCGCGTGAAAAGTAGGTGCCGATGTACTGTATCACGCCGCGCACGCCAGCCGTGGAACCCTCACAAAGCAGGCGCAACTCGTTCATCAACTGCTGGCGCTTGTCCTGAGCAGCGCGGGACCCCGCTGGAGTGAGTCCTTACTGCTCCACGCGCGCTGCGCTGCGCTGCGCACCTTCTCGTGCACGGAGATGCACTTGAGGGCCACGAAGCGGTGCGTGGGCACGTGGATAGCCTTGCGCACCTGTGCCCGGGTGGTGAGGTGCATGAGTGCACCCGCTCGCGTGCCCTGCTCGCCGCCCGCACGCACCAGGCTGCAGGCGCCACGTCCAATCACGTTGAACTCCATCATGTCCGAGGCAGAGCACTGCAGGCGCGTCAGACCCTGCTTCGAGCCACGGGAGCAGCAGCGTTGTGACGCATATCACAGCGGTCGCAGCGCACCTGGGCCAGCTCGCTGCTCTCCTCCATGCCGTGTGTTACGCTGTTCCGACGCAGCCCCTGTGGGTTGATGTTCCACTCTTGGGAGCGGTTGCACATGGAGAACGTGCTGCCACCCGTGCTCACGCGAAAGGAAGGCTGAAAAAGGGCACTCAGAAGGCTCTACGCCCGGGCAGGCTGCCGAGCGCACCCTCGGGCGGCGCTCTCCCATGGGGTAGGCGGTGTCCAGCTGGTCCCGGAAAGAGGGCGAGCAGGGCGCTTCCTCAGCCACCAGCGCCGATAGGTCCAGCACCGGCCGCAGAGCGAGCCGCGGCCTCGTGTGCGACATGGCGCACTCAGCACAGCACAGCGCAGACGAAGACGGCGGAGAAGGTCGAGACACAGGGCATCACGGGGCCAACACAGATTAGTTGGAAAATGGACGCCAGAAGCGTACAACACTCATATTCTCGCGCCTAATCCCAGCCCGCGCCTCCTCTGTCTCATCAGCCGCCATGATGGAGTATGACGACAACTATGGAACAGGGCGCCCCGACAGCCGGGACGGGCATCCAGGCGTCCCTGCACCGCTGAGCTATGCTGAGCGCTACGCAACGCCAGAGCTGGTGCCCGCCAGCACCAACGCCAAAGACCTAGACGGCATGCCTGGGCCACGTAGACCTCTGAAGGTGTGTGAAGCTGCGGCGCGCAGTTGGCCTGTACGCGCAGTTGCGCGCTTAGCCGTGCGCTGAATGCTTGCGCACCATGCTGAGGCCTCTTCTGCCCTCGCTGCGATGCAGTCGGACGCTCGTCTTCTCGTTCGCAGGTCCGCGTCTTCAACAAGCGCAGATTCCGCCGCACAGGTGTACACTAGCGACGACGCGGTGAGAATGAAGTTGTCATCCTCTGTGCGCAACTGTTGCTTCTCCGGAGCGCCGCAGGGCCTGTTCTCAAGGCTCTACGCCTTCTTGGGCGGCTCGACAGAGCTGCCAAACGTGCAGCACATGCGGCGCAGCATGAGCAGCCGTGGAGATGCAGCAATCCCACGACGCCAGGAGGAACGGTGACGCCGCTGGCCGCGCGCCGCCTGAAGCGCCTGTAAAACCCCAGTCCAGCCTCGACGCCGTTCGACTCGTCGCGTTCGCTCGTCTGCACGTCTGGCACGCGCCTCACGTCTCACACAAAGCGGTGATGGAGAACATGCCTGGAGATGTCCGCCTGAGGAGCGCTGACCGGCGTGCACAGACGGAGTTCAGCAGCGTAGTGGGTACGGCTGGCCGAACGAAACGTACCACATCAACTGGCTCCGTCCGCAGCGCATTCGCACGCCAGGAGACGCACCTCGTCGTCTGCCGCGCGCGCTTCAGGCGCAACCAGCTGGCGACCTGCGAGCCTGATCTGAGGGACAGGGCGCGGCGGGGTGAGCACAGGCCGCGGATCCGCGTTCTAAGACTGGGTTGGCAAATAAGGCAGGTGCCTTATAATTCCAGGAGCTGATAACGCCTTATAATAAGCTTATAATGCGCCCGCCCAGCCCCTATAAGTCCTGTCAGCATGGCTGGCAAGCCTCTGTGCAGCGTGCCCGACCGCCTAAAGCGGTTGGAAGAGGCGGCGGAGCGCCGCATCTCTTCGCGCGATGAGCCGCCGCCCGCAG
>Ga0208951_1000906_pt1 | contig 13409 bp, 21 predicted proteins | sample GreLakmeMI27MSRF_FD_187702 | JGI IMG/M metagenome (GOLD analysis project Ga0208951, IMG submission 187702) | Freshwater lentic microbial communities from great Laurentian Lakes, MI, USA - Great Lakes metaG MI27MSRF (SPAdes) | ecosystem: Environmental > Aquatic > Freshwater > Lake | place: Great... | reverse complement strand
TCTGTGGCTGGCGCAAGCTTTGCGCTGCTGGCGCCGCTGCCGCAGCCCCGCGGAGACGTCTCCTGCGTTGCCTCCGGCGGGCTGCTCTACGTCTTCGGCGGCTTCTACGACCCGGACTGCGGCAACGGTACCGTGGGCTGCTTTGCGGGCGCTCAGTCCGCGTCGGGGCTCTACAACGGCGCCTCCAAGTTCCAGAACACCACCTTCATCTACAACCCCACAAGCAACACCTGGACCCGGGGAGCCTCCATGCGCTCCCCTCGCGCAGACTTTGGCGTCGCCGCTCTGCCGAACGGCCGCATTGTGGTCGCCGGAGGCGAGCACACGCGCCGCGTGCTGGATGCCAAGCTGCCCCAGCACAGCGTGGAGCTGTACAGCGTCGCGGACGATGCGTGGTCCGAGAAGGCTCCGATGCCGTATGCACGTTTCCGGTTCGCAATGGGCGGCGTGGGCCAGGCTGCGCTCGCTTTTGGCGGACAGCAGCTGTGCTTTGGCAGCAGCAACAACTGTTCCCTGACCGCTGCCAACACGGGCAGCGTGTTCTATGAGCTTGACCACCCGGACGTCTTCGTGCAGCTCAAGGGCAGCGCAGGGGCGCCCACGCTGACGGGCGCGGACGCGCTGGTGGTGCAGTGAGCGTGAGCACTCCAGGTTTCGAGGAGTGCAAGGACAAGCTCGCATGTGCAGCGCAAGCGTTCAAGAGCTACCTGGCCCTCCTGTTTATTAAAGCTGACTTGTTGACCAGCCTAGACCACGATAGACACGTCGTTCAGGCCCAGCATGGCGTCCAGAGTCCACGTGATGAGCTTGGTGAGAAGCACCAGACCAACCACCAGTGGAATGCCCGTCTGAGGCTTGCCCAGCAGGTCCAGCAGCGGCTTAGCTACCGTGTAGAACATGCCCAACCCCGTGCCCAGCGCAAAGCGCACGTAGCGTTCCATGTTCAGCCAGAAGTCGGGCTCCTGCGGTGCAAGCGGGCGACGAGCCTCAGGATGAGTGCGTGAGGCGTGTGCTCTAGGGGCCACGCACCTCCGCACCCAGCTGCCACAGCTGCGCGGGCTGCTGCGCGTGCTGGGCGGTGGCAGCGGCGGCGGGGTCCGCGGCGAGCAGGAGAGCGCCAAGGACGCTTAGCAGTGCGAAGGAGGCGGCGGCGGAGGGCGCAGGCGCGCGGGACTCCTCGCTCGAAGCAGAGCCACCGCGCGGACCGCTGCAGCTGCGCGCGGCGGGCTGCGGCGGTGGGCTGTTGCACGCAGCCGCGAGCGCGCAGCCGCGACGAGCCGCTCGGCGCACGCAGCGGCTCCTGGGCACACTGCACACAGGCGACAGTGACACTGCAAAGGCCATGCTGGGCGGCTTTGCAGACGAGCCAGAACGCTAGGGAGCAGGAGGTCTTGTTCGTCGTTGTCGTACAACAACAGTGGTCGTACGAAGTCGATGACACGACTCTCGCGCCGCTGTAGGATGCGCGCATTGAGCCACCAGCAGTCGGTGCAGTCTGCCCGCTCCGCAGCGGCGCTGAGCAGTCGGCATCGCTGTGCCTCGTCCAGCGCCCGCCTCGTGGCGCCTCGCCGCGCGCCCGCTGCCACCGCGCGCAGCCTGAACGCGCGCACGGTGGCCATGGCTGCAGGCGCGTGAGCAAAAGCGCAGCGGAGCAGGATATGCACTATGGCTACTGCTTCGTCGCAACAGACTGCTGCCTCCTGCTGACGCGAACTCTGCCTGGCCGCTGTCCAGGCAACAAGCTGCAGGCTGGTGACGTGGAGTCGCTGCTGAAGAGCGTCGAGTTCTTCATCTTCGACTGCGACGGTGAGTCCGTCCGCCACGCTCTCTGCAAAGCACCACCACCAGTCCGCAACCGCACAGCGCGCCTGCACAGCTGCAGCCAGCGCGGCTGCCGCGGAGTGCAGCGTCCGCGAGCTGCTCTGACGTCGGTTGGCTCGCCTTTGCTCCCGGCGCCACCTCGCTCTGCAGGCGTCATCTGGAAGGGCGACACGCTGATTGAGGGCGTGTCCAAGACCCTGGACATGCTGCGAGCCAAGGCACGCGAGACTGCTGCCTCTGCGCCCCCCCCAGCGCTCACAGCAGGCGGTCGCTCGGGAGCCCTGAGTCTCTCGCACGGTGCCAGCGCTCTGTCCCGCGCGCCTGAAGCGCGGCAGACGCTGCGCTGCGCTGCTGCATGGCTCTGTGCGCTGTGCGGCTGTGGCTGCGCGCCCCAAACCAGGCTGACGGTCCTCGCAGGGCAAGCGCCTGGTCTTTGTCACAAACAACTCCACAAAGTCCAGGGCTGGCTACACCGCCAAGTTTAAGTCGCTGGGCCTCAACGTCACAGCCGTGCGCTGCGCCAGCCCTGAGCACGCGCCCTCATCCTCTCACACACCTCGCGTCCTTGCAGGAGGAGATTTTCAGCAGCTCCTTCGCAGCCGCCGCCTATTTCGAGGCGACGGGGTTCCCCAAGGACAAGAAGGTGTACGTGGTGGGCGAGGTTGGCATCCAGCAGGAGCTGGACCTGGTTGGCGTGAAGCACATTGGCGGCCCCGCGGATGCGGGTAAGCAGATCGACCTGTCTCCCGGTCAGATGATGCACCACGACCCGGACGTGGCGGCCGTGGTGGTTGGCTTTGACCGTCACGTCAACTACTACAAGATCCAGTACGCCACGTTGTGCATCCGCGAAAACCCGGGCTGCGCCTTCATCGCCACAAACACGGACGCGGTGACGCATCTCACGGACGCGCAAGAGTGGGCGGGCAACGGAAGCATGGTGGGCGCGCTCAAGGGATCATGCCAGCGCGAGCCCATCGTCGTGGGCAAGCCGGTGCGACGGCAGCTTTACTGTGTGTGTGACCCGTACATGTGCTCACTCTGCGCGCAGGCGAGCTTCATGTTGGACTACATCTCTAAGAAGTTCGCCGTGCGGCCTGACCAGATGTGAGTGCCAGCGACGATGCATTGCGTGTCTCCAGCTGCTCACGCAAGCACGCGCCCCTGCTAGGTGCATGGTCGGGGACCGGCTGGACACAGACATCTTGTTCGGCAAGGACGGCGGCCTGCGCACGCTGCTCGTCCTCTCTGGTGTGACGACGGAGGAGACGCTGCTCAATCCGAAGAACACCATCTGCCCCGACTACTACATGCCCAGCCTGGCCAGTCTGCTGCCCACACCGGTTGGGCGCTGAGAAGCGGCGTCGTTGGGTGGTGTTGTGCAATGCCATGCCACCTCAGCTGTAGTTCCCTTGGGCTCAGTCCATCGCCCTCTCTTCCTTCTCCGGCCTTCCTGACCTCCCGCGCACGCTGAGAGCACGCTCCGAGCGCAGGCCATGGCTGCTGCCGTTGCGTCGCCCAAGGGGCGCTTCAGCCTGCCTCCGCTGCCCTACACTACTCAGGCTCTTGCGCCCTATACGAGCGAGCGCACGCTGCAGATTCACCATGGCAAGCACCACGCCGCCTACGTGGCCAACCTGAACGCGGCGCTGGAGAAAAACGCGGGGCAGCGTTACGCCGCGGACCTGTCGCTGGAGGACATCATCTTGAAGAGCCACCAGGAGGACAAGGCTGACGGACCCGTGTTCAACAACGCAGGACAGGTGCGCAGCGCGCCAATTGCAGCATGGGCAATTGGCATCGAATGATGCGCATCCGCTGCTGACTCGCGTTGCGCAGCACTGGAACCACAGCTTCTTTTGGCAGTGCCAGAAGCCCGGCGGCGGCGGCGCGCCGCCCGTGCAGCTGTCCTCGGCGCTGAGCAAGAACTTCGGCAGCGTGGGTCAGTTCAAGGAGAGCTTCAAGTCAGCGGCGCCGTCACAGTTCGGTTCTGGATGGGCGTGGCTGGTCCGCGAGGGGGACGTGCTCAAGGTGGTTCGCACGCCAAACGCCGTCACGCCAATCGTGTACGGCCAGTTTCCGCTGCTCGTGTGCGACGTGTGGGAGCACGCCTACTACTTGGACTACAACTTCCAGCGTGGCGACTTCGTGACTGCGTTCCTGGAGCACTTGGTGAACTGGGACTTCGTGGCCGACCGGCTGGCGCAGAGCGACAAGGCGGCGCAGCGCGCGTGACTGCCACGCGGCCGGCTCTGAGGGGGGGATACAGGTGCAGGCGGGCGCAGGGCCAGGCGGCAGGCGCAGACGATGTGAGGACGCTTCTGTCGTTCTTTGTTGGACCCGCCATGATAGATGGAGTGATCTAGATGGAGTGATAGTGACAGTTTCGATGCGAATGCAGGCGCGTAAGCCGTCAACGGCTCGGCTCAAAAAAAAGGTATATAAGTATACGTATAAAACGTAAAACAAGAGCTCTACGTAGGGATGATCCATCTTCAGAGTTGCGGCCGCCGCGCCAGCAGGCCTCGCCGGGGTCTCGTCATGAGGGCTCAGCGCTCAGGGGCTCATGGGCGTGGGTTTAGTCATCATAACCGCCGACTTCTGGCCCTCCTCGACGGCCTTTGGGCGCAGACAGAAGCGCCACATGACGGAGCCAATGAGAACGAGACCGAGGCCCAGGCCGAGGCCCAGGCCCAGCTTTTGGGCGTCCTCCTTCTTGGTCACGGTGGTGCTGGTAGAGCCGGCCACAGCCGTGTTGACGGCGGAGGCGGGGATGGCGGTGGTGCCGGTGGGCGGGGTGAGGCCGGCGGCGCCGAAGGAGCTGGTAAGCGCCGCCAGCATAGTGCTGCTGCCGGATGCGCTCACCAGCGTCGCCGCTACCGCAGCCAATGCTGTCAGTGGCACGCGCAGAGCGGGCGCCGTCAAGGAACAGGAACCAGAGCGACATGGTCTGGCCGGCGGAGAGCACCAGCGAGACGTTGACAGGAAGGACGTTCATGCCGCCCATCAGCGCGTTGGTGATGTTGGTGGTCAGCGCGGGGGTCCACTTGGTAAGATCCGCGCCCGGGCTGCCCGGCACGGTGCCCTTCTTCAACTCGTTGCTGGAGGAGTTCAGCAGCATAGTGCCGGAAACGTTGGCAGGTGGCGTACTCGTGTAATCCACAGATGGGAGCATATACTTGCCGCTCGAGTTGGTGAAGAACGTGCCGTCCTAATTCGAAGGGATGGATACCGGAGGTGTCAGTTTTGCGCACGCTGACAGCCAAACTCACACAGTGCCTGGTGCACGCACCTGGATGGAGCCGTACCGGTACAACACTTGGACGGGAAACGTGTTGTTACCCATGCACGGCGCTGCCTGCGCGCCCGTGTAGTACGGCAGCCCTACACCGCAGGTGCCCGAGGGGCAGCCGGTGCTGGCGCAAGTGGTGGGAGCAGCAGGCACCAACATGCTAAACCCGGTGATGGTGATCGACTGCGGGCTGGAGTTGATCACGTCCATCATCATGCCGCCGTTGGCGGAGCCCGGCTGCGAAGGACAGGACGTGTACGGCGCAGGCAACACACCCGCCGGGTTGGCGCTGCCGGTACAGCCGACCGGAATGGGCGCGGTGAGGGACGCAGAGTTCCCCGCGCCGCAGCTCGGCGGGCTGGGCGGCGAAGGCGGCGACGGCGGCGGCGGCGGCGCCAGCGGTGGCGGCGACGAAGGCGACGGCAGCACAGGGCAGGCGGAAGTGAGGCTTGCGTTCGGCGTCACGTACTTTACGGCGCCCGTCCACGGCCGAATGTTGCCCCAGTTGGCCGTGTTCCAGGTGGTCGCCTGCATGGCGTGCGACAGGCGGAGGGTGCCGTCCGTCACGAGCGTCATGAACGGGTCTGACGCGCTGAAATTGCCCATCACCACGCCGTTCGTGGCGCGACTGGACCGGGTGTTATCCATAAAGAGAAACCACAGGCCGATGGTCTCGTTAACAGCCAGCGGGATGGACACATTGCCCGGAATGTCTACAATTGGTTGCTGCCGGTAAGCGTTGCATTCACGGCAGAGATCCAGGACGCGTCATACGGGTTGGCGGCCGGCGCCTGCGGCAGCGCTGCGCAATCAGCGTACGCCGTTCCCTTCGGGATGCTGCCGTTGATGTTGACCGTGTTTGTGTACACCGTTGCCGCCACCGACTGATCAATGCCAGCCTTCAGGAACACGCCAGTTGCGTTCTGGATGAACGACAGGTCACGCACGGATCCCGTGCAGCTGGGGCAGTTCAACGCAGTCTGGTTGCGGCGAAACAACACCTGGTGCAGTGGGGACGATGCAGTCAACCAACTGCTGAGCAAGGAAAAATGCACTGTGGCATGCTGGCGTTAGCAGCTTGGTGGCACTCGATTGAATGTAGCGGAGTGGGGCCACTGAGACGCCTCTAGCTGCACACACCTGAAAGGGAAAGCTGGTACCGGTGCACGCGAGCCCGCCCGGGTAGAACGGGAAGCCAACGGCGCAGGTGCCGGACGGGCACGCGAAAGAGGGTGTGCAAGAGCCGCCGGCGGGGCAGCTGGCGATGGCGCACGAAGTGTACGTTGCAGGAAGCAGAGTCGAGAAGCCGGTGATAATGACCGGATTGGCGCCAACGTTGGTCACGTCCAGGAACATACCGCCTGCGTGGCACGGCGGGGTCAGGCAGGCGGGCTAGAGGGGGTTGCAGCGGTGGCGCTGGCGGAGGAACATTTTCATGCGTGCGCATTGGGGGCTAAGCCGAGAGGCTGCGGGCTTCGCGCACGCGGCCTCCGCACCGTTGGCGTTACCGGGCTGCACAGGGCACGATCAGCCAGAAGGGAGCGAGCCGCCGGCGCCCAGGCAGCCAGGAGGGATGGGCGACACAAGCGCCTGCTGCCCGCAGTTTGAAGGCAGCGCCGAGTACGGAGCGGCCGTGAAGGCGCTCGCAAGCGCGGGCAGCGTGAGCAGCACAGCCGCCAGGAGGGCCATCGTGCGGGGTCGCGGCGCGCGCGCGCGGCGAACCCGAAGGGCGAAAGGAATATTATTAGGGGCGGGACGGCGGGAGTGGGGACCGTACGACCACCACGTAGTACGCAGGGAGCCGGTTTGAAGCTTTCAATATAGATTAGAAGCAAAGGACAAAGTGCCTGCTGGGGCTGGCGGCGCGTAACGTTTGTAAAATACTTCTCTCTCTCATATAGATTTCAATTGAAAACTTCCGAATATTACCGAAACCGGAAACTTTCCTATCAAGAACTAGTAACTTTCTCCAGCGCACGCACCGCGCTGCCGCTGCGCCTGCGGGCGCCATGGGCCGCCGGAGAGACCGCACATACGCGCGTGTGCGCGGCTGCACGCGTGTTATCGCCCGCGAGCGCCGTGCAAAAGCGGATGACATCCCAGTTCGGAGACAGGCGCACCGATGAGATCGACTATTTGCTCGACATCCCGCTGCGCTGGCGCGTGCGCTTGCGTCGTTGGGTCACGCGTTACCGTCCCAGCGCCAGCTGAGCGTCGCACAGGCGCAGAAATGGATCGACGCATACCACATTTTGGGCTGAGCGGCGCAGTCGCGCCCCTCCCGTGGCGCGAAAGCTTCCGTTTCCGAAGGTTTGAAGCTTTGAAAGCTTCGGAAAGTTTCCGAAAGCTTGCCAAGCTTTCGGAAATCTGCGGCTCCCTGTTGTTGAAGAGTTGAACGCGCGCTTCAACACTTCAACTTTGCCAGGTCACAACCCCTTTTCTTCTATGGGCTGCGGCGCCTCCGCGCCTGCTGCGGATGTCGCTGTTGCGTCGCAGCGTGCAGCGGTTGCGTCGAGTGCGCATAGCCAAAGAGGTGAACATGTGACCGCCGCGACGTTGCAGCGCCTGCGCGCCGACTTTTTCGGCTTCGCTTCCAAGGGCTGTGTGTGGGACCTCTATGAATTGGGCCCGGTGTTGGGTGCGTGGAGGCGGAGAGCGCGCTCGTGGGTCACATGTGGGGTCTTTCGACACCTGGCGCTTACTCACGCTCTGCACGGCTTACCCGACGGGGCCAGCGTTGCAAACAGCCCGCCCGCGCCTCGCACGCCTCCCTGCTGCGCGCGGCGCGTGCGCAAACGGGCGAAAGCCTCTGCCGCTCAGTCCTTTGTGGCTCGGCTTTGTCCCAAGTTGGCCTCTCCGTCTTCCCCGAACACCCACGCGCAGCTGAAGCCCGCTGTGCCCTCCCACCTCCCAGGAACCGGCAACTACGCGGTGGTGCGGCGCTGCGTGCACCGCGACAGCGGTGAGGCGCTGGCTGTCAAAGTGGTGCGACTGCCGCCGGACTTGGCTCAAGGCGGCCCAGAGACCCTGCCCCCGTGCGCTTCCCCTCCCGACGGCGAGACGGACCTGGACGCGGAGGACATCTTCAAGGAGGTTGCCGTCCTGCGCAGCCTCGACAGCCCACACGTGCTCCGTTTGCGCCAGTACTATCTCTCGCCCGGAGGAAACACGCTCTACGTCGTCACCGACTTGTTTGCCGGAGGACAGCTCCTGCACGCGCTCCTGGCACAGGGCGAAGAGGCATACAGCGAGCGGGACGCCCGACACGCCTTTGCGGCGCTGCTGCGCGGCTTGAACCACCTGCACGCACGAGGCGTGACGCATAGAGACGTCAAGCTGGACAACCTGTTGCTTGCCACGGCGGGAGATCTGGGCACAGTGCGCATCGTGGACTTTGGGATGGCCGCCGCGTGTTTTGAGGACAGACCTGAGGATGAGTCCGGCATGACGTGGCTTTGCGGCTCAGCGGCATACATGGCCCCTGAAGTTGCCACTCGCGCGGGGCCTTACACGTGTGCAGTGGATCTTTGGAGCGCTGGAGTGGTGCTGCATCTGTTGCTCACTGGATTGATGCCATTTGCGGCACCTTCTGCATTGTCTGAGGGTGAGGATCCAGATGATGCGCTGCTGGAGGCTGCGCGTGCCGTAGGATGGGTTGTATCTTACGACGGGCCTGAATGGAGAGGGGTCAGCCCCGCCGCTCGCGCCTTTGTTGCTCAATTGCTCACTGTGGACCCCACCCAACGACTGACGGCCACGGCGGCGCTGATGCACGAGTGGATCGCGGCCGACGTGCCCGGCACGGGATCCCTGAGCGGCACTCTGTCCCAGCTGCGCCGCTTTGCGCTCACGTTAGAGCTGCCCAGCTTCACGCTGCCGCCGGGCACTTTCCTGGCGGACGCGGCTGCATGCGCTTTTGCGGCGCACGGGGGGCTGCTTGACGGCCACACAGTGTTCCTCATCAATAAAGGGACGGTTGAGGTTTTGGTGGACGACGCGGAGGCCGAGACGCCTCGGAGCGTGTGCTCCGCAGACAGCGGCCGTCTGCGCCGGGTGTGCAGCCGCGGTGCAGGCGAGCTGGTGGGTGAGCTGCAAGCGCTGGTTGACTCGCAAGGGCGGCTGTCCTTTCCCACGAGCGCCGACGCGCCCCGCCCCAGCGTCCCACCAAAGCTGGGCGGTCCCTCCCTCAAGTTTGCAGCGCAGCGCCGCCTTTCCAGCGGCAGCTGCGACGAGGAAGCACCTCTCACCCCCGCGCAGCCGCACTGCCCGTCACCCTGGGACTCCCCGCCTCCCTCCTCGCACCCCTTTCACGACCAGCTGGGCATCATGGTGTCCGAGGGATCGCACAAGGGCCTCAACCTGCTGCGCAGCGCTGCTTTGCGCGTCGGGTCCACCCCGGTGGAGCTCGTCGCGCTGCAACGTGAGGACCTGGCCTGGGCGCTGGCACAGGACAACGGGCTGGCGCAGGAGGTTGCGCGCTTCGTGAGGGTGAGGAGCACGGGGGACTTGCAGACGCTGATGATGAAGGCGCCAAGTGTGGCGCCGAGCGCTTGAGCCAAGAAAGGTTGAGGGTCGAGTGTCCACCAAGGTTTGGCAATGCTCCTGCGCTGCTCCCAACCGCCCTGCGGGATGCATCAGCACGCGATGCCCGCGCAGTGCAGTTGCCAGCGCCGCCCCGCAACAGCGGCGTCTGCACGGCGGCCCAACGCGCCGCACCATCCTCGCTCGCCGCCCGTGCGCGCCCCCGCGCGCGGCTCTTCGCGCCCGCCCGCCACGCGCTTCGAGGCGGCGCACACGCTGCGTGCTATGATGCGCGCATCGCCGCAGAGCCCGGAGAGTGCTGCCGACTCCCGCGTACGGCCCAAGGGTCCGCACACCACTCGCTCCTCCATCGCCCTCCAAGACGTGCACGCAGCCTGCCTGACTTGGGCGGCTGCTGTCTCACGACGTGACGTGGACGCTGTGGTGCGCACCTCCGCTGTTCCTCCGTCACACGCGCTGAGGAAACTTGACTGACCGCGACGATGTGTGGGGCTTCCGCTTAGTGTAAGATGTACGCGCCGGGCGCGAGGCTGCTGGGCACGCTGGACACGGAGCGTGTGCGTGTGGACGAGGCGTCTGTCCAGCGATACTTCACGTTCTTTCTGCGTCAATCTGCAGACACGATCGCGCCCAGCTTCCCGGAGCCTTCGCACGACGGCCTGCAGCTCCTCGCGCCTGACGTGGCTGCGTACAGCGGCTATTACCAGTTCCAGATGAGCAAGGCTGGGAGGTGCCGTGTGGCAAACGCTAAGTTCACATTCGTGTTTCAGAGGGAGGAGTCGGGGCAGCTGCGCATCCTGCTGCAGACCAGCGGGCTCACTCCTCTGGGTGTTGTTTAGAAAGGGTGGGGATCGAATGGCGGAGGAGGGAGCAGCTCAGTTGGAGACCCTCCTGCGCCTGCTGCATGCCTGTCGGGCGATTTAGTGTAGAAGAACTCCACTGCTCCGCCCTTCGCCGTCTTTAGAATGCAATCTCTCCACGCTTCGCACCCGTCGCCGTGCCCGTGCGCGGCGTCGAGACGTGTTCGCTCAGTACGCGCATGGGCAACTGCGCCAGAGTCTGCCGAGTCTTCGCTTCCCCGGCGCTGCCGCGACGCCATCGACCTGGGCCTGCTGGCCTACGCAGAGAAGGACTACGCAGCGGCAGAGGACTTGTGGCGGCTTGGTCTCTCGCTCCCAGGCACGGGAACCGCGCGCGTGGCTGGAACTCCAAAGGAGTATAGCATACCCAGCGACGGAGAAGCCAACAGCTGCCTGTACAACCTTGCGTGCGTGTACGCTGTGACGGGTCGCGAAAAGGAGTCGCTCGAGTGCGTGAAAGCGGCGCTTGAGAACGGATTCACCGACACGCAGGCGCTGCTGAGCGACCCAGATCTGAGCAGTGTGCAACAAGGCGTGCGCAAGGTGCTGCAGGAGTGGGAGGCGCCGATCGCGAAGCTAGCCAGGCTGGGACAGCGGAACGAGTCCGGCCAACAACGGAACTGGCTCAGCCGCTGGTAATGCACACGGCTGTGCGCGCACGTATCGCAGCCTCATGCAGGGCGTGCTGCGGTCATCAAGCGGCAAACAAGCGGCCAGGCGGCCAATCGTGCGCCCTCGCATGTACCGTCTCTCTCGCCTATCCTGCTCCCACGCCACTGTCTTCACTTCAACGCACTGCGCCTGCACGAAGAGCACTCACGAGCGGCCTGCTTTGCCGTCACTTGCTCGGTGGCCCTTTCCATGCCTCCCTCCAGCGCATCCTGGCCGCCGCCTGCTCCATACGCCAGTACCGCCGACGCAGCCAGCAACAGCCGCGTCGTGGGCCTTCCCGCGCTGGTCTTCTCTGGCTTCTGCGCATGCGTAGCCTTCACTTTGTGCGCAGCTATGAACCACCTGCGGAGACGCTGCCAAGCGGCCCGACATACCAGGCTTCACGGAAATGCGGTGAGTAACCCGCTGAACGGCCAGGACATGCAATGGTTACGCACCAGCAGCGGAAGCTCTGTGCTGCCACCGGTGCGCGGCACGCCGCTGGCGCTCCCTTGGCCACCAGTGCGTGGCGTCGCTGCGTACGACCTGCTTGGAGAGCTGGACCAGGCGCGGTACGACCAGGCAACGCTGGCGCGGGTGGTCAGGCGCGTGGGGATCAGAAGGGACTAGTACGTTGTTCGCGCGGAGAGCTGAGCACCTCGTGCGCCCTTCACGCAGGTCTTTTCAGCCAGGCCAGTCTTTTGACAACACGGTGAGGGTGCGAATCACGCGGTGACGTTGCGCTGTGAGCAACACCTCGTGTCACGCTTTGCTCTGCATTCAGTGCCACGCGCTCAGCAGCGCGTGCGTGCGCTCGTTTAGCGTGCGCTCTTTCGTCGCCCGCGGCGCACGTTCTTGGTGTGCGTGCGCGCGGTCATGCCTCTGGTAGGCCACTCGGGTCCACCGGCGCCGTGCTTTTGGCCGCCGACACTGCCCTCCTTGCCGGTCCCCCTGCGCCGCTTCTTCAGGCCGTCCTCCCGTGCCCACAGCGTGCGCGACACCAGCGCATCAGCGGGCGCAGGCGCAGGAGCTGCAGCGCCAGCGGCGGCGCCAGCGGCGGCGCCAACGGCAGTGCCAGCGGTGGCTGTGGTATCTCTTCGGGTCACTGTCTCCGCCGCATCCGCCTTGCGCTTGCGGCTGGCTGGCGGCTTCATGCCCCCTGCACCACGCAGGTAGGCGGGCAGGTGCTTCAGGTGAGGCGCTGACGTGGCTTTGACCAGCGGGGCATCCGACGCGAGAAGCTGCCGCTCTCGAGGGTTGTCCTCGAAGTGCGCAGCCAGACGCTCGCTGTTCAGCAGCGCCGTGCGCAGCTCGCGCAGGCGCGCCTCCCGCACCGCGTTGCGGCCCAGGCTGCGGGCAGTGTCCTCGGCGCGGTAGCGCAGCGCCTCCACAGACTCCTTGGGCAGACCCTCAAACGCGGAAAAGAAGGACGCCCCATCGGCGGTCCCATCGGTCCCACCGCCGCCCAGTGCGGTCGCCATCTCGCGCAGAGCGGCCTCCTCAGAAGGACAGACCAGCGTGACAGCAGTGCCGCTGGCGCCGCCGCGCGCGCATCGACCCACTCGATGCACGTAGGCGGCTGACCCAGGCGGCAGGTCAACGTTGAGCACTGTGCGAACGTCCTTGAAGTCGATGCCTCGCATCACCCCAAATTCAGCATCCTTCCCCAAACCCTTCTTGCGCGCAGGCAGCCCCGCCACGGCGTCGCCCGATAGCGCATCCACAGCACCGGGGGCGCCCTCCTCCAGTTGCGCGCCGTCTGCGGCTGCGTACGCGTGCGCGTCGCGCTTCTTCTGTGCGGCTTCGTCGGTTGCGATGAGGTAGTCAAACAGCCCCTTGTTGAACTCTTGCAGCACGTGCGCGCGGCTGTTGGCCGGCAGCTCCGCGTGGAGCGATCCAGCGCGCACGCCGAACTTCTCCAGGAAGAGGCGCAGCCGAACCGCCGCATCCGCCGTGGACACAAACAACAGCGCCTTGCGGCGCACCTTGCCCAGACGCAGCAGCGCAAGCACGTGCAGCAGCTTATCTCTGGCGGCGCAGCGAAGCACGGTGTGCGAGATGGCGCCCGTTGGGGCGAGATGTGGGTCTGTGTTGTCCGCCCCAGAAGCGCTCACCTCCACTCGCACTGCGCTGCGAGTCACAAGTCCAGCCAGCCGGTCAAACCCATCGCCGCTGTTGGGAGGTGTGTGTGTGAGAAACGGGGGGGATGAGAAGGGCATGTGCGAAGCACTCTACCCAGAGTA
>Ga0208951_1000902_pt1 | contig 13438 bp, 10 predicted proteins | sample GreLakmeMI27MSRF_FD_187702 | JGI IMG/M metagenome (GOLD analysis project Ga0208951, IMG submission 187702) | Freshwater lentic microbial communities from great Laurentian Lakes, MI, USA - Great Lakes metaG MI27MSRF (SPAdes) | ecosystem: Environmental > Aquatic > Freshwater > Lake | place: Great... | reverse complement strand
CCGCCCTCCTCCAGTGACCCCTTCTCTGCGCGCGTGGAGCGCGTGGAGGCCCTCTGCGACGACGCCTTGAGCGCTGCGGCGCGCCTGGACGCCGCGGAGCGTCAGGCAGAGGCGAGCGAACGCGCCCGCGCAGCCGTCGCCGCCGACCTGCTTGCGGAGCGGGCCCGCGTGAGCCGCCGGGAGGCGGACATCGCGCGCCTCGCCGCCGCGCTCGAGGCTGCGCAGGCGGTGGCGGCGGCGGCGGGCGAGCAGGCGCGCACGACTGGCGCTCCAGCCGAGTGGCACCACCACCCGGACGGTTGCGAAGCTGAGGCGCTGCGCGCGGAGGGGGACGCGCTGCGCGCTCGCGTGCGCGAGCTGCTCGCCGCTCTCTCAGCCGCCAAGAGGAGCGCGTCGCACGCTGACGCAGCCGCAGCCGCAGCACCGCTGGCCCTCTCCGTGGGAACCACCCCCCCGGCGGCGCTGGGAGAGCAGCTCAGCGGCGCGCTGAGGCAGCTGGGCGCCACGCAAGCATTGCTGGAGCGCACGCGCGGCGAGCGGGACGCCGCCAGGCGCATGCTCGACTCGGCCGTCGTAGCTGCTCAGGAGGCGCAGGCATCGCAGGGTGCCATAAGCAAGGCGCCATCATCTGCGCCGCCTGCGCGTGCACAGGGGGGTGTGCTTCCCGCCGCCTTGGGCACCGAGAAGGCGCCCCTTCCCCGGCCCCCCCCCACCGCGGCGCTGCAGTTCGCGCTGGACGAGGCGGAGGCGCGCGCCGCGGCGGCGGTGGAGGCGCGCCAGCGAGCTGAGGCGCGGGTCACCGAGCTGGAGGCGGCGCTGCAACAGAGCCAGCGGGGCTCGCCTGCGGCGCCGCATGCCGCCGCAGCGCAGCCGCCGCCGGTCAACGCTGCGATGGTGCAGCAGCTGCGCTCGCTGCTGGCCACGGCGGACTCGACTCGCGAGGAGCTGGTGGGCCGCCTGCGGAGCGCCCTGGCCGCCAGCCACGCCGCCGAGAGCCGCGCTTCGGAGGCGGCGTCCAGGGCGGCCAGCGCCGGGGAGGAGGCGGCGCGGCTGCGCAGCCTGGCCGCCGCGCTCGCCGACGAGCGCGACGAGCTGCGGGAGCGCCTGCAGGAGGCGCACGCCGCGTCCCAGGGCCTGGACGCGCTGGCGGCCACCCACGGCTACAGGGCGGCGGCGGCGCGGGACGCGGCGGCGGTGGCGGAGCGGGGGGTTGAGGATGCGCGAGCGCAGGCGAGCGCCGCCGCACGAGACTGCGCAGCCATGAGGGCGGCGGTGGAGGATGCCCGCGCCGAGGCGCAGGCGGCGGCGGCGGATGCGGCGCGGCTGCGTGGCGCGCTGGACGCGGCGCGCGCAGAGGCTGAAGCGGCGCGAGCCTCAGTGGAGGGCTCTACCAGCCGCGCACAGGGCGCACAGGCTGTGGCGTTGGCCAAAGCACGCGAGACGGATGACGTGGCGGCTGCCTACGCACACCTGGAGGGCGAACACGCCGCCGCCTGTACCGCACTGGCGGCGATGCAGCGCGACGCTGCTGACGCCAGGGATGCGCTCAGCGCGGCGCAGGAGGCGCTCAGCGCCGCATCGATGCGCCTGGCGGAGCTGCGCGGCGCGGAGGCGGAGGTGAATGCAGATGAGACGTCGCTGCAGCGCGTGGCTGCGGCGGAGGCGCGCGCGGAGGCTGCTGAGCGCGCCCGCGAATCGGCCGCCCGCGACGCCGCCGCCGCGGGCGCCACCGTCGCTGCGCTTCGCGAGAAGCTGGAGGAGGCGATGGCGGCCTCAGCCGCCTCACGCGCCTCCGAAGCGGCACCGTCGCAGGCGCACTCGCACGCGCATGCGCATGCCGCCGCGCGAGAGGAGCTTGCTGCGGACTACGCGCGCCTGCAGCGGCAGGCTGTGAGCCTAGCTTCTGCGCGGGACGCAGCGCTGACGGAGGCGGAGGAGCTCCGGTCTCAGCTTGCGCGCGCGCTGGTCGCCGCGTGCGCTGATGCGAGCAGCAGTCCCGGCACTCCGGAGGCTCAGCTGGAGGCTGGGGGGCGCCACCGGGGGGCGCGCGCCCAGGCGGAGCTCCTGCAGGCTGAGAACCAGCAGCTGCGGGAGCGCCTGCGCATCACGGAGGAGGCTGCTGCGGACGCAGCCTCCGAGATGGAAAGGGTGCAGGGCGAGTACGCTGCGCTCGCCATGGCGCTCTCTGGCGGCCTCAGAGACGAGGAGGAGGAAGAGTGGGAGGAGGATGAGGAGTGAGTGCCTCTCGGTGTCAGTTCATACGCGCAGATCGCGCACCGCACTCCATTCACAGCGTAAGCGCTCGTGGATAGACGTTCATTCCACGGCGCGCGGGTGGGTCGACCGACGAGCCACGAGCCCGAAACCAGGAAACCTCGAATCGTCTCTTTTGCGGCAGCCCCGCGGGTACGATGTCGGCTGCGGCCCCGGATTTGGCGCCCGCCGGCGCTGAGGAGGAGTCCGTGGCTGGGGTGGAAGAGGAGTGCAGCTCACCGTGCTACCTGCTTGCGGTTCCAGACGACGTCAACGCTCTGCTTCTCAGCCTGCTGCCGCTGATGGATATCGCGCGCCTGGCCTGCACCTGCACGGCGCTGGCTGGCACTTCCACTGCGGCTCTGCGCCGCGTGCGAGTGCTGAGCGTGGAAGCACTGGGATGCTCAACCGCGTCCTGCGCCGCTCTCGCCTGGGCCACTAAGCACTGCACGCTGCTGGAGAGCGTCGAGCTGGACAGCGCCACCACGGACGAGCACCTTGCGGCGATGCTGGCGTGGTGCGCTTGCTTGTCCCCCCGCCCCTGCTCCCTCTTGCTCCTCCCTTTACCTCTTCGCATTCACTCACGCCCCATTCGCGTCACTCATCATCGTAGCCACGAGGGCGGCGAGCTGCCGCTGCAGCGCTGCACGCGCGTGCGCTTCCCCGACAGCCTGGTGAAGGACGCGGGAGCGCAGGCCCTGCTGGACGCGTTGCCACTGCTCACGCTGCTTGACGCCACCGGCTGCGCAGACGTCACCCACGACTCCGTGCTGCACGCGGCCACGGTGCCTGCGACTGCGGCGCGGCTGGTGTCCCCGCTGGTGCAGGTGTGTGACTATCTTCGCAGAGGGCTCACGCATGACTGACCTTTGCTGCTGCTTCAGCGTCTGCCCACTTGGTTCGCGCAGTCGTGGGTGTGCCAGGCGCACCGCAACATCGCCGTGGGTGAGGTGCACCAGTATCGGGCTGATGGCACCTTTGCCTTCACGCGCCAACACCAAGCCGTTGGATGGGTGCACAGCTTTCGGACCGCACCAGCGCACTTCGAGCTCACGGTCATCTACAGCGACGATGCTGACCTGGTTGTGTTTGGGCTGAATAACTGTGCGCACTCACGCCTCGCTGCTTTTGCACGCCTTGCTCACTGCGCGCATATTCGCATCAGGGCGACCCTGCGTGTGCATCAAGCCCAGCGCCAACGGGCTGCAGATGCGCACCGCGCAGCGCACGGGGCTCGCGGACAGCACTTGCCCGACACACGTGCCGGAGCAGGACGAGCCGGGCATCTGCACAGGGAGCTGGCGGGTGGGCACCACTACCACGTGAAAGCAAGGAGGGCAGCTGGAAAGGAGGAATCGAACGCAGCGATCACTGTCAACACAGGATGCTATAATAAATGCAACGCGGATTCAGCGAGCTGCTGCCACAGCCGTCGGCTCGTCAGCCACTTGCTTCTCCCACATGCGCGCGTAGAGGCCATTTGCCGCCATCAGCTGCGCATGAGAGCCCTCTTCGGCCACAAGCCCGTCTTGCAGCACCAGGATGCGGGAGCAATGCTTCACAGTGCTCAGCCGGTGCGCCACGGTAACAGACGTGCGTCCGATGGCGATCTCGCGCAGCGAGGCTAGGATTGCCAGTTCGGAAGACGAGTCCAGCGCAGACGTGGCCTCGTCGCTGACCAGCAGGCGAGGCGCGCGCAGGAACGCCCTGGCCAGTGCCACCCGCTGGCGCTCGCCGCCCGACAGCTTGACACCGCGCTCGCCGACCTGCGTGTCCAGACCATCCGGAAGCACCTCCAAAGTGCGCGTCAGCTGCGCCGCAGCCGCCGCAGCAGCTATCTCATCGCGGCTCGCCTCCGGCCGACCGTACGCGATGTTGCGTGCCAGCGAGGCGTTGAACAGCACGCAGTCCTGGGGCACCACCGCAACCGCGGCGCGCAGCGAGGCGAGGCGCAGTTGGCGGGCGTCGATGCCGTCCAGGAGTAGGGCTCCCGATTCCGGGTCGTACATGCGGAGGAGAAGGCGGAGCAGCGTGCTCTTGCCGGAGCCTGACTCGCCCACGATGCCGAGGGACTCGCCCGGAGCGACGCGAACAGAGACGCCGCGTAGCACTTGGCGCCCCTCGTAAGAGAAGCGCACGTCCCGCAGCTCAACGTCCAGCCCCTGCGCCTCCTCTTGAGCGGGCAGCTCCAGAGGGCCGTCCACCAGGCGGCTGGGGCGGGACAGAACGCCGAACATGGCCTGCATGTCCACCAGCGACTGGCGCAGCTCTCGGTAGAAGAAGCCCAGGAAGTTGAGCGGCGCCCACAGCTGCATGATGAGCCCGTTGGCCATCACCAGATCGCCCACGGTGCCCTTGCTGCCGCCCCAGCCCAGGGCGGCTGCGCACAGCACCGCGCCCATGCCCGCCGCAAGCGTCACAGCCTGGCCGGCGTTGAGGTAGCAGCTGGCCGCCTCTGCGTGAATGGCAGCCGCCTGGTACTCCTTCATGAGTCCGTCGTACTCTCTGGCCTCCAGGCCCACGTTTCCAAACGTTGAGACAGTCTCGTAGTTCAGCAGCGCATCCACAGCCTTGCCGGATGAAAGGCCGTCCAGCCGGTTGGCCTCCTCGCGCCTCGAGGCGGCCAGGCTGGTTAACGCGATGGTCCAAGCAACGTACACTGTGAATGTGGCCAACACCAGCGCCACAACGGCGAACGAGAAGGCGTTCCACAGAAGCACGCAGACGGCCACCAGCTCAATGGCGGTGGGCAGGAAGGTGAAGATGACCGCCCTGAAGACCATTGCGACTGATCGCGTGCCACGGTCGATGACGCGAGACAGACTGCCCGTGCGCCGCTCGAGGTGGAAGGAAAGGTCCAGGCTCAGGATGTGCTCGAAGGCGTGCAGCGCCACGCGGCGCGCGGCGCTCTGTGCGACGGGCGTGAAGCTGAAGACTCGCAGCTCAGAGGCGAGCCCGGAGACTGCGCGAGCCACAGCCGAGGCTGCGAGCGCAAGAGCCGCTGCGCGCGCGGCTGCGGCGAGCGCAACCTCCGTGCCGCCCGTAGCTGCGGCCAGGGCGTCCACAGCCTCCTTGAAGAGCAGCGGCACGCAGAGTCCCAGGCTCTTGGCCACCACGAGCGACAGCACGGCGCCCAACAGCCGCCCGTTGAGCCTCGAGTCGGCACACGCAACACGCCACAGGTACGGAAGCACCTCGCGCAGGCGGCTGCTGTTGGGCGGCTGAGGAAGCGCGTACAGCGGCGTGGCGGGAAGGACAGGCAGGCTGCAGCAGCGCGTGCGGGGCGCTACCACCCGTCGCCGCGAAGCACGCGCGGGCGCAAACGCGCGGGGAGTGGCACGCAGAGGGCCGGCCGCGGCAGCAGCCGGCCGCCGAGCGTGGTACCGGTGCGCCAGCAGCACACATGGCGAGACGCGCATGGCGCAAGCACGCGACAGGCGCTGCACAGTGCGAGACCGTGAGTGCTGCTGCTGTTGCTGAGCTGGACCGGTGTCGAGCTGCGGAGGGCGACGTTCGAGTCACATTGGGCGGCCGCAGGCGGCGGGCGGGACCACCCACTGCTCTTCTCCAACGTCAGAGGTCGAGCGCAGTCGGGCATTCACGAAGTGGCTGCCATGATATGATAGAGGCATAACGTCCGCACGGACAAGGAGCGGACGAGCGGAGCGGTCAGCGGTGGAACGTGCATTGCTGCATTGTGCCCGCTGCGAGCTAGTTGCACCCAGACGGAAGGACGGAAGTTTCGCTGCGTGACACGTCAACTGCGGCACCTAGAAGCCCAGGATGTGGGGGATGGCAACCACGTTGGTTGCCACCGTCGTGTGCCACGGGTCCGCCTGGTGTGCGGCCAGAGCTTCGTGCGGCATGAGGCCGGTGCTGTACGCCTGGCCCACGAATCCCACGCAGGCGAGCATCGCCAGGCGGCCTGGCCGAGCAGGCGTGTGAGAAACACGAGAAGGCGCCCTACTCTGTGGCTGGACACCAGGCGCGCACCGTTCTTGATCTCCTTCACCTGAAGCTCCGCGAACTCCTTGGGGTCCTTGGCCAGGTTGAGGGGGTCGAACGCCTTGCCCGGGTAGCCAGCCTTGCCGGATCCACCCAATGCGGCCTCAAAGCCGATGAAGGAGCCCACCGCGCCCTGGCTGCCCGGGTTCTTCAGGTCGTACAGCCGCTTGTGCTCGGCGAAGGACATGAGGATCATCTGCACCAGGAACAGGGTGGTGGTGTCGGCAAACGCAAAGCTCTGCTCGCCAACCTCTGTGAACTTGGGGAAGTCGCCCAGGCCAGCAAACGTCAAGCCGTCAGTCACCAGCACGCCCGCGGCGCCCAGCATGGCGAAGCGTGCGTGGATCAGCTCCGCGTTGCGGTACCACTCCAGCTGCGCCTTGTCCTCCGCGCCCAGGTACAGCGGGTCTGAGAGGAGCCCAGCGGGTCAGACGCACTGCCGCGGGTGGTGCACAGCAGCTGCGGTTGCGCACCGAAGCCGAAGTCGCCGGGCATGCTGTGGGGAGAGGAGGGGAGGAGCGTGAGTAGGGCGCGAGAGGCGTATCGCACAGAGAGAGTGAGCCAGCCTCGAACGGCGGGCGGCGAGGCGCCCGCAGTGGCGCACAGCAGCGCTGTGGCGCCCAGCGAGCGTGCGTGCGAGCAGCGCTGGCAGGTGCGAGCGGCCAGGGAGAGGCTTATCTCAACCACGACGGAACCGGACCTCCCTTCTCGCCGCGCCGCGCCGCTCTCCGACTTGCCCCCGGCTCAAGGATGGCACTCACCTGCCGTCCAGGTGCGCGGGCGCCTCGGACCCCGGCGACCACGCCGCCTCGCGAGCCACCACCGACACACTGCAGGCACTGCCATGGCCGCGATATCGCGTCAGCACCGCATAGCACAGCGTTGCAGTTTCCCGGTTGAGCAGCCCGTGCTGCGCAGGCAGCGGCGAGCGGCAGCGGAGAGCGACATACCGGCTGCTCGCGCGCGCGCGGGTCGCCTTCGAGACCACGGGCCGGGACACCATCGCGGTGCGCGCAGTGAGAGCCATCGCTGCCGAGTGGATAGACGTGCGACGGCGACTTCGAGTGCGCGCGGGAGGGACCACCTGCCTGCTGCCTTCTGATCCGCGCGGCGCCTGCTTCCGTGCGTGCCATCAACCAGCGGCGGCGGTTCGTCCGACTGTCCGACAGCGTCTGCAAAAGTTTTCGCCTCCGCCTACTCGCAATGGCTACCATGCTGAACACCTTCGTTGCCGCGCCGCGCTCGGCCTTCGCCGGCCGTCGCGTCTCGGCTCGCGCCAGCAACGGCACCATGCGCACCTCCGCAAAGCTGTCGTGGTGCCCGGGCGGCGAGGGCAAGCTGAACCCGTCCTACCTGGACGGCAGCCTGGCGGGCGATTACGGTGCGCGGCGCGGAACGGAGGAAGCAGGGTGTCGGAGCCTGGAGCTAAGCCTCCTGCTCACCGCTCGCCTGGCGCGCTGTCTCACGCCGCGCCTGCTCACCAGGATTCGACCCGCTGGAGCTGGGCGCCGTGCCCGCCAACCTCGTGCGGTGCGTGCTGAATGCGGGCCGCAGATATACGCTTGCGCTATCTCCTCCCTGGACTGCGCCGCGCGAGCCGCTCCGCAGCCACGCCCGCATGCCCTGTGCCCAGCGCATATCGCACGCCCTCTGGGAGCTCCGAAGCACGCCACATGGCCCGGATGGTCCCACGCTGCGCAATGGCGCTGGCCTTTCCCCTTGTCTTCTCCTCCACCACTGCTGACCCGCCTACGCAGCTTCCAGGAGGCTGAGATCATCCACGGCCGCTGGGCGATGCTGGGCGCTGCGGGCGGTGCGTTGTTTGGCGGCAGATATGGTGCACTCGCCCGCCTCACGCCTTGCTCGCAGTGATCGCCGTCGAGGCGCTCGGCTTCGGCGACTGGATCTCCGCCGCCGTGGTGCCCAGCCCCACCTACTTCGGTGCGCCGGCTTCGCTGCCCCTGTTTGGCCTGTCTCACTCGCAGTCACTAGGTGTGGCTGTCCCCTTCGATGCCAAGACGGTGGTGGCCATCGAGGTGGTTGCCATGGCCTGGGCCGAGTCTGCCCGCCAGAACCAGACGGACGCCAGCAAGCGGTGCTACCCGGGCGGCAGCTTCGACCCGATGGGCATGAGCAAGGATGCCAAGAACTTCGAGACTATGAAGCTGAAGGAGATCAAGAACGGTGCGTGAGGGCATCTGCCCACTGTTCTGCGCAGCGCTAAGGCGCGCCTCTCAGGCCGCCTGGCGATGGTTGCTTGCCTGGGCTTTGCTGGCCAGGCGGGCTCCACCGGCACCACGCCGCTGGCGAACCTGGCGGCGCACTTGGCGGACCCGTTTCACGTGTCGGTGGCCCAGAACCCGGTCGCCCTGCCCTTCCTGTAGACGCTCCGGGGAAACACAAGCGCGCGCAAAACGTCACCTGTGTGCTATTGCACAACATGTCACGACACGTCCCTCAGAGCTCAGGAATGCGGCCAGCCGCAAGCCGCGGCGGCGTCACTGCGGCTGTGAGCAGCACCTGAGCGAGGGGCTGCGACGCCTGGGTCGCCCCGCCCGCGGAGACCCCGGAGAGCGGCAGGTCAAACACCACCGTCTGGAAGAGGCACACGGCCGCCGTCTGGCAGTAGAACACGCGGCAGGTGAGGCGCAGGAGGGCCGGCGGCGCGCCCGGCGCGCGGGAGAAGCCCACCGTGGTGTCCAGCGACAGCGGACCAGCCCTGGGCGTCGCCTGTGCGGCCAGAGGCGGGTACACCGCAACCAGGAAGTCGCTCCCAGCGCCCTCGGTGAGGTGGAAGCCGCTGGGCAGCGCCAGCGCCACCTTGAGTAGCCCCTGGAGAGCGCCCACAGCGGCGCCACGCACCACAACCGCGTCAGCGTCCAACGGCGGCGGCGCATCGGACGGCGCGGCGTCCACGCTGCGCGCGCGGGGGGGAAGGGGCACCGTGGAGACGTCCAGCGTGCGAAGCTGCAGCGTGCGCGTGTCCAGCACCCTCACGGCGCTCGAGTTGCTGTCAGCCACGAACAGCTGACCCTCGGGCCCCATCGCCAAACCGCTGGGCTCTGACAGCTGCCCCGGGCAGCCGTCTTGCAGGCCCGGGCGACCGTCGCCCGCCAGCGTGCGCACCTCGCCGGAGGCAAGGTCGAGCGCCTTGATCTTGTGGTTATAAGAATCCGCGATAAACACGATCCGGGGGTCCTCCACAGATGCAGCTACAGCCAGCGGGTGCTGTAGCCGGATCTGCGAGCCGCGCCCATCCACGTCTCCGAAGCGGAACAGGTCATCCGCATACAGTGCGTCGCCGCCAGCCAGCAGCCTGGCGCCGCCGGTGGCCAAATCGCAGACGCGGATGGAGCTGGACTCGGAGTCTGCCACGTAAACAGAGCCGCCGGACACACTCAGCCCCGACGGCTGCGCCCAACTGGTGTTAGCGCCATCCTTTCCGTTCAAGTTGCGCTCGTAGCCGTCCCCGCTGATGGCGCGCAGCGTGCCATCGGACGCTGCATAGCGCCACAGCTGGTGTGTGCCCGCCATGGCGAGCAGCACATCTCCGCTGGGCAAGAGGGCCACATCCCAGGGGCTGTTGAGGCGCTGCGAGGCGCCGCCGCCGCCCCCTCTGTAGTCCCTCCCGCGCGAGCCGTCGCCCGCCAGGGTGCTCACGCGCTGCGCCCGCAGGTCCACGCAGCGCAGCGCGTGGTTCTCCGTGTCGGCCACGTAAAGCAGCTGGCGGGCGGCGTCGAATGCGACGCCCTGCGGGCGATTGAAAGCAGCCTCCTGGAACGAGCCGTCGTGCAGGGCTGACGTGGCGCCGCCTACGGCGAACAGGAAACGGCCAGTCAGGTCGGTGGTGACGATGCGGTGGTGGCAACTGTCAGAGATGAACAACCGAGAGCCAGCCGCGTCCACCGCTAGCTTGCCCGGGAAGCTCAGCGGCGAGGTGAGCGTGCGCGGGTCCTTGTCGCGCTCCAGCGCTTGCGGCAGCGGAACAGACGTGAGCAGTCCTAGGTCTCCGTAATGCTCCAGCGCAGCCGAAACCAGCTCCTCCACGTCGCGTGCGTGGCTTTCACCGCTGAACAGCGACAACAGGCGGCCCGTTGGAGATACCACAGCCAACGTGGGCCAGGAGTCCACGCCCAACGCTCTCCAGGTGACCATTCCAGAGTCGTTCACAACCGGGTGCGTCACGCCATAGCGCAGTACCGCTGCGCGGATGCTCTGGTCGTCCTTCTCACTGCTGAACTTTGGCGAGTGCACGCCAATCACAGCGAAACCAGCCTGGCTGGCGTAGCGGGCTTCTAGCGCAGCCAGCTCTGGCAACACGTGCATGCAGTTCACGCAGCACAGCGTCCAGAAGTCCAACACCAGCACGCGGCTGCGCAGTTCCCGGCCGTTCAGCGGCCCAGAGTTGAACCAACTCGCAGTGGCCGGGAAGTCGGGCACGGAGACGCCGGGTCGCGCGTCCAGATCTTGCAGGAAGCGCATGTACGCGGCGCGGCGCTCCTCCAGGCTGCCGCCGCGCCTCACAGCGAGCGCAGGCGTAGCAGTCGCTGCCAGCGCGACAGCGGTGAGCGACAGCGCGTCTCGCCGGCTCAGCGCGGCTGGCGCCTCTTGCGCGCTGCAGCAGGTGACCGGCCTGCGCCTGCGCGCAGGCACGCCGCACGCGGGCGGGGCGTAGAGGAGCATGGGCCACAGGACAGTGCGTTGTCCGTGCTGCCGCCCCTTCGAGAACTCCAGCTCCACCTGGGCGACCCGCCGCGCGTCAGCAGGCGAGGCGGAGCCCCACACAAGAAGACCGGAGGCGCAAGGAGTGAAGCAATCGTCGTCTAGTCGTCTTGACCGTCTGTCGCAGTGTCGTCGCACGCACGGCCGACTACTGCAGATAGAGCGAGTCTTCCGAGCCATGTTGTCACACTCGTCACTCGTCAGTGGCCTCAGGCAGCGGTTGCGTGAGCGTCAGGTCATCTCCAAACTCCCTCCTCCATCCCCGCCAGCCCCCGCTGAGCACCAGCACCTCTGGCTGCTCCACGCCGCCCTGCAACTTCGCCGCAAAAAGGCTGGCAGCCACGGGCCCCCGCTGCTGGCTGAACATGCAGTGGAATACGACGCGCTTGGCGCCAGCCATTTCGGCAACACAGCGGTCCAGGTACGCCTCCTCTCCCAGCAAGTGTGCCGGCCGGTTCACAGCGGTGCGCACGCAGCCCCCTCCGAAGTCGTCGTCGCGGACGTCCACCACGCGCGTGGAGGAAGCGTCTGGTCCTTTGAGGTGCGCTGCGAGCTCTGCAGCGGAGATGTAGCGCACCGGGAATGACATGGGTGCCGCCACGCACCGAGCGCTACTGCGGCTGTACGGAGGGGCTGTCGGCCGCGGCGAAGGCGGCCGGAGCAGCAGACGAACGAGCGCCGTGAGTGCTCTGGTCCCAGCCACGCTATGCCGCTGCTTCACGCCACACGGCGTGGCTTCACACCACTTGCTGCGATATGCGCTTGCGGAGCAAGCAAACTTGTGGTGTTGTGGACGATCCATCGAAGACCGCCGCGCCGCGCCGCAGCCGCACCACGCCGTGGCAATATTTGGCGGCTTCCTGCCTCTTTGCGCTCCCCGCACTCACAATGCCGGAGTCCGAGGCGGAGCTGTTGAAGCTGGGCGCGGCGGCCCTGCGCGGTGCGCAGGGATTGCTGTTGAATTGGCCGCCTGCATTTGCGTGTTCCGCCGTCTGCTGCGCTGCGGCTGACGCCTCGCGCAGGGCGCCGCGTGAACCGCTTCTACCTGCTGAACGACAGCTCGGAGGGAAAGTACTTCCGCGGCACCGTGAGCGGACCTGCCACAAAGAAGGGCGCACTTGTCGCAATTGAGTACGACAACGGCGACCTGGAGGACCAGAGCGCCTCGGAACTGGCGGGCTGCATCGTGGAGAAAGGCTCGCCGCTTCCCAGACGCGGTCGGCCGCCCGCCGCAGTCAGCCCAGGCCCCAAATTGGGGGCCGTAAAGGCGAGCGCTAAACCCGTCGCCGTTGCGCTTGCGCAGGCAGCCCCGCCTGCGGCGCTTCCCACGCCCGCGCTTGCGGCTGCCACCACGCCCGTGGCGAAGCGCAAGGCGAGCGAGAGCGTGGCGCCGTCGCCGCGCAAGGGCACGCCGGGTCGCAAGTCCACCAACCCCAACAAGTGCTTCGTGGGCACCACTCAGGACAAGAAGACGGGCCTGTGGAGCTTCAACTACAAGGGCTACACCAGGGGCGGCTTCGTGGAGGAGGAGGAGGCGGCGCGCGGGTGGGACGAAGCGGCGCGCTCCGCGGGCCGCTTCGACAACCTCAACGTCTACAGCGGCGCCGCGGCCGCCGCGTCCGCGCGCAAGCCTGAGGAGGCGCCACAGCCCAAGCGCGCAAAGGTCAACAGCGGCGCCTCGCCGGCGCTGCCAGCCAAGGCGAAAGCCGCTGTGCCGTTGCCGGAGAAGGCTCGCACGTGCGTGCTCATGTGATTACCACGCGCTGTGGATGCCCTGGGTCTCTGAAGAGTCTCTTCATCAGTTGTAATGCCGCGTGCGATACTCCTGCTTGGGCGCCTCCCTCTGTGCTCGTTGTCTGCGCGGCGCCCTGTGCGCCCCCGCGCCCGTCCTGTCCGTCACCCGCGGGCCAAACTTGGAGAGCAACCCCCCTGCGGCCCTGGCTGCGAAGCCGCACAGCAGCCCCGCCGCCAAGCCCCTCACCACGGCTGGAGACAGCAGCGCCGTCTGCACGCCCTGGACACAGCCCACAACGCCGGAGCTGCCGCGTGGCGTGCGCGCCGGCCGGAGAGCATCTTCCGGCTTGTCCTCCCTCAGGTTAGCAGCCACATCCTCCGCGGCCTCCCGCGCCAGCCGCTCCTGCGTGAGCTGGTCCGACAGCATCTGCATCACGTGTGCTGCGTTGTTGGCCAGCTCTGCGGCGCTGCGCTCCGCCGCCTCGTGCGCAGCCTTGGCCGCGTGCAGCTCGGACAGGAGGGCGTCTTCAAGTGCGGCGGCGTCGCTGGCAAGGCGCTGCTTCTCCTCCTCCACCGCCGCGACTGCGCTGCGATATGCCACCAGCTCCGCGTGCAGAGCCTTCACCTGGGTTTCCTTGGCAACCACCGCCGCTGACAGCTCCGCGCCGGTTGAAGCGCGGCCCCCCGCCGGCGCCTGCGCGGCAGCACAGGCGGTCTCGGCAGC
>Ga0208951_1000901_pt1 | contig 13451 bp, 2 predicted proteins | sample GreLakmeMI27MSRF_FD_187702 | JGI IMG/M metagenome (GOLD analysis project Ga0208951, IMG submission 187702) | Freshwater lentic microbial communities from great Laurentian Lakes, MI, USA - Great Lakes metaG MI27MSRF (SPAdes) | ecosystem: Environmental > Aquatic > Freshwater > Lake | place: Great... | reverse complement strand
TAATTATTTATAATTATTATTATAGAGCATCTAAAAGCATATATTGAATATCTATGCCTATTACTTTTAATCACAGTAATATAGGTGTCCAATACAGCACAGGCAGCAATTATATCATAGAGACTGTCAAGAGTGATTTATATCGTAGAAATGAATTAATTGATACTATAACCAGAGATAATCTCCAAACGGCACCTGTAACTCCTAGTATGTATATTGAAAATGGTACAAATAATGTATATGCTGTAGAATCCTATACATACTCTGGGTCTGCAAATACAGCAGATTTTACTCGCGTATTTACTAAGAGCACTACTTGCGATATCTTGATTGTTGGAGGTGGCGGAGCGGGAGGTACATATATTGGTGGTGGAGGAGGGGCAGGAGGTGTTTTACACATAGAAAATGCTACTATTTCAGCAGGAACTTATAATATTCAAGTTGGGAAGGGAGGGACAGGTGTTATTGGAGGTGCTTCCGGGACAACGGCACAAAATGGTTCAAGTAGTAAAGCGTTTGGAATTGAAGTTTTCGGAGGAGGATATGGTGGTGTAGGTCAATGGGGAACAAGTGCTGTACAACAAGCGGGGGCAAATGGTGGTAGTGGAGGAGGCGGAGGTTCGTGTTATACCGGTACTGCAGTTTTGGGAGGAACTGTAATACAACCAAGTTTTACGAGTTCAGTTATAACAGCAAATAATTATACATATTATGGAGGGAATGGTGCATCAGGACTTCTATTTAATAATAATAGTTATGGAGCAATCGGAGCAAATGGGGGGGGAGGTGCTGGTGGTAATGCTCCTGCTAACACAGACCAATTAAATGCTGGTGCAGGAGCAGACGGAATTGCTATAAATATAACAGGTACAAGTTATTTCTGGGGAGGCGGAGGTGGCGGTGGTCTATATGGCGGAACTTATAATGGAAAAGCAGGTAATGGTGGAAAAGGAGGTGGTGGAGGTGGTAGTGGTTCGCAAGTAGCAGACCAAGTAGGAATAGGTGGTATAGGCGGTATTACATTAGGACAAGATGGAGACTTGGAGGGAGATGGAACACCAACCGCCGGAAATGGAGGAGATGGTACTGGAGGTGGTGGTGGAGGTTGCGGTAGAACAACAGCTTCACCGAATGCTGTTTCAGGAAAAGGAGGTTCAGGCATAGTCATCATAAGATATTTATTAGGTACTATTCCTGCTAATAATCTTTTGACTTCTGAACCTGTTGTTATAGCTCCAACATTTACTGAAACTGTTAGGTCATTCACACATAGCGGAGGAACAGAAGCACAAACAACACATACTATTACAATAGGTCAGAATACTATATGTGATATATTGATAGTTGGAGGCGGAGGTGGTGGAGGAGACCCTCACGGAGGAGGAGGCGGAGCAGGACAATTAGTTTTTATCCATCAAGCAACTTTAAATGGTACATACACTATCAAAGTTGGTAAAGGAGGTATTGGAGGTGTATTTGTTTCTACTGCTGCAACAAAGGGAAGTAATAGCGAGTTTGGAAATGTAATTGCAGAAGGAGGAGGTGCTAATGGAGGTACAAATGTAGAAAATAAAAATGGTGGAAGTGGAGCGGGTGGTGATGGTTATACAACCAATGGCGGTACAGCAGGTGCTGGAACTAAAAATAATATTGTTGATACTTTTCAAGGTGCTATTGTTTATAGTAAAGGGAACAATGGTGGTGATGAAAGATTATCAGATGCGAGAGGAGGAGGAGGAGGAGGTTCAGGTATGTCAGGTGATACAGGTGCTAATGGTGGTAAAGGAGGTAATGGTTTATCAGGAATATCAGAAATATCTTATGATTTTAAAACAAATTTTGGAACAAATGTTGGGAAACTTGAAAGTGATAATCTTATCTATTTTGCTGGAGGTGGAGGTGGTGGGAATTCTACAACTGGAGTCAATAATGGTTCAAAGGGAGGAGGAGGGAGTGGAGGGCTTGGTGATGTAGGTCCTAATAATATAGGAGTTAATGCTACTGAAAATACAGGGAGTGGTGGTGGAGGTGGAGGTGCAAACTCTAGCGCATATGGTGGTAATGGTGGTTCCGGTATTGTCATAATAAAGTTTAAATCTATTACAAGTGCAGGTATTCTTGATGGCATAACACACAAAAGGCTTAATTTTAATTATATTAATTCTAATGATAATTTAATATTTTATTATAGAATAGATGAAAGTCCCTTCTCTTGGTTAGAAGCATATAACGAGGCAATAATAAATGGAAGAAGATTGCCTACTATTACAGAATTAAGAACTTATATGACTAATTATCCTTCAATAGTAGCACCATTTAACGGACTTGATATTTGGTCTGCTGTTGTAAATCCAGCAGTAGCAAATAGTAAAGATTGGGTACAGGTTGGTAATAATCCACACACAAGAGGAAAATCACATACGCAAGATTTAGGTGTTTATCCAAGCTGGGGTGATAATACAACTGAAACTTTCGCGAGAGTGTATTGGGATGTAGTAGATTTAAATCAACTAAGATATGATTTTACACCTTATAACACAGAAGCTACATGGAAATCATATGCCGCTACAATTCCTAACTTTACATATTCTCTTGATACATTTTTAATAACATTTGACCCAGATGCTGTATGGACAGGCTATAGTGTTGTAGGGTGGGTACAAATGACTTTACCAAGTGGTTATAATTTTTTAACTATTACATATGGATTAGGTGTTCAAGGAACAGAAGATGTTAGACTTTTAATTAATGGAGTTCTAAAATCAAGTGCTACTACAACTAATAGACTTATAACATATTCTCAAGCATATAATGTTGGTGATGTCGTGAGAATAGAAGAAACATTTTCTACTATGAATGCTAATTTCATTTTTCAATTTACAAATATCTATCCATATCAATACACAATAAACTTTCCAGTTCCTACAATAGCCGATATTAACAATAATAGTAATATTGTATTACGAGGAGCCTACGATATAGCTTTGAGTACTTCAAATGCTTTAATAATACCGAAAGAAGGTCAGCATATTCATAATCCTTCGGTATTAATTAGAGATAGTAGCGAGAGAATATATCCGCCTGTTAGAAACTTTACTTCAGATACTACAATAATATCAGGACAATTATATGGAAACGGTACTTATATTGTTAGTGCTTCAACATTTTTTATAGGAGAAGAGACTTTTAGAGTATTTAATGGTACTAATAGTGGATGGACGCAATCTACAGCTAAATATGATGGTTCACCTGCTGGAACATACACTGGTCTTTTAAGTTTAGGAGGATTTACAGGAGAATGGATAAAAGTTCAATTACCTGTTTCAATAAAATTAACGAGATACATAATAGAGGCTTCATCAATAGGAGGTGTTAACAGAGCACCATCTATTTATAAAATATTTGGTTCTAACAATAATATTGATTGGGAACAAGTAGTATATAAATCAGTTCCTCTTGTATCGTCCAATTATATATCAAACAAATATGAAGAAAAAGTATCAAGTAATAATTATTATAGATTTTTTGCTTTAGTTATTGGTAAAAATATTGGGTTAGATGTTTGGTTAGGTATAGGAGAATGGTATATATACGGTCAGGAGTTTTCTAACAATTCTCTATCAATCCGCTATAATATCTTAAATCCCATATTAGATCCAATAGGCGCTCAATGGACTTATAGTTCTTCTAATACTAATGTGTATCATATGGGAAGTGTTGGGATTGGCACTACGAACCCTGAGTATCAACTTGATGTCCGTGGTGCTATTTATTCGTCTGTTGGCGGATATACGCAAACCGGTTTAACTACCTGGACTGTAACTTCGGATAAGAGAATTAAGGATAATATTGTAAGAGCTTCATATGATAAATGTTTGGAGAATGTTAAAAACATAGAACTGTATAATTTTAACTTCAAGAATAATTGCATTAATACGAATGACAAGCATCAATTAGGCTTCATAGCTCAAGAAGTGCAACAAGTGTATCCTAAGGCAGTTGAAGTCGGTAAGATTATATTAAATACAAACGAAGCAATAGACGATATCCTAACATTGAATACAACGCAAATAGATTACACACTATATGGGGCTGTTAAAAACCTAATAGAAAAAATAGAGGACATAGACAACGATCTAGAAAACATAGAGAAAGCTGTGGGGATGGGGGAACCGCTGGGGGAGACCGCCCCAAACGCGGTATTACAAGGAGAAACACTTTTCTCCAAGACGGAATAAATAGATAAGGAGAAGGTAATTAAGGAAGAATTTTCAAAGAGTATTTAAGACTTTCTTCTACTGAATGGCCGACGGAATCTGCGATTAACTTTCTTTCTCTGAAGGATGCGCCTGAGATATTGATAGTTGTCAGATACATTCTGCGAAGGTCTGGAGCGCCTATTTTTTTTCCATAAACCTTCATCATAATATTGAAGAATTTAAGACTTAAAGCGGATATGGAGTATTCTTTACCTAGAATGAATCCGGAGGAAGGTAAAAGGTGCTTAATTTCTGTAGGTATAGGTATAGATATATTTTTTTATTTTTAGTGAAAGAGTCTTTAATAAAGAGGAAGTCATTATCGTAGTGGTTGCCGAGGGAGGGTGTAGAGGACATAGAGCGATAATCGTCAAGCCTTCTAGATGGGAGTAAGGTCATATTATAAACATTATTTACATACATTCATAGTTTATGTATATTCAAACAACTTTTATACACTATTATTATAATGTCTTTATAATCCTTAGTAAAATTAAGAATTATTGGTATAAATATTAGATGTTTCAATAATTGGTGTTATAAAAACCTTATCATATAAATTATTTATTTTTGATTCAATATTATCAACCTTTTCTATTAGTTTTTTTACAGCACCATATAATGTATATTTTATTTGCGTTGTATTTAATGTTAAAATATCTTCTGTCCCGCCATTATTCTTCATCATCTTACCTACTTCAACTGCCTTAGGATACACCTGTTGTACCTCTTGAGCTATAAATCCTAACTGATGTCTGTCATTCGTGATTACATAGTTATCCTTAAAGTTAAAATTGTATAGCTCAATATTTTTGACATTCTCCAAACATTTCTCATAAGATGCCTTTACTATATTTTCTTTTATTCTGCGGTCTGAAGCTATAGACCAAGTTGTTAAACCTGATTGCGTGAATCCGCCTGTAGATGAAAAGATGTTTCCGCGGACATCAAGATGATACTCAGGGCTCGTAGTACCTATCCCAACACTTCCCATATGATACACATTAGTATTATTTGAACTATAAGTCCATTGAGCGCCTATTGGGTCTAGTGTAGGGTTTAAAAGATGATAGCTGAGAGATAGGGAACTGGTTAAAACTTCTTGTCCGTATATATACCATTCGTCAAAGTTTAATGTATCTGCTGTACTACCAAGTAATTTATTAACTACAAGACCGTAATAAGTATATGCTGTTGTTATATCTTGTGTTAGTTGTATATATCTAAAAGAAGTATCATATACGGCATCTGTTTTATTTACAAGTTCAACCCAAGTAATATTATCATTTGAACCATATATTTTGAAATCTTTTGGTGATCTTTCTCTTAGTCCTTGCGTCTCTGTTCTCATTAAAAATTCAAACCTTGTAAGTTTTATAGCAACTGGCAATTGTATTTTAAGCCAATCTCCTAAATATCCTGCTACTACAAATGCTGAACCATTATAATTACCTGCTGTATAGCCAGCAGTCCAATGACCACCCGAAGTAGCACCTGTATTAAAACAAGTCCAAGGGTCTAATCCGCCTCCAAATGTAGAAGAATAGGAAACTATATAAGTTCCATTACCGTATGTTTGTCCCGATAGTGTTGTTGTTGCCGCCGAAAAGTTTCTAACAGGCGGGTACATTCTTTCTACACTGTAATTAGTAAATGTAGTAGGCTTAGGAATATACTGACCGGCTTTAGGGATTATTAAAGCATTTGATGTACTCAAAGCTAAATCGTAGGCTCCTCGTAATACAATATTACTATTATTGTTAATGTCGGCTATTGTAGGAACTGGGAAGTTTAATGTGTATAAATTGGGTATAGGATAAGTCTTATTATATAGACTTGCTACATCAGTCGCCGATAAAGCTCTGTCATATATACGGAAATCGTCCATCTGTCCTCCCCATGTTGAATCAGGATACGCAGACTTATTTATATATCTTAGATTATAAGATATATTTGGGATATTAGCAGTTTCAGTACCATTAATTCTTACATTGTTTAAATATATATTCCATTTTCCTGCTACATCTATACTCCACACGAAATGATGCCATACTCCTAATGTTGTTATTATACTATTAGACCAATTAGAATATGTAAATTTTGTTGTGCCATTCCCTATATCCGCATATAAAGCCGACGCTCCAGTGGCTGGAGCTGATTTAACAGAAAAAAGAAGACCATTACCTGTATTTGCTGCTGTCTGAAAATCAATTAATCTTGCCCAAAGACCATGTGCTGTAAATCTAACCCAGCAACTAAATGTTATTCCTTTACCATTCCATATAGTATATGGGTTTATTGTAGAGGGAAACTCTAAATAATCGGTACTATCAAACTCTACTGCCTGTCCTTCAATTATATGTGTTGATTGAATAACAGTTCCAACATTAGTTAAATTATGTCCATTCCCGCTACTATCAAGATAATCGCCGTTAAATCTATACCAAGCAACTAAATTATCACTATTGTAAACAAAGTTCAGCCTTTTATGTGTTATAGGGTTTCCTTCTGGAATACCAGCACCGACAATAGTTCTAAACTTGATTATTACAATACCTGAACCACCTGCGCCACCTGATGCAAGATTAAAATATCCTCCTCCTCCGCCACCAGATCCTGTATTTGGAGCACCAAATCCTCCTACTTCGTACGGGGCTGCCCCTGTTCTTTCTCCTACACCATTACCGCCATTATTTATACCCCCTGTACCCGCCAATCCTGCTAATTTTATTGAAGCACCGCCACCACCACCTCCTCCCAAACCACCATCACCACCGTGTGTATCATAAGTACCGCCACCACCACCTGCACCCCAATAGTAAGTAGTTCCTGTTATATTTATTGGAACACCATCGCCACCTTTTTGTGGATAACCAGAATTAATATAACTTTGTCGTGTTGTAATTTGATTCCCATTTGGGTTATTACCAGCCGTACCCGCACCTCCACCACCTCCTCCTGCATGATAACTATTCGACGAGGACCCATTACCTCCTACATTTCCGTTATATAATGTCCCTGAAGCTAATAATGTACCTTTCGTTGATGTTCCAATACCACCCCCATTAATATTATTAATTGCTGTTATAGGAGCATTAGCGCTCCCTCCACTTCCACTGCCTCCCGATGTTCCACTATTTCCAGTACTCCATGCTTGATATACCGTTGAGCCACCACCTAAACATGTTGCTCCAAATGCTTCACTTGAACTACCATTTACATTTTGAGCACCCCCATTGCCTACTTTAATTTGATAAGTTCCTGCTTGAATTGTAATATTTGTAGCATATAAAACAGCCCCGCCGCCGCCACCACCACCAATCTCTTTATCTCCACCACCACCTCCACCAACTATCAAGATATCACATATAGTATTCTGTCCTATTGTAATAGTATGTGTTGTTTGTGCTTCTGCTCCTCCGCTATGTATAAATGACCTAATCGTTTCAGTAAATGTAGGAGCTACAACAACAGGTTCAGAAGTCAAAAGATTATTAGAAGGAATAGTTCCTAATAAATATCTAATGATTACTATGCCGGAGCCACCATTTCCACTATCACCTGAACCACCTGAACCACCTCCGCCTGAACCTGTTCCGCTAGTTCCGCTAGTTCCACTTGTGGAACCTGAAGTAACAATACCACCATTACCACCAATACCTGAACCTCCCAAAGCCCTTGTTGTTCCATCAGTACCTCCGCCTCCACCAGCAGCATAAAATACATTATTTCCTGTTATGTCATTAACAATACCACTTGTACCATTTGCGGTATCTCCTTCTAAAATACCGCTACCACCACCGCCACCACCTCTATTTGGAACTGTTCCAGAACTTCTACCGGCACTTCCTTTGGATACAATAGGAGATGTATATATTATTTGTGTTGAACTTCCTCCCGGCCTTATTGGAGAAGAAGCACCTAATGTAGTCCCTCCACCACCTGACCCACCAGATGAAGCAGGAACTGTAGTATTTGGATAAGGATTAGAAGCACCTCCACCACCACCTACAGCAGTATAAATACCAAAAGTACTATCTTGTCCATTTTCTCCAACAATTCCAAGCGATCTTGAATTCCCTCCTCTACCGACTTTTATAGAATAACTTCCATTTAAAGAAAAATTGGGAATATATACATATCCTCCTGCTCCCCCGCCACCAGCTACATAAGAACCGCCACCAGCACCACCTCCTCCTATAACCAAGATATCGCAAGTAGTACTCTTAGGGAAGACTCTAGTAAAATCTGCTGTATTAGCTGTCCCAGAGTATGTATAGGATTCAACGGCATATACATTATTTGTGCCATTTTCAATATATAAACTTGGAGTTACAGGAGCAACCTGGATATTATCTCTTACTATACTGTCATAGATTTCATTTCTAACATACAAATCACTCTTGACAGTTTCTATGATATAATTACTACCTGTGCTGTATTGGACACTTATATTACTGTTATCAAATGTAATAGACATTAGTATTCTATATAAATACTTATAAATATTTATAGTCATAAAAAACAAGCTATGAATATTATTGTATAGTAATATTAGATGTACTTTTAATTCGTTCAATTTTTATCTTAATATTTTCTAATTTTTGTATTAAACCTTTTACAGCACCATAGAGCGTATAATCTATCTGTGTGGTATTCAATGTTAGCAAGCCCTCTATTTTTTCTTCCATATTCTTCATCATCTTACCTACTTCAACTGCTTTTGGATACACCTGTTGTACCTCTTGAGCTATAAATCCTAACTGATGTCTGTCATTCGTACTGACATAGTTATCCTTAAAGTTAAAATTGTATAGCTCAATATTTTTGACATTCTCCAAACATTTCTCATAAGATGCCTTTACTATATTTTCTTTTATTCTGCGGTCTGAAGCTATTGACCAAGTTGTTAAACCCGATTGCGTGAATCCGCCAGTAGATGAAAAGATGTTTCCGCGGACATCTAAAGTATAGCTTGGGTTTGTTGTTCCTATCCCAACATTACCCATATGATATACATAGGTATTAGAAGAGCTGTAAGTCCATTGAGCTCCTATTGGGTCTAATATGGGATTTAAAAGATGATAATTTATTTCCATATTTGTAGAATATATAGTAAATATTGAAGAATTAAATATAATATCCGGTATTATTTTAGTACTTGTAGAACCCAATATATTAATATTATATTCTCCTTTTAATACAATGTTATTATTATGTATTGAAATATTATTTACAAAAGTTGGAACAGGGAAAGTAACATTATAATTTAAATTAGAATTAGGATAGTAAGATATAGGGTAAATTGTACTAATATATTTAGTTTTATTGGTTGAGTTAATATCAATAGTAACAGTTGAAACTTGTTCGGCACCATAAATAAACAATTCATCAAAACTTAAAGTAGTCTCTGTATTTCCTAAAAGAGAACTAACGACTAAACCAAAATGATTATAGTAATTACTTGCATTTGAAGGATATTGTGATATATTGGTATGTTCGTATAATAAATTAGAATATTCAGCATTTTGTTTGTCTACCAAGATATTCCACAAACTGCCGTCTGTAGAACCATAGAATCTGAAGTTTTTGGGAGCACTATTAAGTGCTGTACTAATTGATTTAATAACAAATCTCTTAAGTTTTATGGATACAGGTAATTTAATAACAAGCCAATCACCGTTATAATCAGGGGCAAGATTTAATGTTTTATTATAGTTACCTAAAGTATAATTATTAGCTTCCCAGGTTGCATGATTATCTGCTGTAGAAGTTTCATTGAAACATTTAAAAGGCTCATATGAAGTTGTAAAAGAACTATAAGAAACTTGATAAACCCCCGAACCATAAATAGTAGTGTTATTAAATGTTGGTATAATTGTTGGTATATTTTTGTTAGCATTATCACCTATACCTAATTGACCTTCTATATTTCTACCACACGTATAGACTTTCCCATAATTTGTTATAAATAAGGAATGAGATGCGCCCGAAAAGATAGCCGAAATAGTTAATGTATTAAAAGAACCTACTGTAGTAGCTATTAGTGTTGGAACATTGCGAATCGCAGTATCACCTAAACCTAATTGCCCATCTGTATTAACACCGCACGTATAAACCCGACCTGTATTTGTAAGGAATAGTGAATGACTTCCGCCACAAGAAATATCTGAAATAGTTAATGTATTAAAAGAGCCTACAGTAGTAGCTATTAGTGTTGGAACATTACGTGTTGTAGTATCACCTAAACCTAATTGTCCTTTGTCATTACGACCACACGTATAAACCTTACCTGTATTTGTAAGGAATGCTGAATGAAATGATCCTCCGGCTATAGCCGAAATAGTTAATGTATTAAAAGAACCTACTGTAGTAGCTATTAGTGTTGGAACATTGCGAATCGCAGTATCACCTAAACCTAATTGTCCATCTGTATTAAGACCACACGTATAAACCTTACCTGTATTTGTAAGGAATAGTGAATGTTTATGAGCTCCTGCTATAGCCGAAATAGTTAATGTATTAAAAGAGCCTACTGTTGTAGATATTAGTGTTGGTACATTACGATTTGTTGTATCACCTAAACCTAATTGTCCGTTGTCATTAAGACCGCAAGTATAAACCTTACCTGTATTTGTAAGGAATACAGAATGAAATGAAGAAGCACCTACTGATATAGCCGAAATAGTTAATGTATTAAAAGAACCTACAGTTGTAGATATTAGTGTAGGTACATTACGATTTGTTGTATCACCCAAACCTAATCGCCCATCTGTATTAGCGCCAAATGAATATACCCTACCTGTATTTGTAAGGAATAATGAATGTCCATTTCCACAAGATATATTTGAAATTGTTAAAGTTCCAATATTCGGCGATATTAGAGTAGGAATATTACGATTTATAGTATCGCCTAAACCTAACTGACTAGAATTATTTAAACCGCAAGAATAAACTGTTCCATCATTTGTAAGGAATAATGAATTATCGTGTCCGGCAGCTTTATTTATCATATATGTTCCAAATGTAAATGATAGTGTCGGAATTAATACATTTGTATTTATACCCGAATTGCCAAAACCTAATTGACCCGAAGAATTACTACCACACGAATAAACTCTTCTGTCATTTGTTATAAATAAAGAATATGCAGCCCCACAAACTATATATGAAATTGGAGGAAGGGAATTTATCAGCGTAGGAACATTGCGATTTGTAGTATCGCCTAAACCTAATTGACCCGAAGAATTACTACCACACGAATAAACTTTGCCATCATTTGTAAGGAATAAACTATGTGAATCTCCGCAAGTGATATCAGAAATAGTTAAAGAACCTATGTTAGTAGATATTAGTGTCGGAACATTTCTATTTATAGTATCACCCAAACCTAATTGACCGCTGCCATTGCTACCACAAGAGTAAACTTTTCCATCATTTGTAAGGAAAGCGGAATGATAATATCCGCATTTTATTTTTGAAATAGTCAAAGTTCCTATATTGGTTGATATTAGTGTTGGTACCCCACGATTACTATAATCTCCTAAACCCAAGCTCCCGCTGTTTTGATGCCCCCAAGAATAAACTTTGCCATTATTAGTAAGTGCCAATGAATGGAGACCCGAGTTATCTATTGCAGAAATAATTAAAGAGCTGATATTTGTTGATATTAGTTGTGGAACATTATATGTTGTTCCATTATTTAAACCCAACCTACCACTTACACCTCTTCCACAAGAATAAACTTTCCCATTATTTGTAAGGAACAAAGAAAAGAGCTCGCTACCAGCGATTGCAGAAATAATTAAAGAGCCAATACTTGCAGATATTAGTGTTGGTACAGTACGATTAGTATAATCTCCTAAACCTAATTGTCCATTGTCATTTTTACCACACGAGTAAACCTTGCCGTCATTTGTAAGAAACAATGAATGAGAGCCAGATGTAATATCTTTGATTATTAAAGAGTTTAAAGATGTTATCTGTATAGGGTAATAATATGTTATGTTATCACCAGTTCCTAATTGTCCTGATGAATTACTTCCGCAAGCATATACTTTTCCATCTGTTGTTAAATACATAGTATGAGAATAATAACATACGACTTTCTTAATAATACTTTCATTGAATACAGATAAATAATCTTGTGTAAAACTTCTAGTCGGAGGATACATACGAGAAACAGATTCAAAATAAGGTTCCTCTGTTATCAAATGATTATTAGAAGGAATAGTTCCCAATAAATATCTTATAATTACTATACCTGAGCCGCCGTTTCCACCTCTATTTGTAGAAGGAGTAGTTGTTCCTACACCACCACCTCCGCCACCTGTTCCATTTTCAGCATCAAACCCGTCAGATGAAACATTATAACCACCCCCACCATTACCACCTCCCCCATTACCGCCGGAACCGACAACAGATGTTGAGCCGTGCTGATTTTCAATAGGTCTCAAACCACCACCGCCTCCACCACCATAGTACTTTTCAATACCACTAATATTATATTTTTTGCCACTTCCACCATTGCCAGCAATATCTTGATTATTAGGTAGATTTTCAATAGTAGGAAATCCTTCCTCTCCAGCACCACCACCACCGGCTCCAATATTAGGATCACCGCCGACGGTTTCATTACCACCTTTATTACCAAAACAACCTGTATCATTTAAACTATTAATTCCTCTATTTCCTGTAAAACTCGTATTAACATAATTATTATTGGATATACTAACAATAATATCATTAATTATATTTCCTGATACGATATTAGCACCATATCCATTACCTGCGCCACCACCACCACTTCCACCATCTTTTGCTAAATATGCTGTTGTATTCCAAGTGCCACCACCACCTCCTCCTTTTGCTAAAAATCTTTGTGTATTATCTATTTTTAAAAACTCACTATCTGTACCATTATCACCTATATTTTGTGTAAGTGTAGCATCTGCTCCTTTTCCAGTTTTAATATTATAGGTACCGTTTAAAGTTAATCCTTCATAATAAATTACTGCACCAGCACCTCCTCCACCTCCTTGCCCGTTCCCACCACCGGCTCCACCTCCGCCTACAACCAAGATATCACAAGTTGTATTTGTGGGAAAAACTCTAGTAAAATCTTTTGTATTAGCAGCCCCCGAATATGTATAGGATTCTACAGCGTATACATTATTTGTACCATTTTCAATA
>Ga0208951_1000899_pt1 | contig 13466 bp, 12 predicted proteins | sample GreLakmeMI27MSRF_FD_187702 | JGI IMG/M metagenome (GOLD analysis project Ga0208951, IMG submission 187702) | Freshwater lentic microbial communities from great Laurentian Lakes, MI, USA - Great Lakes metaG MI27MSRF (SPAdes) | ecosystem: Environmental > Aquatic > Freshwater > Lake | place: Great... | reverse complement strand
TTGCAGAGCTGCCGGGCGCACCGGTGACAGACGGCACCGCCACTGCGTGAAAGACTTTAAAGTCTTTAAAGACTTTCAATATATTCAAAGTCTTTGCGAGTTTTTCCAAAGTCTCGCGAGACAATCAGATTCCTGGTGGCTGGCAAACTGTGCGGGGGTAGGGGGGCAGCGCCCGTGACGCGTCCCTCCGTCGCGCTCCGCACTTTGTCGTAGGCTTAGGTAGCCGCCACGCCGCATCCATACGCCTCTTGGAAGGCCGCGGCGCTGTAGAGAAGCTTATAAGAGAATCTTTGATCAGGGGCCTCCTGCGCTCGTTGGGAGTGCGTGACAGATGACGTGGCACCACACGCGCTGCGCTTCCTCCGCCGAGCGCGTGCCATCACTGCGCCACAGTGACACCAGGCCCATGAGCGCGCTCCCTGTCAAGCCCTGGCAAGCGCGGCAGGTGGCGGGTGCGGCCACGTCTGCGCCCACCGCCGCAGCGCCCTCGGACGCGCCCAAGCCGTGGGAGCTTCCCGGCGCAGGCAGCACCCCCCGTGCGTGCCCCACGCCTTTGCTCGCACTTGCGCCTGGAGAGGCGTCCTGGAAAGTCCAACCCTACGGTCTCCTCGCTGACGCAGCCTCCCTGGCCCTCCGCGCAGCGCCACCCACCAGCGCGCCAGCCAGCGTGGTGAACCGTCCCGGCCCGCGGCCCTGGGAGCGCGACGAGCACGTGACCGGCAGCGGTGCGCGCCCGTCAGCGGTGCGCCCACTCGCAAATTGTGCTGACGCGCAGTCCTCTCGCAGCCGCGGCTAGCACCAGCTACGCTCAGCCCGCAGGCGCGCTGGTGGCGTCGCCCTACGCGGGCTCGCGCTTCGGGCTGTACAGCGGCGGCGCGGGCATGTTCGGTGGCTACGGCGGAGGCTATGGCGGAGGGTATAGCGGGGCCTACGGCCAGCAGGGCGGCATGTACGGGAGCAGTTACGGCAGCGGTGGCATGTACGGGGGCTATGGCGGCGGGATGATGGGCAGCCGCTACGGGGGCGGAATGTACGGCGGCATGATGGGCATGGGCGCTCCTGGCGGCTGGAATGGCGACCCGAGTACGATGCCTGCGGGCGGCTTTGCGCCGGGCGCGCCAAGCGCATGGCAGAGCGCGCTGGGCAGCTTGCACGCGGCGATGAACTTTGCGGGGCGGCTGTCCTTTTTGGTTGACGAGAACACGCACGCGCTGCATTTCTTCATCACTGCCTTGCTGCAGCTGTTCGACCGAGCCGGCAGCCTGTACGGAGAGCTGGCGCGCTTTGTCCTCCGACTGCTTGGCTTTAAACCGCCGCCAAAGCCAAAGCCGGATGGCGCTCAGCAGCAGCAGATGCAGATGCAGCATAACATGCAGATGCAGCACATGCAGGGCGCGTGGGGCGGGCAGCAACAGCCGCAGTGGGGAGGGGCCGCCGGCAGCTGGGGTGCGCCCGGCATGCCAACGGGATGAGCGCTGTATTTTGCAGGACTGTATGCTGGCTCGTTGTGTGCTGCTGTTTTCATTTTCCAATCCATCCATGATGCAGGGTTCATTCGGGCCCCGGCGCTCTTTCGAAGCGGCACACGCAGTCATAGAGGGCGCCGCCGAAGATCTTGTGCGCCAGGCGGGCATTCTTAATCATCGCGATCTTGAGCACGTCGCACGAGAAGCGTGCCCACAGGTTGGTGTGCACGCTGCGGCCCATGCCCTCCAGCACAACCAGGTCCGCGCCCACGGCGGCAGCGCAGAGTTCCCGGCTCACGCGCCGCAGGTCCAAGCAGGGCGAGCCGTGGCCATTGCCGATGGCCCAGAGCCGCGTGTAGGCACCTTGCGCGGGAGAGGTGCAGCCGCTGGGCGAGCCCGCCGAAGCGGCAGCCTCCAGGGCGCCTCTCAACGTCCCATCCACAGCAGCCGCCTGGCGCAGCACATCTGCTAGCTCGCCGACGGTGATGTCGTTGAGCGCGGGCAGGCTGTTGGCGACCAGCAGGACGTCGCAGCCTCTGGAGAGCAGGTAGCGTGCGAGCGGCAGCATGCCCAGCACAACGTCTGCGCCGCTGTTGTCGCAGAAGAGCAGGGCGCGGGCGTAGGGCCGCCCGGGCACCGCCAGGCGCGCCGCAAAGTCGTCAAAGTCGTCGATGCCGAAGGGGCGGGAGAGCGAGGAGCGCGCCTGGCGGTACATCTCCATGATGGTGCCCGTCTGGTACAGCTCCACGCACGCGCGCGAGCCCCAGTCAAACAGGTTTCCGGCCAGGCACCCCTCGATGAGTGCCAGGGGCTGCTGGTCCGCCGGCAGCGCGTCCAGCTCGTCAAGCAGGTCGCGCAGCACGAGCAGCGCAGCTGCGTTTTCGGCGTCCTTGACGGCTTTGAAGGCGTCTCTGAATCCGTACGAGCGCAGCGCCTCCTCGCGCATCTCAAACACCGAGGCCAGTGACAGCTGGCCGTACGCGTCCGGGTCAGCGGCGATGCGCGCCAACATGCTGGTGAATGTAGAGTGGAAGCCTGCGCCAAGCTCGCGCGCAGCCGCCGTGCTGCCAGCGGACAGCACAGCCTTGTCCACCAGGCTGGGCGTGTGCTCGGCCAGCAGCGTCAGCCAGTAGGCGCGCTCCTCCGGGTCGCTCACCAGGTCCAGCGTGTCGGGCGCGTAGCTGGCGCCCTCCAAGAGCAGCGGGAACACCTCCAAGCTGGGCACCAGGTGCAGCACGCCAACCTGCAGCCCTGCCGCGGCGACTGGCCGAACGTCCGCCTCAGCCTCCGCGATGGCGGCGGCGTCAGCCGGAGCGCCGCTCTCGCCACCTGCAGTCTTCAGGAAGCGCTCGATCCAGGAGCCCTTGCGGCTGACCAGCGCGCTGTTGGGCTCGTCGTAGTGCCTCAGGAACGCGCCCAGGGCGCCCAGGAAGCCCTCGTGGCGCAGGAAGAGGGCGCTCATCTCGCCCTTGCTCCAGAAGTTGATTGCAAACGAGATGGTGTCCATCGTGTACAGGTGACCTCGGATGAAGAAGCCGCCGAAGAAGATGCGCTTCAGACCCAGGCGCATTGCGTTCAGCACCGCAATGTGCGCGATGTTGTAGCTGATCATGCGCAGCAGGGAGAGCGCCAGGTCTTCTGGGCGGTACGACCCAGGCTCCTTGTCGATCTCCATCACAACCTTGCCGAACGAAGAGGCGATGGTGGTGGCGGACAGCCCCAGCGCCTTGCTGTAGTCGTTGCCGCCGTAAATGTCGCCCACCAACATGTCCGTGTTTGCATTGTCGCCCCGCGCTGACAGCTCCAACATCTCGTCAAAATCCTTGCAGCCTGTGAGCAGGCGACAAAGCCCCCAGAAGGTGCCGCCGCCCATGTTGGTGCCGCTGACGCGCTCGTGGCCGTGCTGTGTGACGTGGAGGATGGATACGCCGGAGCCGATGTTGACCAGGAGGTACGGAAACAGGTCATCCGAGTCAGCCAGGTGGGGCAGGTAGGTGCGGTGCCCCTTTGCGAAGCTAAATGCCTCGTCGTGGAGCTCCTGCAACAGGAAGTTTGCGCCGCTCACAAGGCTGGCGAGCTCGTCCTCCTTCTCCAGGGTGAGCCCTAGGCGCCTCTCGAACAACTGGGGCCGCACGGCTCAGCGGCGCGGTGGGAGCACAGCGCGCGGGGCTGAGGGCGCACCTCGTTGAAGCGGAAGGCGCCCCCACCGGTGGCTTTCACGCAAGCCAGCCCGTTCTGTCGGGAGCTGCACAGGTGCAGCCCCTTGGCCTCGATGAAGCGGATGCACTCGTCCACGTTGGAGGTCTCGAACTGTGCGGGGGGACCGCGGGGGTGAGTGGAGACAGGAGAACTGTAGGACTCGCAGATAGGGACCGCACTTTTAGGAAGTGCAGCCGCCCTCCGCTCTGCGCCAGCCCGCTGGGAGGCAGACCGGACGAGGCGTCGCCAGCCTCCGAGTCTGGCGAGAAGTAGACGAGCTTGATCAGAGAACCTCCAATGTCTGGGACAACGTCTCAGACCAGCTCATACAACCGCAACACAGTCGGCGCTTAGGCGCCACACGCGCACCGATGGCGAAGTGGCGCAGCGTCTCGCGGTTTTGCTTGGGCAACGCAATGCAGGGGGCTGCTCGAGGTGTCACCACCGGACCTTCGCCTGTAGCACACCGAGGCGCTGCCCGCGCGCCGCCCACGCTGCCCTCCCCGTCCTCCGTGATGTTCACGTCGCGCAGGTCCAGGAAGCTGCCCAGGCTCTGCGAGCGAGGCAGGCCAGGGCCCCCGTCGCCCGCACTTGCGCTCACCTCGGCGCCGGTGCGCACGCGTAGGTTATGCGGCTCATCGGGCGAGGACAACGCGTGCTCGAAGCCGCGCGACGAGGCGGACATTAACCCGCGAAGGCGAGCGAGGTGCCACACTAACGCCGAATCGCCCACACGCACGTACAGTCAGTCGAACAGTCGGACTGTCGAACATAGGTACAGGCGCCCTTTACTCCTCTGGTACTGCGTGTGTGTGGGCTCATTTTTTCACCAATTGCACGACGTCCTCATCTTCCAGCTGGTGCTCCTTGCCCACTCTCTGCGGGCGGTGCTTGGCGCTGGCGCCCCACACCAGCGCGTACTTGAACTGCTTGATGAGCGCTTTGTGGATGCGGTTGCAAAAGTCCTCAATGCTGCTTGACTCTCGCGGCAGAATGACAGGGTCGTTGTAGTCTGGGTTCATGCCCTTGGGCTTGGTGTAGATCCTCACAAGGTCCAGGTCTGGCAAGCAAAGGCGCGTCAGAGGCGCCTCGAAAATTCAGGGCAAGAGCTCAGCAGCTCAAAGCTCAGTTCCGCCGGGCGTGGGGCTCGCACATTCCCACATCATCTGCAGCAGGCCGTCCATGTTCCACATGGCATGCGCGGACACCGGGCAGTAGTGGGGCATGCGGTCCAGCAGCTCCAGCTCCTCCAGAGTGATCTGGTCAATCTTGTTGCAGACATAGATGCAGGGGATGTAGATTCGGTTGCCCTCAATCACGTCAATCAGGTCCTCGTCCGTATAGTCCCCCTGCATGCGCACATCCGCGCTGTTGATGCGATACTCCTTCAGGATGGCCGTCACGCTCTCCAGGTCCAAATGCGTCGTCTGCACGGTGCTGGCAAAGGAGATGCCGCCGCGCTCCTTCTTCTTGAAGGTGATCTTGGGCGGCTCCTTGTTGAGTCGGATGCCGAAGCCCTCCAGCTCGTGTTCTATGAGCCGCTTATGTGTGATTGGCTTCAGCGCATCCAGCACAATCAGGATCAGGTTGCAAGTCCGCGCAGTGCTGATCACTTGCCGTCCTCGCCCCTTGCCGTCCTTGGCGCCCTCGATGATGCCGGGCAGGTCCAGCAGCTGGATCTTGGCGCCGCGATAGCGGATCACGCCAGGGATGCAGGTCAGGGTGGTGAACTCGTAGGATGCAACCTCCGAGAAGGTGCCCGTGAGCTTGGTCAGCAGCGTGGATTTGCCCACCGAGGGGAAGCCTGGCCAGGGGGTGAGTGAGCCGCTAGAGCACGAGCGCACGCGTCCCTGCAGTAAGCGTACCCACGAGACCCACGCGCGAGTCACCAGCTTTGGTAACGTCAAAGCCCTCGCCCTTGCTGGCGCCAGAGGCGCCCTTGGCAGGCTCCAAGATCTCTCGTCGCAGCTTTGCGAGCTTGGCCTTCAACATGCCCAGGTGCCCGGACGTAGCCTTGTTTTTCTGAGTCTTGGACATCTGGCACCGCGAGGCAAGGGGCACAGCGCAGCAGAGCCTCAGCGCCAGCCGTGAGAAAGCAAGTCGCCCGAGGGTTGAGAAATACGCTCTGAGCGGGAGAGTTGCAGCCTGCGGCTACTACTCGCGCCCTCACCTCGTCCTCGATGCTCTTGATCTTGTCCATGATGCTGCGCGCACGCAACCACCGCGCGCGTCAGAGTCGCGCGGCGGCTAACAAGTCATGGCAGCTGACAGCGCAGCGCTTCGCCCACGCCCGCCGGGGCACGCACGTCGCCATGGCTGTGAACTATGCGGCCGCGCCGCGGGGCTGCTGCGCTCCGCGCGGCTCAGAGGCGCCTCTGCAGCGAGCGCTCCGACGTGCAAAGCGGCTTGCCGCACGGCGACCCTCAAGACAAGCCACGTGCCACGCTGCACGAGTAGGGAGCGATGGAGGCGTGCGCGAATAGACGCGAATTGAACTGGTTTTTCTGTTCGATTATTAGTACGACCGCCGCACCCCAAGCCCCCCCCAACTGCAGGCAAACGCGCTTCCCTTGCCTCCGCGTGACGGCAGCTCAAATGGCTCTGTTGCTGGCCGCGTCCTCCCCAGTCGTCCTGTCCTCCAGAAGTGGTCCGCTTTTGAGAAGGTGGCATGTGTGCAGCGTGCACAGCCCCGCGGCGGGAAGGCGCTTGCGCTGCGTCGCAGCGCTGAAGCAGCCGGGCGTGGGCAGGGAGCAGGTGCGTGAGGGCCGATTGAGGCGCTTTATGCGTGCCGGGGCGTGGAGAGCGGCTCCGCGTCCGCGACGGCTGTTCTGACCGCTTCCTCCCTGCTCCTCTCTCACGCCTCCAGTACTCGGTTGTCTACAAGTTTGGCGGCTCCTCGGTGCGCGACGCGGAGCGCATGCGCGAAGTGGCGTCCATTATCTGCTCCTTCCCCGAGCACCTGCCCTGTGTCGTGCTCTCAGCCATGGGCAAGACGACCAACAACCTGTTGGCTGCTGGCGAGCAGGCGCTCACCTGCCGCAGCACGGAGGTGTCCGCCATGGCGCCTTTGGAGCTGGTGCGGTCGCTGCACTTGCGCAGCTGCGCGGAGCTGGGCCTGGCAGCGGAGGACCGGGAGGAGATCGAGGCGCTGCTGCAACAGCTGACCCAGCTGCTCACGGGCGTGTCGCTGATGCAAGAGCTGACCAGCCGCACGTCGGCCAACCTGGTGTCCTTCGGCGAGCGGCTGGCCACCCGCATCTTCGCGGGCTATCTGCGAACGCAGGGGGTGGCGGCTCGCCAGTATGACGCCTTCGGGCGGTTGGGCTTCGTCACCACTGACGACTTTGGAAACGGAGACTTGCTCCCGGACACCTACGCGGTGGCGGGCGCTGTGCTGAGCGACCCCCAGGGCGTGCCGCACGCGCCGGAGGTAGCCGTGGTCACCGGCTTCCTGGCGCGCGGAGTAAAGTCGGGCGCAATCACCACGCTCGGGCGCGGCGGATCGGACCTCACAGCCACCGTGTTGGGACGCGCGCTGGGCGTTGCGGAGGTGCAGGTGTGGAAGGACGTGGATGGCGTGCTGTCCGCAGACCCCCGCATCGCACCCACAGCCGTTCCCGTGCCCTTCCTCACCTACGAGGAGGCCACGGAGCTGGCCTATTTCGGGGCGCAGGTGCTTCATCCACAGGCGATGCAGCCCGCCATCAGCAGCAAGCAGGATCTGAACGTGCGCGTGAAGAACAGCTACAACATCAGCGCCCCGGGCACGCTCATCACGCGCAGCCGAGACATGGAGCAGACGCTGCTGACGAGCATTGTGCGCAAGGGCAACGTGACGATGCTGGATATCGTGTCTACGCGCATGCTTGGCCAGCACGGTTTTCTGGCCCAGGTGTTTGCTGTGATGGCGGCCAACCAGGTGTCGGTGGACGTGGTTGCCACCAGCGAGGTGAGCGTCAGCGTCACTCTGGACCCCGCCAAGCTGTGGAGCCGCGGCCTGGCGGAGGCGGAGCTGGCGCGGCTGCGCGACGAGCTGGCCAGCATCGCCACGGTGAGCGTGACGCCTGAGCACGCGGTGCTCAGCCTCATCTGCAACGTGCAGCGCAGCAACGAGATCTTGGAGCGCGTCTTCCGCGCCCTCGGCGCCGCACAGGTGAGGGTCAAGATGATCAGCCAGGGCGCGAGCCGCTGCAACATCTCGCTCCTTGTGGACGACGCGGTGGCTGATGCCGCCGTCCGAGCGCTGCACGCCGAGTTCTGGGAGAAGGCGACGGTGGCCTTCTGGCGATGAGGCGCCACGCAGGACATCTGGAAGGACGAGGACTCTGGCGCCAGGTGCAGCTGAAGAGAAGCCAGAAGAGAGAAGAAGAAGCTCGTGGCGGCAACTGCCGGCGACCGTCTTTGATTTACGCTCTGTCCATCTGCGCCCGTCGGTTACTGCGTCGCTTGCTGTGTTTGCGACGCGCCCAAGTGCTCGCTGTGCGTCGGTCGTCCCTGGGCGCAAGCCCAGGAGTAAGGTTGTGCCTGCGCATGAGACTCACCTCCTGCAACGCTTGGTGCGCCACAGCACCAGGCAGCCCACGCGCGCGATGCTGTGGGCTTCGTTGGCGAAGGGCGAGCGCGAGCTGATTGGGGCATTGGGCGCGCCTGCACTGAGCGCTGCAGTGGCTAAGGCAGCCCCGTATCGCGTTGTTCCGCGCTCAGGAGCGAGCACCGATGAACACGAACGCGGAGCCTCCCGGCAGTGGAGCCACTCGTACACCCGCTCTGGAGCCATACAGGCGCGTGTTGCGGCCAGTGTGGGTGGTGCACAGTCAGGGCCCTTCGCAGCCATATCTCCTCTCCGACTCGCCCGAGTTGCGCTAACTCGGCCGCTCGCCCGCCTCGACCACAACAGCGGCCGTGCGACACGACGCGTGCACAGAGAGACGGAGGAGGCGCTGGGTGCCGCAGATGCGCCAGAGGTTCGCGCTAAGCGGCGTCTCACTGCAGGAGGGGGAGGGGCGCGGGCGCAGTTGGAGCAGCAGCAGGGCGCCGCGCGGCGACGAGTGCAGTGGACGCCGGAGCTGCAGACGCGCTTCCTGAACGCCATCGAGCACCTGGGGGTCAACGGTGCAGTACCTAAGACGATCCTGGCGCTCATCAACGTGGAGGGCCTCAGCCGGGAGAACGTGGCCAGCCACTTGCAGAAGTTCAAGCTGAATTTGAGACGGAGCCTGCAGCTGAACGACAGCGAGTCGCTCCCTGAAGATGCTGTGCAGCGCATGCGCGCACTCCTGCCATCCCAGCAGCACCAAGCCCAGCCTGAGGAGCAACATGCTGCTGAGGCGCCATCGCCGCCACCGCCGAGTGCGGCCGAGCTGAGCGACCTGGCGCACGTGGGTGCGTTCAACCACCAGTTCCTGCCCGGCGCCGGCGTGGCGGCTCCGTCCAAGCAGGCGCTGGAGGCGTTCGTGCTGGGCGAGACGACGGAGCTCCTGAAGGGTGGTGACCGTGATGCAAGAGCGCCCAAGCGACCAAAGCAGGCGCACAGCGCATAGATTCTAGTGCACTAGAGCTTGCGCTAGGTAGCTGGTAGCAAGAGACGAGGAGTCGTCGGGCCAGCTACGAGCATACAAGCATTAGATACCAGAGGTGGCTGCACACACACTCAACACAAACAAGTGCACAATACATACACTCGCCGAGAAAGTTGGCTCAGCGGTAGTGTGACATGTGCTTGCTGCTGAAGAAGGGCGACGACCCCGCAACCACAGGCAGCAGCTTGCCCGTTACCGCCCCGCCCCCGCGCGCCAGCCGCGCATCGCGCTCAGCCAGCAGCCAAGCCTGCATGGTGAAAAGCATACGCGAGTTGCCGTGCTCGTCATCTGGCCCCAACATCTCCAGCGCCTCTGTCTCCAGCGGCCCTCCACGCAGCAACTGGCCATCCTCCATGTACGCAATGTGCGTAGGCCACGCATCCAACCCGTCCAGAATGTGTGTGGCGTAGATGATGGTAGCGCCGCGCTGGGAGCGGGCGACTCAGACGCGCAGCCGCGCAGAAAGATGGAGGATCGCACCTGCTCGCACTCCTGCTTGAAAAAGGAGAGCAGATCCAGGCGTGCGCAAACATCCAGGTCCACCGTGATCTCGTCGCACAACAGCACGCGGTACGGCTTCAACAGGCCCAGGCAAATTTGCACTCGCCGCCGCTGGCCGTCTGAGACGCGCATCATGGACCAATTAACGTCGATGTCGAGCATTGCGATGAGCGCTTGGCGTCGTTCGGGATCAACACCGGCGACGTTACCAATCATCTCGCCAGCCGGGATGTCTCCGCCGATGGGGATGTCGTAGCCTGCAGACGCCACTGTGCGGCGCCACTGAGAGCCCAGGTAGGACAGGTCGCCGCTGCAAGTGAGCGCAGGCGTGTGGAAGGGTGGCACCCCGAGCACGTGAACCGCGTCCGCGTCCACCATCGTCTTGCCGCCTAGCACCTGCAGCAGGGTGGACTTGCCAGCTCCATTTGCGCCACACAGCAGGCAGCGCGAGCCCGCCGGCAGGGTCAGGGAGCCGCAAGAGAGGAGCGGAGCATGGCCGGGGTACGCTGCATCCAACGCGTGAGAAACGGCGCGAGACGCGCGTGCGAGCGCGGCAGGAGGCGCGAGCAGGCCCGTGTGGAGGAGGCACGGTGGCAGTTTCGCCACCATGCAGTAAGTGCGCACCGAAGGTGAGCGAGCGCAGCAGCACGGACGAATCTGGCTGGGCCTCGTCCACGGCGGTCACCAACTCCACACTCATAGCGAATGCAGAGACGCAGAAAGCGAGGGCGGAGAAGAGAGGATTCGAGGCTTCAGGCTTGTCATTGTCATCACGGCGGCGGCGGCTTGGGCCTTGGTCATTAGGAAACTAGTGGTGGGTCCTAGATGTGGATTCGGTTTAGGCAGACATCAGCGACATAGATGCTCAGCGCGTCTGCTGCTCTCCGCTGGAGGGCTAGTGGGCGGGCTGCGCATCGAAGTCACTTCTGCTACTGAAGTGCCTGCCGGGGATGGCGGCGCGTAACGTTTGTAAAATACTTCTCTCTCTCTCTCGTTTAGGCAGACAACTCATGGTCCCCTTCATCTATTGGAAGTGCAGCGCTGACCCTGCGCCATCAGCAGAAGCGCAGCCCGCCCGAGCGCTCGTACGCAGCCGTCATCGCCTCCGCCGTCCCAACCTCCGGCAAAGCTGCGAAGCCACTCACACCGATGGTGCCCTGCGCACGCGAGAGCGTCAGCTGCTGGGTTACAGGAGCTGAATGGTGCACGCCCAGGCGCGCCTCATAGACAACGTCGGACATGGAGTACCACCGCTTGAGCGCCACACAGTCCGGCTGGTCTGTGGTGTTGAAGGAGGTTGCCAGCGCCAGTTGCATGCGCTTGAAAAGGGCGGCGTCCTTGTCCCACGCGCTGCGCTCGGCCGACCCTGGGGCCCCTTTGGCCTTCTGGAGCGCACCTTGGAAGGCAGCTAGCGCGGCGTCGTAAAAGATCACGTCTAAATGGTTCAGCGCCTGGATGCGCTTCACCATTGCGGGTGCCAGGCTCTTGAGCTTGGGCGTGGGCAGGATGCGCGTGTTGTCCCAACGCACTGCGCCCTCCCGGCGGCTGTCGAACAGCACCGCGTAGGTGACGTCCAGCAGCTGCCAGCCAAGCGAGCGGCGCAGCAGCAACATCCCGTCGTCAAAGTGCTCCATCGGCAACCACAGCTGCATGGCGCCCCCGAACACGTGCGCGCCAGCATCGTAGCTGTGCGAGGCAGGGCGGCATGAGCGCCGGCTGAGGCGGGAAGAGGGGCTGTGAACGTTGTTTGCGCACCCCCAGGCGATGAGCGCCACAAAGCGCTTCACTTCCTCCTCATCCCTCAGCCCGAATTCGGCGGCCAGGCCTGCAAGAGGCGTGCGCGTGAGCGCGTGCGAATCAGCCGCGCGATGCGCCCGCGCGCGCCGTTGATGCCCCGCCGCGTCCCCACCCACTGCTCCAGGCTCATCCGCGTGTCCGGCTCCGCGAAGTAGTGGAACCAGGCCAGGTAATGCGTCACCGGCTCGCGCAGTGGCGTCACCAGCGCCCAAAGGGGCACCGCCCCCCCATGGTATTCCACCGCAGCCGCGTCCACGCCCAACATGCGCTGCGCGGACAGTCGGCTGCGCGTGAGATGTGCGCAGGGGTGTGGTCAGCGCTAAAGCAGCGGCGCGCCTTGTACCAGCCCAGGACTGCCCCTAAGCTGCCACGCAAGATTCCGTTGCCAGACAGGTGGTTCAGCTGCAGGTCGTACACCTGCCCGGGCGACAGGGGCTGTCCGGGCCGCAGGATGTGGGCGCTCTGGCAGGGTCTGGGGCCCTGGCCTTGGCAGTAGAAGCGCTGCAGACGTGGCAGAGAGGAGACGTCAGTCCGTGTGAGTCCACTGGCGCAGTGCTCTCACGCGGCTAGCGGCAGTTCGCCAGCGCACCTTGTGGTGGCGTGCGCCGAAGCGAAACAGCGCGCCGCCTAGCGTGGTGGAGCCCGTCTTGTGCGTCTGCAGCGACCGAGAGGCATGCCATCAGAGCCGCCAGGCTACCCGGGCAGGCCGCCTCGCACGCGATACGCGCCTTCACGTAGCCAATCTTATCCACGCGCTGCACACCGGCAGCCTGCAAGAGGTTGCGGCTGGCAGAGAGGTGTTGCGTGGACAGCTGGTCATCGCCCGCTGTGCTGCTCGCCAGCAGCAGCAAGCTGAGCAGCAGGGCGGCGTTGACTCTGCACGCCCACATCGTCTGCTGTGCCCGACAGCGCAGGAGGCTTTCAGGCGTGGCCAGGGGAGTGCATCGCTCGCTCCGGCTTAGCGTAGCGTAGCGGAGCGCACGAGATGTTGCGGTGCCGGCAGAGTGGTTGCGATGCGATAAACAGCGCAGGGAGCAGGAGTGGAGGACGACTGGATGTTCGATTCTCGACGCGAACACGGATCCGTTCGACAACGGCGGAGTGCAGATCTAGCGCTTCAGGCAAAGGCGCAAGGCGGGCGAGTATGCGGCATATGGCACAACGCGTGATATGTGTGTATACTCCTCCTACACAGCGCACAGCCACAGCCACAGTGTTCAGCTTGCCACAGGCGAAAGCGAGAGCACACAGGCCAAACGAACAGTCGGGCACGAAACCGCTGCAGCGCACGCGCGAGTGTCACCGCGGCACTCCTCCTAGCTGCGCGAACGTCGCGGGCGAGAGACGCGTGAGTGGCTCTCAGAAAGAGCAAGTGCCGGCCGAAACCAGCGTCTGCGCACCTCAACCGCCTCAATTTCTGTGGCGCTCAGAGGCGCGCGCGGCGGGTGCGCGCGAGCAGTGGGCGGCGGCGGCCTGGGCAGCGCGGCAGCGGCGGCAACGGGAGGCGGGGGCACAGCAGGTGGCGCCTCATGCACAGGTGTGCTGCCTGCAGCTACGTCAGCGCGCTCGCACGTCGCACGCGCGCGCCTTGGCACCGCACCTCGTTGCAGGGACAGGCGCGAGCCGTCAGCAGCCAGGCGCTTCGGGAAGGCGATGCGCGGCGAGTGCGCGCGCCCGCCCAGCGTGGCTAGCCCGCGCGCACAGGCGGCAGCTGCTCTACGCAGCATGACAGCGAGCAGGCGAGGCAAACAGGCGTGCGGCAGCGAGCAGGCGAGGGATACGACGTGGTGTGCGTTTAGGTCACGACGTTGGTCAGCAGAAGACAGTCTGCGGCAGGCCACCCGCCATCGAGACGAGCGAACAACCGACGAGCAACACCGTCGTCGTACAACACCGTCGACGAAAGCACACAGTGTCCACCTCC
>Ga0208951_1000898_pt1 | contig 13475 bp, 14 predicted proteins | sample GreLakmeMI27MSRF_FD_187702 | JGI IMG/M metagenome (GOLD analysis project Ga0208951, IMG submission 187702) | Freshwater lentic microbial communities from great Laurentian Lakes, MI, USA - Great Lakes metaG MI27MSRF (SPAdes) | ecosystem: Environmental > Aquatic > Freshwater > Lake | place: Great... | reverse complement strand
AATTTATTAAATGGAATTAAACTATAGAAAAAACAACAACAAGCAACTTTTTGAAACAATTAGCAACAATAAATTTTTAGATATAACAAATGTTCAAAATTATTTTCCGTTATATAATAAATATTTTGATTTAAATAGCAACAATTTCAATTCTATTAATCTAAACAATAGTTATAAATTAGAAAATATAGTAGAGAAAATTAATTACAACAAATTTACTGCTGAAATATGTGATATATGTAATAATAAATGTAGCAAAGATATCTTTATAAAGTTTAGTCCCTTAATAGATCCAGTTAAATATATGTTGGGCAAATATAATGATGGGTATAATATTTTAGAATTACCTAAATTTTATAGCAACCAGGATGTAAATAGCAATAGCGAATATCATACAAAATATAAAAAAATATTAGATCCAAACAACTCAGCATATATTGATGGATTCTTTTCTTTTTTATCAAGTTGCCTATTAAATAACTACAGTTTTTATAATGGATTAAACTATTATGGTGCTTTTTTAGGAATAAAAAATAATTTTAAAGTTAATATTTCTGAAGATTTAGAATTTTTAAATGAATCTGACCATTTTCATAAAAATAGAAATATTCTATTTAAACTTGAAGCAAGTGATAAAATAAAAAGTATTTTTGGCAAAACTAATAAATACAAAAAAGCATTATTAATAAATACTAATGTAAGTGATCTAAATATTGAAGATCTAAATATTGAAGATCTAAATATTGAAGATCCAAATATTGCTAGACAAGATAGTGCTAGACAAGATAGTGCTAGACAAGATAGTGCTAGACAAGATAGTGCTAGACAAGATAGTGTAGAAAACAAATCTTTAATACATGAAGAATTAGAATTGACATATGAAAATGTAGACATATTAGATAAATCATCTACAAAATCAAGTAATCATAATACGAGCAAAAACGAAACAAATAATTCAGGTTCTTGTTCTTCTAGATCGTCAAATACTGAATCATTAGACTCAAATGAAACAGTGTCTGACGAATCAACTAGTGAAGAAAGCAATTATGAAGATGATGAAGAAATATTTTGCGCAATAGATAAATTTCCAGTCGAAATGATTGTATTAGAATGCTGTCAAGATACATTAGATGCTTATATTTCAAGTAAAAAAATTAAAGATGATGAATGGGAATCTATTGTTTTACAAATATTATTTACATTAATTACATATCAAAAAGTTTTCCACTTTACTCATAATGATTTACATACAAATAACATCGTATATGTATCCACAGAAAAGAAATATTTATATTATAAATATAATAACACACATTATAAAGTTCCTACATTTGGTAAAATATATAAAATAATCGATTTTGGAAGAGCTATTTATAGATTCAAAAATCAATTTATATGTAGTGATAGTTATTCACAAGACGGAGATGCTGCTACACAATACAACTGCGAACCTTATTTAAATGAAGATAAACCACGCATAGACCCAAATTATAGTTTTGATTTGTCTCGCCTAGGATGTAGTTTATTTGATTATTTTATTGATGATTTAGAAGATATTAAAAAGTTAAAATCCCCAATTAAAAAATTAATGACAGAATGGGTTTTCGATGATAAAAATAAAAATATATTGTATAAAAATGATGGTTCTGAGAGATATCCCGATTTTAAATTATATAAAATGATAGCGCGCAATGTTCATAAACATACTCCACAAAATGTATTGAAAAAACCACTATTTGAGAATTATGTAATAGCCAAAAAGAAAATTAACAACCCAGAAGCAATATTTAATATTGATGGCTTACCAATTATGGTTTAAAAAATTTTATGGTTACACACATTCATATTCATATATGCCATGGTATTTCATTTTTAAATTATTAAAAGGTATCTTTTAAAGTTACAACATTTGAAACTACTTTAAAGTATACTTTTTTTTTGCCGTCATAGTCAATCATTAATATTGTACCATTTTTATCTTTTGTAGATGTTATTTTTAGAATATCTTTCTCAAATGGTTTAATAATTTCATATACTCCCTTGCGTAATCTAAACCATTTGGGTTGATAACAAGTATTTTTTGTCATGCGGTCAAATACTTTATCGCTAGGACGTTCGTCTTTATCTAATAGTTTCTTATCAAAGACGTCCATTTGTAAATATTCACGAATCGTGGCTTCATAATTATTTCCAACACAATCACCATATTTAGACCGCAATGCTTTATATAAATAGTTGATGTTTGTTGGTTTCTTCTCTTCTAAAAGAATTTGGCGAATATCATCACGTATTTGTTCACCTATTTTTATCTTATCATTATCAATAATGATTAAACTATTCTTGATTAGTTGATATGGAAGGTATGACAATACTTCAAGTTGTTGATTAATTGTATCTTGTATAGTACGCAATGAGTTATCAATCATAATACTATCTTCAATGCTGTAATTTGACGTTGAAATAGTCATTACTACTTATTCAAAGTAGCGAGTTCTTAGTTTTTCAATGTTTAGATTTTATAAATATAAAATTAAAATACAAATCAATTTTTTTAAAGTATAACAAAATAAATATTATTCGTTATTCATTATTCATTATTTATTATTTCTATAATATTATTTTATTAATTTTCGTTTTTTTTGTGTTTTGTTATGTTTTTTCATTTTGGAAAATGCTAATCCATATATATAAACAAAAAGTTTTTCCATCTTATTAGAGCGTGTTGTTGCATTTAATGTACGTCTTTTATTTTTCTTCCATACAACTTTAAAATCTTTTGGTGCTTTTTCTTCTGATATAAATACATAATTTTTTTTACTCCATTTTCTCATTATTTTCCAAAATTCATCATGATTAAATTCACCGGTTTGATATCCTACTGTGTTTTTATAAGGTGGATCACAATATATTAACATATTATTGGGGTTCCAACTGTTATAAGATTTGTTATAAAATTTAATATTGGGTTTTTGAATTAATTCTTTAATTCTTTCTAAAGAATTTTTAAATTCTCTATAGAAATCGCGATTACTATCACCAGCATGTTTCTGTATATATCCACTAAAATATTGACCACCAAAACTCATACCAAAACCAGCAACTGCCTTTAAAGCATTGGGCGATTGGCTATGTTTTAACTCAATCCATTTTTTTTCACTAAACGTATTCGGCAAATGTAATTCATTTTTTTGTAATTTTTTCCACATTTCTATTATATCGGGTTGTAAATCGGATGCTATATATTTTTTGTATTTATATTGAATCATTTGTTTAAATACACCCAATGATCCACAAAATGGTTCAATATAACCATCTACTGTAGATGGATTAAACGTATCATACATATGTCTTGCTATATGATTTCCTATTAAATGTTTAGCACCTAAATATTTCATATATATATAATAAATATAATATGTAGGACATATTAAATTTATATAATGTCTAGATAGTGTATATATTATTAAAAATCGGGTTCATTTGTAAAAGCACTTAGCGTTTCTTTTGAATTTCCTATTAACTCATTAATATTTAGTTGTTCTAACCCAAACATTGAAATCATAGAGCATAAAAATACTATTAAACTATCTTTTGTTATGTTTTTTAATGATTTTTCTTCTTTGGTTATATATTTCATATCTATTATTTTATAAATCATAAATAATATACTTATTGCCAATGATGGTAATATAAAATTCATTTATTATTACAAAACAAATGAATTTTATAAAAATAACGAATTAGTTTATTATAATTCTTCTATATCTAATTCTAAATCTGATTTTTCATCATCAGTACTTAATTCAGTTTTTAGATCTAATATATCTAAATCAATTTCATCAGGATCATTTCTATTATTTAATCTGCTTGTTGGAATATTCAATTTATCTATTTTTAATTTATACTTATCATTATCACTATTAGATTCCTCATTATTAGATTCATTACCAGAATTATTAGATTCGTCATCGGTTGAATCATTAGTAAAAGAAGACGCTGTTTTTGATAATGAAGAGTTCATATTTGAAGTCGAATTGTTTTTTGATATTTCTAAATTGTCTTCATTTAAGTCTTTACTAGCGTTTTTAATAGCTTTGTTTAAATTTGTTTTACTTTCTTCTTTTATTTTTTCAAGTGCATCTTTTTTAATTTTTTCTAATTCTTTTGCTTCTTTTAATTTATTTAATTTTTCTAATGCTGCTTTATCTGTAACAATTTCTTTCTTTTCTTCCACTTCGACATCCGTTTCTTGTGTTTCGTCTAAATACATTTGTAATATATGCTCAATAGGAATGCTCTCTCTTATTGTATTTAAAATACACTCTTTGACTATTAATTCTAGTTCCCTATTGTTTTTTTGTATTTGTAATGGTTTAATGTTTTTTTCAAATAAATATATATTAACATACACTTTTCTGGCAACATTTATATATGTTCTATGTATAAATTTACCTAAATCAGGTATATCTATATTAATTTTTTTTTGTTTTAATCCTACACGCGAAGATGTTAATGATTTCAATTGTGTAATATGAACACACGATAATAAATCTTCTAAATAATTACAAGCACTTGATACAATAATTCTTTGTTTCTCATTTTCAATTATTTCAGAACTCCATTTTGGAATATTGTTTAAAAAATTTTGAAATGTCATTAAATATTTTGACTCTTCGTCGTTTTCTTTACAAACATTATATGCTTCGGAGAAAACAGATCTTAAACCTTCAATTATACATGGCGTTAAAGTATTGGTTAATCTAGCACACCACTCATTTTTAGATTCAATTATTGTTGATAAAGTATAATCATCCATATTTATAGTTTAATTTTTATTTTTTAAATAAAAATTAAACTAAATTGTTTATTTATTAAATAATATTAAATATTATTAAATATTGAAAAATTAATAGCGCAATTATTATTATAAAAATATAATATAATAAATATTAAAAATTCTTCACATCTTATTTCCTTTTTATAAATATCAAAAAAAAATACAAATTTTGAATAATCAGATTTAAAATTAGAACAATTTGTAAAATATTCTAATAAATTATTAGCACTAATACCTTTATTATATATTAACGAACTATAATTAATTAGTAGGTCGTTTTCATAACTGTTAGTTATAGTTTTCATAGCATTGTTTAATTTTTTTATTATTACACTAAGTTTACTATTAAACTTATTATTATTAATGACTGTTAATGATTTATAAATAATATTCATGTTGCTAATATTACAAAAAATCTCACAAAATCTAGATAATATTGGTCTAATAATTTTTGATTTATTTGCTGTTACAATAAAAAATTTCGTATTACTATATATTTCAATTGATCTTCGTAGTGCCGATTGAGCATCCAATGTCAAACTATCCGCGTTTAACAAGACAATTGATTTGAAATTTGTTATATTTTTATGAATTATTGTATTTGCGAAAAATCTTAAGTTGTCTCTTATAAATTTTATATTCCCTTTTCCCAAACTACAATTCAATATGAGTGTGTTATTTTCAATGTTTTTATAATTTTGATAAATATATAATAATAATTGTTCTAGTAATGTTTTTTTTCCGATCAAATTATTTCCATATAATAATAAGTTTGGTAAATTATTTTTATCATGTAACTCTTTCAAATTTTGTAACATTATTTTAAAGTAAAAAAAAATATTTAAATTAAAATAGTATTAACTATCTAATAATATTAAATAAACATCTAATAATATTAAATAAACATCTAATAATATTAAATAAACATCTAATAATATTAAATAAACATATAGTTTTAAGTAAATATATAATATATATTATGCTACATGTATGTTATAGTTTATTTTTTATATATAATTTTACAGACTTACTAGTTAAATCATTTGAAACGAATACTAATAAAATTATTCGTGTTATTGATAATAATTTTGATACAAATTTAATAGACAATAATCTTGATATATATTATGAAAGACGTATTAAATCAAAAAAACGTTTATTTTTAAAAATAAAGAAAATCAAGATACCATATGATATATTTGGATTAAGAGTTATATATAATGACAAGACGGACTACTATAATATTAAAAGTGCTTATAATATTAAAAATATTATACAAGAAAATTTTAACACATTGGATTTTATAAGCGATGATTATATTGAAAAACCTAAGGCAAACAACTATCAAAGCTTACATCTTTATGTTATAACACCATTATTAATAGAAATTCAAATAAGAAATAGCTATATGCATAATATAGCTATAAATGGTTCGGCATCGCACTACTATTAAATTATTTAAAATTTAAGCAACACTTGTGAGAGATTTTGTATATGGATTATTTTTAAATGCGCTCAACAATGATTCGTCCATTCTAGACGCATTATAATTTACATCATAACTCTGCATTCCATTTATTTCTCCCATAAATTCTCGCGATGGAATAATGCTTTGATTGTTATTAGTAATTAATTCTCTATTTTGTTGAAAAATACCATCATTACGCGATATTGTAGAATTATTATAATTATTAAATAAACTCATGCTTCCTTGATTAGTACGTGCCTCGTGTGTCTTATTCGCAATATTTTGTTGAGCATAAGCACTATTATATGGTCTTAGACCTTGGACATTAGAATTGCCATTACCAATATATTCCTTGTTTGTGCTTGTTCTTTGATTATTATAATTTTGATGGTCAGTTACCATATAAGCATTTCCTGTATTATTTTGCCCCTGGACATTTACATAATTCAAATTTATTTTATTTGTTGTCATTTCCCTATTTGTAATTTTTGTTTTATCATCTGAATTAAACAAATGACCTGTTGGTGTTAATCCATTTACATTTCCGGTTTCACGCAGATTGCCTATAACATTTTCTTTGCGTGTAGGTCTAAAAATATCTAATATAGGAGCAATTGCTGCTTTTGCCATACCATATATTCCGCCGAACTCCGTATTTTCTTTAGTAATTGTGCGATTATTATGTAATACATTATAACTTTGCGAACCATAATCATTTGGATTAGCAGAATGTGTTCCTGTAGCACTAGCATTACTTAACGGAAGTCCGGACAAGTTTTGTCTTTTAGATTCTTCGACTTCGGCATTTGTATAAGTTGCTTGTCCAGTTGAACCCGAACCTGAACCATAATATTCGCGACTTGTTTCAGGTCTATTTTCCATAGGAATTAAATGTGTGCTTCTTATTGGGGGTGCTTGTTCTACGCCTGTTGTTGTAAACCAACGATTGGGTCCTGACTCATATGATTTATCGGGCAAATGTTTTTCAATAACACCTATTTTGCTATTTGGTCCCGCCATTTTTATAGGATATAATGCAGGACCTTGATGACCATCTAAATCAAATGATGTTTTAGGTTTATTTTCAGCACGTAAGTCATCAACCGATTTTGGCATCCATGCGTCGCGCGCCATCATACCAGCATTAAAACCATCTCCTCCTTGTGTTCCACCACTATTAAAACCGTCTGAGTTTTGAGAACCATAACCCATATTAAGACCAGGTCCAACACGTTGTGGTTCCCATAATGAAACATTAGACATTTTCATTGATTCGTTCATGCGCGATTGAATAAAATCACTGTTGTTAGGAGTTCCGTTTGGACGATGAGAATTTTCATCTGGTCGAAATAACGGTGCTATTTCGGATTTTGAAAATTGCTGACTACCGTTTCCTTGTTTAGAGTCCAATATAGATTCTGTTAAATTTAAATCGCCGCTGAATCCACGTAATTTACCACCATAGTAATGCTGCATATTATTATGACCGAATTGGTTTAAATTTGTTTGCTGACCAGATAATAAATTGATTTGTGAATTCGCAACAGGATTGTTTTTCTGAGGTAATTCCTCTCTATAATTTGAAAAATTTTCAGTTCGTTTAGCACCTCCTGATAAAAAGTCTTGTTTTTGAAATTTTTCTTGTGTCGCATTATTTTTAACAGAGTCTTTTTTTTCTTGCTCTGACAATATATATATACTTCCTAATATTACAATAGGTATGGCTAAAGCAGCCATTTTAATTTAATATATTATAATATTAAATAATATATTTAATATTGTAATTATTACAATAACTACTTTCTAAATTAAATCACTTTAATAAAATTATATAGTTGTTATGTTTCTCTCATATTCATAATTATTATTTAGTTGAAAATAATCTTTTTGAACAATTCGCGAACTAATATTATTATGAAAAGGAATACATATATTTTCTTGTGGATCTAAATGTAAATAGTTAAAATTATTAGGAACGCTTAACTTATCATTTTTGATATTAAAATTATGTATCTCTCTATATACCCAAGACGGATGTGTAGCACGAGATTGACTAGTAATTTCATTTTCATTTTCTGGATAAATATTTTTATAGTATTTATTATTATTATTTAAATAGTCAGCATAATTATTTTCACTAATAGTATCACGATTTAATTTTCTATGTAATGAAAATAGATCACTCTCTAAATCTGTTTTATTATTAGATAAATTGGCACCCCATTTTTGTGGTTTAACATATGGATCGCTAAAATAAGAAGGGCCTATTCCATTTCCGGGAACATTAATATTATAATTTCCAATGTTTGTAGATTCTTCTAAATATTTTTGTATTCTACATGGGTCATCGTAAAATCTAGTAAATGCCATTTAATATTTATTATATTATTAATATTTATTATATTATTAATATAAATTATAAATATGGAATATATTCCATGCTATTATTATCATAAATAGTTACTCTAAATGTATCTGAATAACCTTCTACAAAAACAGTATCACCATTATATAAATTATCGCATCCTTGCGATGATGTACAACTTTTATTTTTAAAGCTAATTGGTAATTTAATCATTCCATTTTTATCATTCATAGTGTAAAAATTCCATTTATCTCTATTTGAAAATAGTGGTCGTCCCATTAAAGGTAATATTGTTTCTTGACCATTTACACGAGTCAATATACCGATTTGTCTATATGTGCTATTAAATGATTGAGTTGGTACATTTATAGGTAGTTTGGGTCCGTTATTAGTATTTGTGAAAATTCTATCATCACGAAGAGGAGCACTATATGGATTTAATAACACATCATTTTCTCTGCTATTATGAGAATTTCCTAAAAATGGTATTAACTCTGATGAATTATGATTAGAACACATAGTACAAGACATCTTATTACATCCACAATTATGTGTTTTATTTAAATTTTGATTATATTTAATGTTCATAAAATACAATATTGCTATTATTAATAAACCAAAAAACAACAAGGTATAATTTTCGATACATAATATACCAGGTGGGCATTTTCTTGCCATAACTAGTTGTTTATAATAACTAAATATTATAAATGACTAAATATTGTTATATGACTAAATATTGTTATATGACTAAATATTGTTATATGACTAAATATTATAAATGACTAAATATTGTTATATGACTAAATATTGTTATATGACTAAATATTATAAATGACTAAATATTGTTATAATGCCATTAATTGAATTAGTATATAAGTAGTTGATTATTAAAGTCTATAAATTGTTGGCGCTACAAGATCATTTTGTCCTCTCAATATATCATCCATATCAGATTCTGTGCTACCTTTTTTAGCTTTGGAGTTAGATGTGTTGTTTGATATTTTAAATCCGGCTTGTTGGACTTTATCAATAATATAATTTTTACAAGGGTTCGGCGCTGGTTCATCCTTTTTGGCATCTGCTTCCATTTTATCTCCTTTTTTTTGTGATTCATCTTCTATGCCTGCCAATACTGAAGAAAAGTCATTGCCTTCTATTACTCTATTGTTCTTAATTATATTATCTATGTTAAATATTTTAAAAATAATTAAAAAGACAAAACCTATAAAATATGTGAAATTTTTATAATAACTATAAAGTAATATGAAAAATACAAAATATAATAGCAACATTATATAATTCTTATCGACAAAATAGACAAATAGACTATAACATGTGTAAAAAAATATAATATAAAATGCGATAGTAAAATTTAAATATTTAAAGTTGTGTAATTTAGTATTTATTATATCTACCAGTTTTAGTCGCATACTTAGTCGCATAGCACAATAGTATTATAGTATTATAGTATTATAAATTATAGTATTATAATATTATAAATTTAAGTTATTAGATGTGTATTAACTTTTCATATCTGATAAAGTTTTTGTCGCACTGCTAAACATGTTTGTTAGTTTTGATAAATCTAAATTTCCAATCGAACTCATAGCGTCATTCAATGCGGGAGTCATTGTTTTCAATTGTTTAATTAAGTCATTTTGTTGCTTAATAAGATCCTTTGTATCAGTTGAAATTGATTGAATATTATCTTTTCCCATTATTTTCTCTAAATTATCATATGCTTGTTCCATATCTGATGCTTGTCCTAATTGTTTTTGCATTTGTTCTTTATTTGGAATATTATTAAATAATGCCGGGCTTAATTGGGATAAACCCTCTGTTTTTTTTTTTATTCTTCTTGTCTCTGGTTCTGGTTCTGCTTCTGGATCTGGGTCTGTTTCTTGTTCTGTTTCTGTTTCTGTTTCTGTTTCTGTTTCTGATTTTGTTCCTGATTTTGTTCCTGATTTTGTTCCTGATTTTGTTCCTGTAGTATCTACTAGCGAGTCTGCGTCTTTTAAACCTCTCTTGCTTTTTGAAGTAGTGTTGTCCGAAGAATCACCGCTACCTTCCATTCCTTCTTGATATATAAAGAAACTTCTTGACACACTTGCTATTGTTGTAACTATAACCGATGAACCTAGAACAATAGTCATATTTTTTGTAAAACTATATGCTATAGCACCTACTAATACAAATAATATAATAGCACTAAATTCAGCTACCATTATATATCCTAATAATGTTATAAGAGCAATTAACGCAACAATGTACAAAGTTATTTTGTTATTTACTAATTTGCTATTTACTATTTTGTTAAACATGGTATTGGAATTTTTCTTTTTCATAGTTTTATATAATATTAGAAAAGAATTAATTTTATAAAACATACTAATTTTTATAAATTTCACTTTATTAAATCATTTATTATTGTGATTTCATTATCTAGTTTTTTCATTATATCTAAAGTTTGACGAATATGTAAACTTTTATCTTTTTTTTCTAAACTATATAAATATTCTAAAAGTTTTAATAAGGCTTCGTTTTGCTTATTTTTTAATGTTAAAGCGTGTTCAAACTGTTGCTTTCGTATATTTAATAATTTTTCAAGAGTTGTTCTTTTAGTTTCATCATACGTGTGTAAGTTATGTTTTAATTTTTTATATTCATTAATAGTTTCTTCTTTATTACTTATAATAGTTGTTAATATATCCTTTATTTTGTTATCATATATTGCTATATTTTCCCCTAAACTTTCTGTCATATTATATAATGTATATAATGTTTAAAATATTTTATAATGGTTAAAATATTTTATAATGGTTAAAATATTTATTTTTGCGCATATAATTGACTATTAGATAATGCTAATCTCTCTTCTTGAGTTAAAATATTATTTCCCATAGTATTATAACTACAATTAGGTTCCCATTCGCAAAAAACATAATCTGTTGTTATATTACTTATATCTACCATTTTTTTTCTGGTGTTCCAATTATAAACAATATTATATAATGGCTTACATTTGTTAGCAGTCGGCATAATTTTACAATTTGAACAGTTATTTGAACTTATAAAATTTTCTATTGTTTTAATATTATAAAAATATAAAACATAAATACTGGAAATCAATATAAATCCTATAACAAAAATTTTAAATACTTTTTTTAAATCTTTATTGTTTTTCATACTATATTACTATATTCTATAATATATTAATATTTTTATAAATTTTTTATATACTAAATTAAAAAGCATAGATCTAGAAGTTTAAAGTATGTAATTTTAAATATTTTACAAATATATATATATATAAAAGTATGGAAGAAGTAATTCAAAAACAATTTCAAACAATTAAAAGGATATTAGAACCATTAATACAAAATAAACGCGCACAAGATAACTTACTGAGAGCAACACTAATAAGGCAAGAAGAAATCAAAAATTTTACAGAAAAAACAGCAGCTACTAAAATAAGTCAGGCTTATAAATCATATAAATCAGTTAAAGATCTAAATGTTAGAAAAAATAAAGCAGCAACTTCAATAGCACATGCCTATCAATCCAAACTTGGACTGGCCCATGTAAATAAAGCCATCTCCAATGTTTTATGTGAAATTACTTTAGTACGAGATATATATAGAAAAAATATAAATGAAATATTAACAAGACGTGGAACACCAAAAAAACTAAGAAATTTATATTTTTACTTTTGTAAATTTGGAAGTAAAATATTAGGTTATTCACCTGTATCAAAAATACCTTCTATAATAGAAGAAATAGTTGGTTGTGTATTTGTTAATACAAGTTTTGCTTCAACAAACTTTGACGGTATAACATTTAGACAATCTAAATTTTTAAATGTGAATAAAGATAATCCAATATTAAAACGATCTCCATTTTATAAAACAACAAAAACTACATATGATATTAATACAGATACGTTCAAATTTACAAATGTAAGATTATTTGAATCTCGATTTATAGATTGTGAGTTCTTTAATATTGATTTTGCATCTAATAAATTTTTTGATTCTACTAAAGTTGAAATTAATAATATATTACCTACATTTAAAAATTGTAATTTTACTGGTGGTTCAATTTTTCACGATAGAAGTTATGGTCCTGCATATAAATATAAACATCCACCACCTAGCAAATATAATATGAAATATTATACGCGGTTTGATTTAGATAAATTGCGTGCTACTGATAAACATCTAATGATAAAACCAGACGGTTCAGTAATGGCATCACTTGAAGAAACATCACATCCTGCCGAAATAGTTTTTGAAGATTGTAAATTTAATAGAACAGGTATAAATTATGATAAACTTAAAATGACAGGCGATAGAAATATTATGTTTATAAATTGTGTTTTTACTAAAAATATGTTTATAAACGAAAATTTTAATTGTTATCATTTTCAAAAATGCTCTTTTGATAATGTTTCATTTATTGATTGTACGTTTGCTTATAGTTATTTTGAAGAATGCACTTTTAAAACTACAGAATTTCGTAAAGTAGTATTTACTAAAGGCGGTGCTATAAGATTTACCAAATGTAAATTATATGATTGTACTTTTAGGCACGTAGTTTTTAATCAAATAGGGTATAAACACACATTAGTATTTGATTATGATAATATTATTAATAACTGTGTTTTTCAAACTTGTCCTCTCTTCAATTTTAAATTCAATAATGATTCGCTATATAATATTCGCGACCGCAAACTTCTAAATATGAAAAAAACTAAGTTTATAAATTGTAAGTTATATGGTGTTAATTTTAATAATTGCGATTTA
>Ga0208951_1000896_pt1 | contig 13502 bp, 9 predicted proteins | sample GreLakmeMI27MSRF_FD_187702 | JGI IMG/M metagenome (GOLD analysis project Ga0208951, IMG submission 187702) | Freshwater lentic microbial communities from great Laurentian Lakes, MI, USA - Great Lakes metaG MI27MSRF (SPAdes) | ecosystem: Environmental > Aquatic > Freshwater > Lake | place: Great... | reverse complement strand
CCTGCACGAAGGGCGCAGCGCGCAGCTGTGCGGGCGGCGACCGGCGCGCCGCGAGAACGAGGTGGACGTGGAGCGTGTGGCCTCCTCGGAGTGGCGCCAGCACGGCAGCGTGCTCTGCAGCATGCTGCGCAGCGTTGCGGCGGTGCTCTTCTGCTGTGTGGTGTCACCGCTCGTCGCCGCGCTGTGGCTCGCATTCTCGCCCCTGCGCTTCCTGTGCGCTCTCACCTGCCTGCACGAGGCGCGCGCAGAAGATACCTAGCAAGCTGTTCAGTGTAAAGCAAAAAGGAACTGATTTCATCACACGCGCGGCGGCGCCGTCCCCACACCGTTTCCTTTCCCCGCGCGGTCCTCCTTATCAGCCGCCGCGATGCGCGCAGCCGCCTGCTCCATGCACACCGCCCCGAAGCGCATCGCCGCCGCAGCAATGCCGGGCGCCAGCTCAGGCAACAGCGGCGCAGCTGCGGCAACCCACTTGCGCGCCCGCTCGGCGCCGTCCTCAGCGCCCGCGGCGGTGGTCTTCTCCGTCGTGTCTGGGGAGCCGAAGACGGCCTCCATGACCTGCCGGGCAGCCTCCAGTCGCGCCTCGTCGCCCAGTCTCTTGCGCACCAGCGGCGCGGCGAAGGCGAGCACGTCGGCGGGCAGGGTGAGGGGAGCGAGGGCGAAGCGGGCGGGCCACGTGCCGCCGTCGAAGGCTGCGCGCTGCGCCGCCCAGGCGGATGCGGCGGCGCGGCCGGGCACCGTGGCGGCTGCGGCGTCCACGCCCACCGCCGCAGCCGCGCCCGCAACCTTGGCCAGCTCGCGCAGGAGCACGCGCTGCAGCGGGCCGCCCGACGGCGCCAGGGCCATGCGCAGCGCCTCCAAGGTGCCGGCGCCCACCTCGGGAGACTGCGCCTTCTGGGCGGCCGCGCCGCGGGTGGTGTCCGAGAAGGCGCGGAAAGCGACCGCCAGCTGCTTCACGCGCCGCGCGTCCAGGGGCCCATCAGCGCCCTCGGGGCCGTACAGGATGCCCTCCAACGCGCGCTGCGCCTTGTCGCTGGGATCGCTCAGCAGGCGCCGTGCCACGTAGGGGTACGCGGACTGCGCAATGCTGAACGCTGGATCTGCACGGAGGCCGATGCCCTCAAGCACGCTGAAGGCGCGCAGAATGTAGGCAAAGTACGAGGGTATTTGGAGGATGTTGCCGTACGTCTCCTGCACATACGCGATGTCCTTGGCCAGTGCATCCACGCGGCCGCCTTTGGCGATGTTCATCTCCTTCAGCTCGGCGGAGACTTGCTTGGCGCCCCCGCCCTTGGCCAACGCGCGGAAGACATCTGCCAATACCGTCACCACGCCACTGTCGTTGAGCGCCGCAATCTTCGATCGGGGCACGAAGTCCATTGCGGCCAGGTCGGCCGCCACGGCGCCGTAGTCCTTGCCCACCAGGTGGGCGATGTAGGATAGGATGGCGTATTGTTGGGGCTGCGTGACTGGGGTGATGAGGCCCCAGTCTAGGATGCAGAGAGCACCATCGGGGGTGCGCAGCAGGTTGCCCGGGTGGGGATCTGCGTGCAAAGAACCAGTGTCCAGTAGCATCGTCAAATACGCAGCCACTGCCAATTCCACCATGCGTCTCGCCTCTGGCGCGTCCAACGTCGTCGCATCGAGCCGCGTGCCCTCCACCCATGCGGTGGTCAGCACTCTGCGCGACGACAGCGGCGCAACAACCTCCGCGGCGGTGATGCTCGCGCCCAAGCCGCGCGCCTCCATCGCAGCACGGAAGGCGCTTCCAGCAGCAGCCTCCTTTGTGTAATCCAGCTCGTCCACGAAACGGGACCCCCACTCGTCTACCAGCGCCACCAGGTCGGTGTTCAAGCCCCGCCGGCGCTGCAGCAGGGGGGCGCCCAGTCTCAGGATGAGGAGGTCCAGCGTGATGCCCTCTGCCACGTCAGGGCGCTGAACTTTGACGGCAACCGTACGGCCGTCGGCAGCCAATGTGCCCTTGTACACCTGTCCCAGCGAGGCGGAGGCGACGGGCACCGGGGACAGAAATGCGAATGCGCCGGAGGGAAGTTCCCTCTCCAGAATGGCGCGTGCCAGGGGCTCTGGAAAGGGAGCCACGGAGTCCTGCAGCTTGCGCAGCTCCTGGAGGTATGCTGGCGGCAGCAGGTCGACGCGCGCGGAGAGGACCTGGCCCACCTTGACGGCTGCTGGTCCCAGAGCCGTGAGCACGGAGCGCAGCTGCGCGGCGCGGCTGGGCGCGTTGTCGCTCTCTCGTCCGCGGAGGCGGTCCAGCGCCAGCGCAGCCAGCCAGCCACCCGCCAAACGAGCAACCTCTGCGCCGCGCAGCAGCGCCTTGCCTGGGCGCCTGCTGAAGTAAGTGAGCGCGTACTCCGGGTCATAGCGGAGGAAGCGCAGCTCGCCGTCGGAGCTGGACGGCTCGTCCTCGCCGCGCGCTGCGACCAGGGCAGCAGTCGCTGCGAGCCCCACAGACGCTGCAGCCAGCGTGGTGGGGTCGCCGGAGGACAGCGCCTCAACAGCAGCCTCCGCACCGCTGCGCAGAGAGATCGACAGCGCAGGCAGCGAAGGCAGCGACGACAGCGAAGGCAGCGCCGAGTGGAGAGCGGCGTCTGCTGACAGCACCGCGCTTTGCAGCGCAGCCCCGGCCTCGCTCGCAGCCGCGGCCAGCCGAGCTGCGCTCTCGGGCAGCGCCATGGGCGGCAGAGAGGGCAAATCAGCGTCGCGGAAGCGTTGCGCAACGTGTTGCAGCGCTTGCGACAGCAGCCCGGGTGCGCCATCGCTGGACGCCACAGCGCTCCTGTGCGCCGCCCGACGACGACGCACCCGCGCAGGATGCAACCTTGCGCAAGGCAGGCTGCAGGGCAGCAGCGTAGACATCGGGTGGCAACCAAGCAGCCAAGGCGGGGTGCTGAGTTATGCCCACATATATAGTGCTCAACACACGACAACGCTCAGTCTGTCAGAGTGACCCAGAAGACGAAGGTTGTTGTGCAAGCATGCGTGCGTCATTGCAGACCTCTCCAGGTAGTGTAATAGCGCGCCACGCAAATGCAGCGGGCAGCGCGAGCTGCGCATTGCGACGCCGGCATGCACGCACCAACGCTGGTCGTTCGACGCAGCAGGCCACTCGAGCTGCGCATCGCTATGTGCGCAGTGCCAATCCAGCCCACCAGTCCGACGAGCAGTCGTGTGAGAACCTTTCATCGCCGTTCACCTCCCCCAGCATTCACTCCCCGGGCGTGAGCTTGAGCTCGTTGAGGCCGTAGGCGATGACCTCCGCGTAGACGCGGCGCTTGAATGGGACCACCTCGTCAGCGATGGTCTGGCTGAGGGGCACCCACCTCCACTCACAGAACTCGGGGTCGCCTGCGCAGCGCACAGGGGCTGCGTGAGCGACGTTGCAGCTCGGCGCAGGTGGTGACGTGTACCGTGAGCGTTGAGGTCCACCTCCGAGTCAGTTCCCGTGAAACGGAAGAAGAACCAGCGCTGCGCCTGCCCCCGGTACTTGCCGCCCCAGCCGCGCCCGCCGGCCAGCCAGCCGCTCAGCAGCGCGGCGGGGAACTGGTAGCAGAGCCAGAGGGGCAGCTGCGGAGGCGGGGCGGGGCGTCAGCAAGTGCTGATACCCGGGGCGCGAGACGCCCAGGCAACCCAGGCTACGCGCCTCGCCCAACAGCTCTGCGCTGCGCACGCCCGTCTCCTCGAACAGCTCCCGGCGAGCGGCGTCCACGCAGGACTCGCCCTTGTCCACGCCGCCCTGGGGAAGCTGCCACAGCGACTTGCCCGCCAGCCCGTCGTCACCCTTGTCCAACAGCGCCCCGTCCGCGCGGCAGGCCACCAACGCGTGGTTGCGTGCGTCCAGAAGAACCACGCCCACGCACTTGCGGTGGTCCTTGGGTCGCTTCTGCTCCGCAAACGGGGCCACTACCTCTGAACTGCTGCACGTTGCGCTCACGTTGCAACGCTGCCCGGGATGCCGCAGGCGCGCAGGGAGGGCGGCTATGGCCCGCAGCGCGTGGTGGGTCATATGGGCGCAGGGGAAGCAGCAGCGTTGAGAGGTGGCCTGCGTGGGCACACACCGGCGAGCGAGCGACGCACGCGCATGTCGTACGACTGAGCACCGCCACTGCCCCCGCACATCCGCCGCTGTAGTAGCGCCTCAGCTGCAGTGTCGTTGCTGGGGGCGGCGGAGGAGAGAGGAGATGGCGCACGCGGTGGCGCACGCGGCGTCTGGCCTGGCTCGTGGCGGCCGGCTGCACAGCGCCACGCGCAGTGTGACGAGCTGCCGCTGCACAGCCTCGCTTCGGCGTCTGCCGACTGCCGCCGCCCAGCGCAGCGTCCGGTTGCAGGCCACGGACTCCGGGGTACGCCGCCGCTGCTCCCGCGACGCTGCCGAGCCCGGCGGCACGGTCCAGCCCTGCACGGCGCGCGTGCGTGGCGGCCGACTGCGGCGCCGGGACGGCCGGCCGTGACGGAGGTCTCGGGGACAGTCTCCCCCGGCTATCGCCGGCCGGCTGGCTGCTGCACGCCACGCAGCCAGCCAGCTACGCGCACTGCACGGCCACGCGCTCTGTCCCTCCGTGCGGCCGGAAGCCGGTTCGGGCAGCCCCTCTGACGCACGCGTGCTCCGCTCGCGCAGGCCAACCCCGCCGCAAAGGAGGCTGAGAAGGCCCGCGCTGCCGCCGCCAAAAAGGCGGCCGGCGACGCCAAGGCGAGCGGCAACGCGTCGCCCGTGGACGCCAACATCGGCGAGTTCTGCGACATCAACAAGCGCCAGCGCACGTTGGGCGAGAAGGAGCAAGACTTCCTGATGGCCCTGCAGTCCTTCTACGACAGCGGCGCGCCCGTGATGAGCAACGAGGAGTTCGACGTGCTCAAGCAAGAGCTGCTGTGGGAGGGCAGCCAGGTTGCGATCCTGACCAAGGATGAGCAGGCACGCAGCACAACGCACTCGTCTCTGCACCTCTATCGCTCACTCTGCAGCGTTCGCTCCCCTGCAGCGCTTCCTGGAGGCAACCATGGCATTCGCCAAGGGCACTCCGGTGCTTTCTGACGCCGAGTTCGACGCTCTGAAGCTGCGCCTGAAGGAGAGCGGAAGCGCGGTAGCGTTGGCGGGGCCTCGCTGTTCCCTGCGCTCCCAGCGCGTCTACAGCGACAGCACGGTGGACTACCTGCGCATGACGGCGCTCAACGTGCCCGGCGCGCTGGCGGGCCTGCTTGTCTGCTTCCTGGCGGATGACGCCAGCGGCTTCGAAATCACCGAGCTGGTGGAGCTGCCGGAGCCGTACGGCCTGCTGGCCGTGTGGGGGCTGGTGCTGCCCCTGATCTACCTGGTCAGCGCGCAGGTGACTGGGCTGCTGATCAAGGACCCCCTGGTGCTCAAGGGTCCCTGCCCCAACTGCGGCCAGCCCAACATAGCCTTCTTTGGGGACATTCTCACGGTGCAGGGGGAGAAGGATATGCTGGACGTCACCTGCGAGGGGTGCAAGAAGCTCATCAACTTCCAGCGAAAGGCCAGGACCATTGTCCTCGTCAAGGATTGAGCGGACTGCGCAATATGTGTGCGGTTTTTGATACGAGTCCCTGAGTCTTAGGCTCTCTCTACATGGGCAGCGGCGCGCCGTCAGCCAGCGCCTCCGCCTCGCTGCCCTCCTCGTCTTCGTCAAAGTCCGCAGACACCAGCTCCAGCTGCGTCACCCCCTGGCCCTGCAGGCGCACCTGTGCCTCGATCTCTGCGGCCAGCGCCGCGTTGTCGCTGAGCGCAGCCACCGTCTTCTCGCGCCCCTGGCCCAGGTTAGCGTCGCCGTAGCTGTACCAGGCGCCCTTCTTGGTGATGACGCCCGCAGCCTCCGCCGCGTCCACCAGGCAGCCGGCGTGACTGATGCCGCTGCCGAAGAGGATGTCGAACTCGCAGACGCGGAAGGGCGGGGCAACCTTGTTCTTCACAACCTTCACCTTGACGCGGATGCCCGTCTGGCGCTCACCCTTCTCAACCTTCTCAGGGATGCTGGCGCTGCGGCGGATGTCCAGCCGGCAGGAGGCGTAGAACTTGAGCGCGTTGCCGCCACTGGTCACCTCCGGGCTGCCGTACATGACCCCGATCTTGTGGCGCAGCTGGTTCAGGAAGATGATGGTGACGTTCGCCTTGCTGGCGCTGGCCGCCAGCTTGCGCAGCGCCTGGGACATGAGCCGCGCCTGCGCTCCCACCTGCACCATGCCAATCTCGCCCTGGATCTCAGCCTGAGGCACCAGCGCAGCCACGCTGTCCACGGCAATGACGTCCACCGCGCTGCTGCGCACCAGCTCGTCCACCACCTGCAGCGCCATCTCGCCGCTGTCGGGCTGGCAGAGCACCAGGTCCTTGCAGTTCAGGCCCAGAGACTCTGCGTATGCCTGATCGAACGCGTGCTCCGCGTCGATCAGGCACGCAGTGCCGCCGCACTTCTGCATCGCAGCCATCGCATGGAGCGCCAGCGTCGTCTTGCCGCTGCTCTCAGGGCCAAAGATCTGCGCGCAGCAGCGCCTCAGCGCGCGAGAGTGCCGCTTCCGCAATGCACGCACCTCGATGATGCGGCCGCGAGGGATGCCGCCGCCCAGCGCAAGGTCCAGCGTCAGTGCACCGGAGGAGAAGGTCTCAACCTTTTGTGTGGGCGCAGCGCCCAGGCGCATGATGCTTCCCTTGCCGAAGTTGGCCTCGATCTCGCCCAAAGCCTTGTCCAGCGCCACGCGCTGAGCAGCAGAGAGGCGCCGTGAGAAACTGAGGGGGCGTCTGAAGCAGCAGAGAGGCGCAAGGAGGGCCGCAAGGCCCACGCGAGACAGCCCGGCGAGGCGTGACGTGGCTGCAGGCGCACCCGAGGGTCCTTGGCTGCTGCCCCGTCATCGTCGGCGAGCTTGCCGGTCTTCTTGGCGCGGCCGACGGCGGCGCGAGTGGCGAAAGTGAGGCGACTGCCCGGCGCGCGTAGCCGCGGGCAGCACAGCCGCGCGCAGGCGACGGGCACGAACGTGCTGCCAGGAGGGCTGGAGTGCAGCAGGCGCGGCAGGAGGCTGCGGTGAAAGAAAGAAATGGGGCGCATCTATCAGACCCAATGCCGACTGACGGCCGTGCCGCACACGCAGGCCCCGCTGTGCACCAGTCGCGAGACACCCAGCACGTGTGCTGCAGTGCCGCAGCAGTCGCGAGATCAGCTGGTGAGCGACCACCCCACGAGCGACGCTGTGCAGCGCTGGAAGCGCAGAACGCACCGTGCAGCACGACACGCCACCTGCATGGCTTGAGCTGCTATCACACCACGGCACAGGGCGCTCGCAGTGACGTTGTACGGCACGGCGGGGCGGCTGTGCATGACTCGGCCCTCATCAGACGTCCTTCCCTCCCCGCCGGCGTGACATATCGCTGCAGGGCTAGCAATGCCGCGTAAGAAGGGTGCGGGTGCCTCCGCCAGCAAGCCTGCTGCTGGTGGCGCAGAGGAGGCGCGAGGTGCACCGAAGCGCTCGCTGCTGGACGAGGAGGAGGAGGCTGGTGCCGCCGCGCCCGCCTTCACGGTCAACGAGGCGTACGCGAAGCGCTTTCAGGCGCGTGAGGGGCCGTGGCGAGGGCAGGTGCAGCACCTGACGCTTCCCTTCTGCTCTTGTCCCGCCCGCAGCACAACAAGGAGCGGGAGGACCTGCACCGCCTGCAGGCCAAGCACGGGCCCGCCGTGGCGGCCCGCCTGGCTGCGCGAGCGAAGAGAGGCGACAGGTGCGCCCGCAGCAGCCGCCGGTGCCTGATTGCTTGTCCTGACCCGCCCACTCCTGTCCGCCTGCGCAGCGAGGAGGATGACGACGAGGACGAGTCAGACTCCGAGTCTGCTTCCGATAGCGAAGAGGCTGCAGCTGTGGAGGTGCGCCCTGCTATGCTCTCCCGCGTGGAGCTCTTGCAGCGCTCACGCGCCCTTCCCTTCCCATCCGGGACCCTCAGACGGCGCTGGACGACCGCTTCCTGGAGACGCTGCTCAAGATCCGGCGCCGCGACCCGTCAATCTACCAGGCTGGTGCAGCGCAGCTGCTCGGCAGCGACGGCGGCGGCGACAGGGCCGCGCCAGCGCAGGCTTTCGTCCCGGCCCCGGCCAAGAAGAAGGCGCTGTACCTGCGCGACGTGCAGGCGCAGCAGCTGCTGGCTCGCGCGGCGGGCGAGGAGGACGGTAGCTCGTCGGACGAGGAGGGCGGCGCCGCGCTGCGCTCCTCTCGCGCGCTGGGCGCGCCTCGGGGCGCCACGTACGCGCAGGAGCAGGAGGCTGCTCGGCGGGCCTTCCTGGCGGCTGTGCCGGACTCTGACGGGGAGGCTGAGGAGGGGGAGGGCGGAGAGGGCGCCTCTGCCGCCGGCCTGCTGCGCAAGAAGCGCGGCCAGCCACGCCACGTGGACGCGCTGCCCCCGCGCGCGCAGCACCAGCAGCAGCTGCTGAGCACGGTGTTTGCGGCTGCGCCGGCGCCCGACGGGGATGCGGGTGCAGACGCCTTCCTCCAAGACTACCTGGGCAACCGGCGATGGCTGCAGGACGGCCCCGGTGGCGACGCCGCCGGGGAGTCCTCTGAGAGCGAGGAGGAGCTGGCGCGCGGTGAGGCGTTCGAAGCCACGTACAACTTCCGCTTCGAAGAGCCCAACGCGCAGGCCCTGGCCGCCCAGCCGCGCCGCCCGGAGGGCGTCATCCGCAAGCAGGGCAGCGCGCGCGCGGATGCTCGGCACGCCAAAGCTGAGCGCGTCGCCGCGGACAAGGCGCGGCTTCGTGACGAGCTCAAGCGCCTCAAAAACCTCAAAAAGAAAGACATCGAGGCCAAGGTGGCCGCCATCCGCGCCGTGGCGGGCAGCTCCACGCTCGCCCTGGGCTGTGAGGTGTTGGACGACGACGCCGAGTGGGACGAGGCTGCGCATGAGCGTCTCATGTCCGCAGCCTTCGGGGACGGCTACTACGGCCAGCCGGAGGCTGACGAGCAGGAGCTGGTGAAGCCTCGCTTCGGCGACATGGACGCGGAGCTGCGCAGCCTCCTCAGCAGCGACGCAGCTGGGGAGGGCGGCTTTGCAGCCGTTCAGCGAGCAGCACGCGCGCCGCCGACGCAGAGCGACAGCGACCACTCAGACGACGATGAAGACGAGGAGGAGGAAGAGGAGGCCGCGGCAGCAGCAGGCGGCGAGGGCGAGGGCGAGGAGGGTTCGCGGTTCAGCAAGCGCGCCATGAAGAAATGGCGCCGCCAGCTCACCTCCCAGCTGGAAGAGTACTACGCTTTGGATTGCGAGGACTTCGTGGCGGGCCTGCCCTGCCGCTTCCGCTACAAGGCTGTGGCGCCAGACAAGTACGGCTTGCGTACCGAAGAGATCCTCACCCTCTCCGACAAGGAGCTCAACCAGGTGGTCAGCCTCAAGAAGCTTGCGCCATACCGGGAGCAGGAGGCTCGGCCTGCGTACGGGAGCAAGCGCGAGCGGGCAGAGGCGGCCTTGTCCAAGATGCACAGAGGGGAGGGGCCGGTCAAGCGCAAGCGCAGCGCGGGCGCCGCGGGCGAGGAGGTTGACGCGGAGGCTGCGCAGCGCGCGCGCGCAGCCTCCTTCACTGCGCCCACCAAGCGGGCGCGCAAAGAGGCGCAGGAGCGTGAGCTGGAGCTGCAGAAGGCGCAGGCGCCCAGCAAGAACGCGGCGAAGCGCATGCGCAAGAAGCGCAGCAAGGAGGCTAAGACGCAGGCGGTTGATGAGTGACAGCTGAACAGATGGATGGATGCACTGCACACGTTGGTTCTTGTCCTGCGCTTGCTCACAGGCCGCGCCGCCGCCGCTCCACGGTTTTCTCCTCTTCTTGCACCGCCGCTGCGGCGACAGACTCGGCGTTGATGCGCGCCGCACGCGCGCGGTTGCTTGCCTGCACCACGTCGGCCGCCTTGTGCTTGACGACGCAGATGGGGCACGACACGTTTCGCACCGTGTAATCTGAGACGCGACCCAGGCCCAGCAGCGACAGCATCAGGCTGCTCCAGCTGCGGCCGTGAGAGCCCAGCACAGCAAGGTCCAGGTCCCGCTTGGCGGCGTACTCCACCAGCAGTGGCCCGGCCAGCGATGCAGTTGAGCCCTCCAGCACCACCGTCTCGGTGTGGATGCCCTCGCGCTTGCCCTCCTCCGCCAGCAGCGCCAGGGCCGTCCGCGCGGTCACCTTGGCCGACTGAAGCTCCTTCGCGGCGCGCTCCAGCGCCTCCTGCGGCGTCTCCAGCGGGGAGTCGGCATCGGTGCTTACCACCGGTGCGTCCGAGAACGGCCGCGGCGTCGCAACGCTGACGAGGTAGACGCTGACAGAGGCAGGCGTCGCATCGTCAGTTCAGGCGCTCAGTCGACACGAGGGGCGCAAGAGCGCATCGTACTGGTCTTTCGCCTTGTCCAGGATGTTGGCGGCCGCCCAACGGAAGGCGAACTCGCTCTCAGCGGAGGTGTCCAAGAAGATGCCTACGCGTCGCAAGCCGCCGTCAGGGCGACGCAGCGACGGCGATGCCTTGCTCTCCTCGGTGCCACGCCACCAAGCGCGCAGAGACTCCATGCTGTGACTGTGATACGTGAACGGAGGCTCTCAAAATGCATTCCCGTAGCTACACGCTACAGGGACCAAGGTGAGGAACGTCGATTGCTGACTGTACTCTCTGCTTGTCTCAGAATCGTGTGTGTTGGCGTCCGTGTTCGCCTACTCGGTCGTTGGAGCGGCGACGAAGGAGGCGACACCCACCGGCACGCCCAGGCCGAACTGCCGCGCAAAGGCGCGCACGTCGAAAGACGTTCGCTCAGGCGGCGTCTGCTGTCGCGCGCCAGCCTCGCCCACCGCGCCGCGGGGCTGCTGGAAAAGGAGGAAGATGTAGCGGTGGGTGCCCACGGGCGGCGTCGACGGACGGTACTTGACCACTGTGCGTCCGCCCGCAGCGCCAGAGCTCGCCCCGGGAATGTCCAGCACCAGAACAGTGCAGGTATGAGCGCAGCTGCGGGTTGGCCGGGTCGGGCGCGTCAGGGTCCACCTCCATCAGGGTGTAAAAGGCGCCGAGCGTGGTGCCATCGAAGGTGACCGCGGGAGCACTGCGCGTCACGTTTGGCCGCAGTGCCGCGCCCTCCTGCACGCGCGCGCCGTCGAAGGAGAGGCTGAGCGTCACCTGGCCTTCCACCCGATCAACCACGTCCAACAGGCCGCCTGAGGATGCAGCGGCGGCCATGAAGAGGAGTGCGCAGAGTAGCAGCGTGCGCATGGAGAGGGAGGGAGTATGCCGACTGGGAAGGGCAACTGCCTAGAGGCGCCACGTCAGCTTGTCCGCCACACTCGCAGCCTCCGCGTCCAGTTGCTTCTGCAGCATAGAGCCGCGGCTCTCCGGCACCCCCTCGTGCGGCTGCACGTGGAGTGAGCCGTCGCTGTGGTGCGGCGACTGCTCCTCGTGCAGCGCCTGCAGCTGCGGCTTCAATTCGTGCATGCGCTCCTCCAGGCGGCTGAGCACCGCGTGCATGGCGTCCGCGACGCCCGTCAAATCGCGCAGTGCCTTGCTGCGATGCTCGATGCCACGGTGCTCGCTCCCGTGCTCGTGGTGGTTGTCGGGCGTGAACTGCACCCCATGCTTCTTGCGCCGCTCGCGAATGCGGTGCAGCAACACGTCAGACGGCGAGACGAGCAGCGTGGCACCGGCGAGCACAAGGACGGTTGTCACCAGGGCGCGGTCAACTTGGGTGGCGACCCCGAATTCTGTGGAGTCCGTGCTGGCGCTGAAGTAGCTGGTGGAAATGCTTGCGGTCAGCGGGCTCCAATCCGACTCGGTGAGCGACGCCACGATGGCCGGGTTGACGAAGCTGCGCCAGGGCGAGCCAGAGGCGAAAGCGAAAGCAAACGGGTTGCTCGCAATCACCGGGCTGACGTGGATGTCGCTGGAGCTGTAGGTCTGCGCGTACCACAACAGCGAAGGCCGGTCCGCCATCACGGCCTGTACCTCCCCCCGCTCCATCGCCTTCATGCACGCGTGCACGTTTTCCTTCTGCACCACGGGCGGTTTGACAGCCTCTCGTTGAACAACCGTGAGAGCCAGTGGATAGCCCACCTCGTGGCAGAGTGTGTCTGTCATCTCGCTAATCGAGCTCACAAACGTGAAGTTCAGCGCGTCAGCCGTGATGGACGCGCCAATAAGGCCGCAGAACACGCAGACGGTGAGGAGGGAGACGAGCATCCACATGCTCGCCAGCGCACGGCCCGGGTGCGTCACCGGCACTGCGTCACCAAAGCCCACTGTGGTCATGGTGGTCATGCTCCAGTAGACGCCCATGCTCGGTGTGGTGATCATCTCCCTTTCCACTCCCAACATTGCAGGAACCACTGGGCAGACTACCTCCAGAAACGCCATCAGCCACCCGACCGACATCATCATGATCAGCAGCATTGCGCCCACGTTGATCACGCGCGGCACGAAGAAGATTGCGTCCAGCTGCGCGTGTCGCGGCCTCACCTTAGAGGCGAGCGCAAAGCCGCTGTTCAAATAGGGGACGCTGAAGTCCAGGCAGCACACCTGCTCCTGGATTGCGTCGCTGCTGTAGTCGTCTGACGACGCCAGGTTAAAGCCGCCGGGCGGGACGGCCGGGCAGTCGGAGGAGCAGAGCAGCCGATAGGGATCAACCTCAGCTGCAGTAATCGCCACGTCGCACGTGCCCTCGCGCACCGCCAGATAACTCCCCACAAAACTTGCGTATGACACGAAGGTCGTATTGACGCCTAGCATCTGCTCGAACACGAGGCGTCTGAGAGGAGGGGTGAGCGAGAGTGGGAGAGCGGTGAGCGCGTCAGGGGGGCCTTGAGGGGTGTTGGCCAAGCGCTGCGGGACGGGTACGCACGCGTAGTCAACGTCGTAGCCCGCCAGCGAGAAGTCGGGGTCTGAGGGGGAAGTGCTGCGGCCAGGCTGAAAGAGCAAGGCAATCTGGTCGAAGTCCACAGGGCTGCCACTGCTGCCAGCCGAGGTCCCGTTCACAACATAGGGGGCGTAGTCGGTGACACAGATCCGAATGCCGGCTGGAGCGGGTGCAGCGCGTGTGAGCAGTGGAGAGAGGTTTCTCGCGTGTTCTGAAGACGCGCGCCAAGGCGTGTGCGCACCAGGCGGCGGTACCCAGGAGGTTCCTTTGAATTTAAACTCGTCCAAAGCAGCGGAAGAGTGCAGCGCAGCCAGCAGCAGCAGCGCGTACACTTGGCCGGTCCGCCTAGGCCCCCTCATAAGCAGGCTCCACCGCGGCTCCGAACTGTACCAGGCACGCAACAATAGCGCAGGCGGAGGCCTGAGTTGTGAAGACAGGCGGGAGGGCCGGGAGTCGGAGCCGGGAGGAGCCGGGGGCCGGGAGGACGGGGGGGGTTCGCAGGCGGGGCCACCTCGGGGGTCTCACCGCTCTATCGTGCATGTTTACAGCCCCGGCGGGTCCCAGCGTGGCCCCAGCGCGTCCGCGATGGCCTGCACGTCGATGGGCAACGACGCCGCTGAGCGCAGCGGCT
>Ga0208951_1000894_pt1 | contig 13536 bp, 9 predicted proteins | sample GreLakmeMI27MSRF_FD_187702 | JGI IMG/M metagenome (GOLD analysis project Ga0208951, IMG submission 187702) | Freshwater lentic microbial communities from great Laurentian Lakes, MI, USA - Great Lakes metaG MI27MSRF (SPAdes) | ecosystem: Environmental > Aquatic > Freshwater > Lake | place: Great... | reverse complement strand
GTGCTGGCGGTGCACGAGGCTGCGCTGATCCGCGGTGTCTACGCAGCCTTGGCCTCGACAAGCCGCGCTGCTGACTGGGCGAGCCAGAACAGGGAGGGGTTGGCAAGCCTGGTGCGCCGCTTGGCCTCCGCAGCCTGAACGCGGCACTGACCCCCCCCCCCAGCCCGGCTATTTCGCCATCCATCTCGGCGGCGTGGCCATCGGCCGTGCGCTGTCTGCGCCCGACGCATCGACCGCGCGCAAAGGCAGCACGCAACGGGTGCGCGCACGTCTGCCTGCTCACACGCTCCTCCACTCGAAACCGCTCTCACCACACCGCGCACGTTGCATTCGTCAGCAGCCGCTGCTTGCCGCCGCCGCCTGCATTGCCGCCTGCGCGGTGGCCTTCCGGGTGGTGGGTCCCGCCTCCCGGCGCGCCGCCAACGCCCCCTACGCGCTCTGGGTGCTGGCGCACAACGCTGTGCTGCTGGCCGCCTCTGCAGTGGCGGATGCCGCAATGCCCGGCCGCATGCCGCGGCTGGTGGAGCGTCTGTCCGCGAAGCACGCGATGCTGGGCACCTTCCTAGTGGCAAACCTGATGACGGTGCGAAGCCCTGCGCGCATTATCACGAGCGCGTGCGCCTGCCTGCCTGCGTGCGTGCGTGCGTGCGTGCTTCAGCCTGCTCACGCGTGTGAGCGCCGCAGGGGGCGGTGAACCTGGGCATGGATACGCTGGCGGTGAGCAATGCGGCGGCAGCAACCGGCTTGGCTTGCTACATGTGGGCCGTCAGCGCTGCGGCTGTCCTCCTGGGGGCTGCTGCCGGCCCCACAACCAAAGTAAAAGCAGGTGGATGACGTGGCAACTCCCTTTCTTGGTCTTGGTCTTGGGCGGCACATGACGTGACTCACAACCTTACGCTCTCTTTGCGCCTCCACCATGCTCCCCGTGCTGCTCCTTTCGCTCTGCGCGGCGCTGCGGGCTGCGCAGGCGAGCTGCCCGCCGAGCAACTTCAGCACGCAGCAAGGCTTCAAGCTGAGCGACTACATCAGCCGTCCCTGGTACAGCGTACAGCAGGCGCCCAACAGCTACCAGCAGCGCGACAACCTGTACTGCGTGCGCGCGGAGTACCGCCGGGACCCGCGCGACTCCTCCCGCATCCTCGTGTTCAACCAGGCTCGCCGTGGCAGCGTCACGGGCGAGCTGCAAGGAACCGGAATGCTGCTGAACGCAATCGTGAAGGATGAGAACCAGGGAAAGCTGGCGGTAGGCCCCAGCTTCCTGCCCACCAACCTGTACGGTGCGCGGACTCTGCACCTGGTAAAATGCCTTGCATGGGGCTCACTCGCGGGCGCAACGTAGGACCTTACTGGGTGGTGGCCTTCGGAGGTGAGTGGGCCATCATCAGCGGCGGCGCGCCCACCCAACAAGGCCAGAACGGCACGTGCAAGACCGGGAGCAGCGGCCCCGCGGCACTGCTGACCAACCCCAACGGCAACGGCGAGGGGTTGTGGCTCTTCTTTCGGGAGCCGACGCCGGCGGCGCCGTTGGTGCAAAGCGTGCGCGACGTTGCGGCGTCCAAGGGATTCGACCTCTCTGTGCTCGTCCCTGTGCCGCAGCAGGGCTGCACCTACGCACAGTTCCCGGCGGACGCTCCTGGCGGTGGCCGCAAACTCTTCGGAGCCTTTTCCGGCTGAAAGGGCGGTAGATTGTTGAGACTTTAGGTGCCTTCACGGCCGCAACATGTCAATAGCACACGCTCATGCGCTCACTTCTTCAGCTTCACCGTGCCTGACGGCTCCGCGCCAGACAGCGCCTGGCCCGCCACGCGCGCAATGGTCTGCACCTGAACCGCCTGCACCAGCAGCAGCGGGCTGAAGAGCACCAGGGAGGCCAAAAGGAGGGCGGGGGGGCCCTCAGACTCGGTGGCGGCAGCCGGGGCAGATGCCTGGAGCACCACGTGTCAGCACCAGACCCACAGGCGTTGCCTCACACCGCGGGCGCGCGCACCTTCTTGGCCGCGGGCGCCGCGGGCTCGCCGCCGAAGGAGGGAAGCGAGAAGGAGGGCAGAGAGAAGGAGAAGTCGGGGGGAGAGGAGAGAGCGTCTTTCGGGTCTCTCATCGCCTTGGCCGAGCTGGAGTAGGACACGGGCGGCGCGCTCTGTCCAAAGTTCTTGCTCTGCTTCTTGCTCTGCTTGGCGGCCAGGCCAGCCTGGGGGAGCAAAGATAAGGAGGGCTGCGCGTGAGCCCTGAACTGGATCACCGCCCACGCCCTCGCCCTCGCCGCAATTCGCGCAGCGCACGACAGCGGCCGCGGACTATGCACGCAGAGTCACGCCGGGCGTGTGGCGCCCGGGCTGCTCCGTGCGTGCATGCGAAAAAGGGTGCGCGCCTCCAGAGAGCTCGCCAACGCCAGGGCGCCCGCGTCGGCACCCTTCTTGGCCACAAGCGCGAACGCGGGCTCCGAGCTCAGCAGCAGCACGGCCGCAGCCGCGGTGGCGAATGCCACGCGAGCATCGGTTTTGGAGGAGCCAGACGCGACGGCAGCCACGAGCACGCTGCTGCGCGCAGACGGCTTCGCCGCACCGCGCAGCGGCGCGACGGCGCTGATCTTCAGCTGTGTGCACTGCATGGTGACGGCGAGCGGAGGAGCTGTGGCGCGAAGCGACAGGCGACCCGCCGCGGTTGACGAGAGCCCCCCCAACCCTCGCGCCCCACTGCGCGCGCTCGGTCCTGTTTTCGGACACGCAGGGGGACGCGCACAAGCAGCGCCCGTCGCAGAACGCACACAGGCCCCTTCGTTGCGCCAGCCACACACCGAATCGCGAGTGCAGTTGACAAAGACAGCAGTGTGCTGCATCGCGCTCTCTCCCTGCACTGCACGGGTCCAGCCCTCTCACCAACAGTCGATGGAGCCCATGGCGGAGGTGCGCCTCGCACAGCCTGCCCGTGCGCTCTGTTGCAACCTGCGTGTGCGCGTTTGTCAGGCTGTGCTGCGCCTAAGCGCTGTCATGTCCTCCGTTGCCCTAACCCTTGCCCGACTGGCGTTGCTCATTCACGCCGCGCGCCCACGCGCTGTGCCACACGCAGACGGACGCCCAGGCTGGTGGCTGCGAGCTGCGAGCTGCGTGGGTAGACAGCGGAGCCTTGCCGCCGGTTGAGCCTCCCAAGGCGCCTTTCAGAGTCACCTTCAAGCTTGCTTCGGCGGGCAGCGAGGCGCCGCTGGAAGAGTATTCCTCCCTGCCCGCGCTGCGGCCTGTTGAGCCGGCCCGTCTTGGCCCCCACGGCGCATTGCACCTGCAGGGCACCCTTTGGCTCCCCCTGCCGCCATACTACGACACCGCCGCGGCATCCACAGCCCCGCAAATGCCCCGCCTGCCCCGTCTGGAGAGCCTGGCGCTGGATGAGCGACTGCTGCGTCGCCCAGTAGTCACCGGCGCAGCCATGGCTGAGCTGGCCGCCTCCGCAGGTCGCGGAGGGGTGGCCGTGCGCGCAAAGCGCCAGCGCAAGACCACGGCGGTGGCGGCTGCTGCGCTAGCTGAGGAGCGGGAGGCGGCCGCTGCGGCACGGCAGTGCGCACAGGCTGAGGCGGACGAGGAGGAGGAGGAGGCGGTTTCTCCCGCCGGCCGGCCTGGCAAGCGCAGCCGCGGCGCGCGCGGCGGCGGCGGCGGCGAGGGCGAGGGCGCTTGGCGTGCCCCCCGGGAGAGGGGCACAGGCGGCCCAGCCTTCTGGCGGCGCAGCGGCGCGCCATCGGCGCCATCGGCCCCATCGGCGCCATCGGAGCCATGGGACGACGAAGAGCACATCGCCGCGCTGCAAGCTGCGCCGCTGCCGTGCGATTGCGAGGGCGCGGGGTGCAACCCGCTGCGCGCCGCTTGGGTCCAGCTGGCCCGCCGCCAGCTGCCCGCCCACGCGCGCCAGCTGCTGCTGTCGCGCCGGGGGCTGGCGGGCGACGCGCGCCGCGTGAGCGACGGGTGCTGCCGCGAGGTGCGAGGCCGCGCCCACCGCTCCTTCCGCCAGGCGCGCGGCGCCGTCACGCGCGTCAAGCGTCTGGCGCGCGACGCGCTCGCCCTCTGGCGCCGCCTGGAGCGGGAGGTGGTGGACGGCCGCAAGCGCGCGCAGCGGGACGCCCTAGAGGCTGAGCGAGCAGAGGAGGAGCTGCGTGAGGCGAAGCGACAGCAGCAGCGCCTCAACTTCCTCCTCACACAAACGGAGCTGTACTCCCACTTCATGGCATCCAAGACCGGGGCAGCGCCGGGGGCCGGCGCAGAAGCTGCACCCACCTTGCCTGCAGACGCTGACATGGACCCGGAGACGGCCGCCATGGCACTGCAGGCGCGCGACAAGGCCGCCGCCGCCGCACAGGCCGCACAGGCGGCCACGCAAGCTTTCGATGCAGCCTCTGGGCGCGCTCCGGGTGGTCCTTCTGCGGACGGGGCCAACCCCTCATCCATGCCCCTCTCCTCGGACGTCACCGCGCCCGCGCTCTTCAAGGGCTCCCTCAAGGGCTACCAGCTCAAGGGGCTGCAATGGCTGGTGAATGTGTATGAGCAGGGGTTGAACTGCATCTTGGCGGACGAGATGGTGCGCAACTCACCCGCCGTGCACTCACCCCACCTGCCCAATGCTCCCTCTCACGCATTCCTCTCCCGCGCGCCTTCTCTAGGGTCTGGGCAAGACGGTGCAGGCTTTGGCGTTCCTGTGCCACCTGGCCGAGAGCAAAGGGATGTGGGGTCCCTTCCTAGTGGTCAGCCCCGCCTCCACGCTGCCCAATTGGGCGGACGAGCTGCGCAAGTTTGCGCCGGCGCTGAAGCTGTTGCCGTACTGGGGCCACGCCCAGGAGCGCGCTGTGCTGCGCAAGGGGCTGGGGGACCCGCGCAAGCTGGGCACCCCCAACGCGCCCTTCCACATCCTGGTCACCTCCTACCAGCTGCTGGTGTCGGACGAGAAGCACTTCCGGAGAACCAAGTGGCAGTACATGGTGCTGGACGAGGCCCAGGCGCTCAAGTCGAGCGCCTCCGCTCGCTGGAAGACCCTCCTCGGCTTCGCCTGCCGCAACCGGCTGCTGCTCACGGGCACCCCGGTGCAGAACACCATGGCTGAGCTGTGGGCGCTGCTGCACTTCATCATGCCCACGCTCTTCGACAGCCACGAGCAGTTTGCCGAGTGGTTCAGCAAGGGCGTGGAGGGCGCTGTCAACGACGGCGCGGCGCTCAACGCGCACCAGCTCAGCAGGCTGCACGCCATCTTGAAGCCCTTCATGCTGCGCCGCGTCAAAGCTGATGTGGAGACGGAGATGGCACCCAAAACGGAGATCATCCTGCACTGCAGCCTCTCTGCGCGGCAGCGTGCGCTCTACACCGCCGTCAAGAATAAGGTGAGCGTGGCGGACCTGCTCTCGCAGGGCAGCCTTTCGGAGAAGAAGACGCTGTGCCTGATGAACATCGTCATCCAGCTGCGCAAGGTGTGCAACCACCCGGAGCTGTTCGAGCGCCGCCCACCGCGGGCCAGCTACCGCTTTGCGGCGCCACACCCCACACAGCCGCTGCCGGCCCCGGGCGCGGTGGTGGCGGCGAGCATCCTGGGGGCGGCAGCGGTGGCTGCAGCTGTGGAGACGCTGTACGCGCCGGGCGCGCACGCGTCTGAGCTGAGCTTCACGCTGCCGAAGCTGGTGTGGCGTGACGGCATGCGGCAGCTGCCTGTGAGCGCCTCGGGGTCCGCGCCGGACGAGCGCGCCGCGCTGCTGCACTGCGAGGGCAGCGGCCTGACGGTGTGGAGCGCGGCGCATGTGGCGGCGAGCCTGCGCGGGGGCGACAGGGCAGGCGAGGTGTCCCTGGAGGGGCGCTCGGAACGAAGCGGCGGCTGCGCCTGGTCTTGGACACGCCTGGTGGACCTGTCGCCCGCACAGGCGGCCCGCGCGGCGCGCAGCTCCTGCGACGCGCTGGGCAGGTGGGCCGCCGCCGTGGTGGCTGCAGGCGGCTCCTCCTGCGCCTGGCAGGGGCCGCTGTTGGCCGCCGGCACCTGCTGCGGCGCTCCCGCGCTGCCCCTCGCGTCCGCCGCCAGCAAGCAGCGCCCCGCGGCGCGCATGCTGCTGCTGCCCTGGCGCTGCGGGGCGCTGCCCGAGAGCTGCGGCCAGGCTGGCTGTGCTCCGCTGCTCACGCCGCTCTCCACTCGCTACCTGCGCAGCCTGGACCTCCTGCGTGCCACCCACGCCTTCCTGCCACCGGCCACCGCGCCGCCCGTCGCCCTGCGCTGCGCAGACCGCTCGCTGGTGATGCAGCAGGAGGCGATGCGGCATGACCCGGGCGCGTGGCTGCTGGAACATGGCGCGATGGTGCCCCCCCCGCGCGGCCCGGGCCTCTCCGGCCCTCCCCGCCTGCTCGCCGCCGTTGCCGCCAGCGCCGCACCGCTGCTGCCGCTCCTGTGGCCGCTGCAGCGCGCCTTTGGCCCAGCACTGCGCGTGGAGCAGTACAGCCTCGCCGCGGCGCTGGCCGAGTCCGGCAAGATGCAGCGCCTGGACGCGCTGCTCAAAGAGCGCTTCCTGGGCGGCCACAAGGTGCTCATCTTCACCCAGATGACCAAGATGCTGAACCTGCTGGAGGAGTACTGCCTGTTCCGCAAGTGGAAGCACCTGCGGCTGGACGGCAGCACCGCGGTATCAGATCGAAGGGACATGGTACACTCGTTTCAGACCTCCAACGAGCACTTCATCTTCCTGCTCTCCACCCGAGCAGGCGGGCTGGGCATCAACCTGACGGCCGCGGACAGCGTCATCTTCTACGAGAGCGACTGGAACCCCACATGGGACGCGCAGGCGATGGACCGGGCGCACCGGCTGGGTCAGACCAAGCCCGTCACGGTGTACCGCCTGATATGCGAGGGCAGCGTGGAGGAGAAGATCGTGCGCCGCGCGCAGCAGAAGCAGGCTGTGCAGGCGCTGGTGATGACGGGCGGCGCGGTGGTTGGCGCAGGAGGGGAGGGCACCGACGTGTTTGCGCCGGACGAGGTGGTCTCGCTGCTGCTGGACGACGAGGAGCTGGAGGCGCAGATGGCGGAGAAGCGACGCGCAGCCGCAGAAGGCGGCGGCGGCGGCGGCGGCGGCGGCAAGGGCCGGAGTCACAGCCGCGCCGCCTGGCCGGCGGGCGGAGGGTCAGGAGCGCAGGCTCGGCGGGCCATCCGCATCGACGCGGACGGGGACGAAGCGGCGATGGTGGACCTGGCCGAGGAGGAGGCGCAGCAGGGGTTGGGGGATGCGGGGCGGGAACATAGCACTGCCCCGTTGGCCCAGGCTGCTCGTCCACCCGCCGCCAGGCCGCCCGCAGCCAAGGCTCCTGTGGTCAAGGCCAAGGCACTGCCACAGACGCAAAGGCCGTTCACGGCGCCCGCGGGCGCGCCAGGCGCAGCCGCGCAGGCGTCTGCCATGCCGCTGGGCCGCCCAAAGGGCCTGCCAGGGCCCAAGCTGCCCAAGCCGCCCGCGATGGGAATATTCGGGGCGCCACACGGTGTACAGCCGCCGCCCCCGGTGGCCCATCCTCCTGCCAAGAAGCCTCGGGTGGAGGCGCCGCTGTCGCAGCCAGTGCCACCGCCAGCGCCCGGGCCGGCGCCCGTGGCGGCGCCCGCGCCGCCGCCACGCACGGGCGGCTTCTTCAAGGTGAAGCTCAAGCTGCCTCCACCCGAGTGAGCAAGGCAGGGAAGCGAGGGCAAGAGGGCTTGTGAGGAGGTGCGCGGACTCGGAATCTCATCTCATCGTGATACGTGCGTGCGTATTAGGAAAGGTGCCGCATGTTCAGAGCGACGCCTGCTCGCCTAGCGCGGAGCGAGCCACCGAGCCACCGGGTCGTTGGGGGCAACTGCTCTTCTGCCACGTCAGCGCCCTCCAAACACGCCTTTTTACGCCGCTGCCGGCGCGTGCCGCGCGCTCGCGCGGCTGCTGGGGCAGACCGGGGGAAACGGGGGACGCTGGGAGGTGCGCTGGGAGAAGTGTGAACGGTAGGCGGTGCGGTCCGTCAGCGACGGACACGCGGAACGAGCGGGCGCCAACGAGCGGGCGCCAGGGCGCGTTGAAGGTGCGCCTTCTCCCGCTGTGCACACGGGGCTCGACCCGCCGTCCGGCAGCTGCCTGCGCTTCCGAGGGCTTCCAAACTCCCGGCTCGGCTCGGACGCGCGTTTCCGCCAAGCGCTCCGCCCGGGCCGCGTCTGCCACGCGTGGCGGCACTGTTCTGGCGCGCGGGGCCGCTCTGGTGTGGGAGAAGGGCCCGGGGGCGCTCCACCTCCTCGCGCCCCGTGCGGCCCCCGCTGGGCAGATCAACCGCTCTGCCTGCACGCCGGCTGAGCCTGGGCCTGTGCCAGCTGCGCGCGCGCACGCTTGGCACGCCAGCTCGCGGCGTGAGGGCGCGGCAGTCGCCTGAGCCCTGGCCGTTTGGACACCAGTGCGCGCAAGCTCTCAGGGTTCCAGCACAGTGCCAGCGAGCCCAGGGCCGCATATCCTGACTCACCCAGCCTGCGCGCAGGCAGCCCAGTCATGGTGAGCAAGGCTGTAAGCAAGGGCGGCGTGAGCGACGGCAGCAGGCGCGCGTGTGCCACCCCTCGGCCTCTGCCCCCCCCCGCGGTGCTGCCCTCTACCAGCAGCGAGGCGAGCGAGGAGGCGAGCGAGGGCGCGGCCGCGGCTGCTGGCGAGCTGGAGGAGGCGCTGGGCGAGGGGTGCGGCGAGGAGGCTGAGGCGTTTGCCGATGAGGTGGACTTGGCAGACTGTGCAACGGGTGAGGAGGAGGAGGAGGAGGAGCTCCTGCTCCTGCCCAACGGCGCGCCCCTGCTGCCCGCCGTGGCGGGCAAGCGCTGCGGCGGCTGCAACGCGCTGCACACCCCTCTGTGGCGCAACGGCCCCCTGGGCGCCAAGACGCTGTGCAACGCCTGCGGCGTGCGCGACAACCGCAAGAGGGGACGCATGCAGGCTGCGCGCGCCAAGCTGCGCAAGCCCAGCGCGCCCAAGGCGCCCGGAGCGCCCAAGGGGGGGTCCTTTACGGCTGGAGGCAAGGCGTGGCCGCCCAGCGGCGCCTCTTCCCCCTGCGCGCTCCCGCTGCCCGCCCTGCGGCGCCGCCGCGAGGACACCGCCCTCCGTCGGGTGCACTCCGTGACGGCAACAACCTCCCTGGCGCGCCACGTGGGCGGCGGGGCGAGCTACCAGGCGCCCGGGCAGCGCCAGGCGCCCAGCTGCGCCATGAACGCAGCCCCCGGCGGCGCCGCCGGGTGGCAGGCGCTCAAGCTGCCGGCGCCCGCAGCGCCCATCCCGACGCCGCAGTGCGCCCGCGTGGAGGGGTACGAGGAGCTGTACCCGGCGAGCTTTGCGCTGCCGGCGTCGCTCATCCGCGCGCGCTCCGGCGCGGCGCGCCTGTGGGGCCCGCAGCCCACCGCGGCGGCGCTGTACTGCTGCGACGCGGACGACGCGGTGTGGCTGGCGCACGCCAACGCCGGGTGCAACCCCGGAGGCCTCGTGTACGGCTCCGCCGCGCCGCCGCCCTTCCTCACCGCCAGGCAGCTGGAGCGCCTGGTGGACCTCTTCGAGGTCAGCAGCTGGGAGCTTGGCCGCCCGCTGGGCGCGCAGGAGGCGCGAGACCTGGTGCTGGTGCGCCACGGCTGCGAGGGCGCACAGGAGGAGCCCTGCGCCCCCGCATCGGCGGCGGCGGCGGCGGCAGCGGGCTTGCCCTCACGCCGGGTGGGCCAGGCGGCTGGGGCGCCCAGCGCTGCCGCAGTCGCGGCCGCGCACGCCTACTGGTCCCGCCGCCGCGCCGCCGGCGACACCACCGGCACCGGGGTGGTGCCCAGCGCGGGACTGCTGGGCACCCGCTTCGCGCTCCCCCCGGCGGCGCTGCGGCGCCGCCCCGAGGATGCAAACCCCACGCAGATGCTGGCCCACGCCTTCGTCTTCAACGCAGCCGCCGTGGTGCGCCAGCGCTGCGAGGCGGTGGCCGAGGCGCTGGCTCGCCGCGGAGGCAGCAGCGCGGGCGGGGGCGCCGCCAGCGCCGCCGCCAGCCGCAAGCGACGGCGTCGCGACGCAGACGTGTGGGCGTCCGGACGACGCAAGCGCCCCCGCGCGCGCGCCGCCGAGGCCGGCGAGGGCAGCGCGCACGGCGACGCGCTGGGGTGGGGCCGCAGCGGAGACGCCAGCGCGCACAGCACGCGGCGCCTGTCGCCGCTGGACATCCCGCTGCGCCTGGCGCCGCATCTGCTCGTCCGCCAGCCTCCGTCGCCCATCCACGCGTTGGTCACCAAGCCTCGCAGCGCCACACCGCGATATGGACGCTTTATGGCGCTGAGTTCGCCCCTGGCACACGCCCCGTGTGTCGCCGCAACCGCTGCCACGCCCGCGCACCCGCCGCGCAAGCCCATGGCGGTCTGGGGAGGCAAGCCGCCCACTCCCGCCGGCGCCGCAATCGCCGCGGCGGTGGCGGCCGCTGAGCGCGCTCGAGCGACCAAGCAGATCGCAGAGGCTGCAATGGCTGCCGCCGCCAAGGCTATGGCCGCCACCGCCGCCGCGGGCAGCCAGCCGGCGTCGCTTCACAAAAAGAGTGCGTGCGCCTTGTCGCACGCGGCGTGGCCGCGCCGGCAGGTGAGCGGGGCAACCTGAGTTTGGGTTAAGGGGATGGGGATGGGGATGGCGGCAGGGAGAAGTTGGGGGGGGTAGGGGTGAGCGGAGAAGGCCGCTGCTCAAAAGCGCAAGGTGAGACATGCGCGAACGCGCTGTCTAGTGTTGTTAGCGCACGCATGACGTCAACACTACGCAGTCACTCGATGACGATGGTGTCCTCTGTATGCGCAGCTTCGGCTGAAGGCTCACCCTCCTCTTCACCGCCCAACGCCATCTCCTCCGCGCCCGCTTCCAGCGGCACCGCAGGCGGCGCTGGCGCTGGCGCTGGCGCTGGCGCTGGGGCTGGCAAGGCTTCGGGAGCGATTCGGCGAGGCCCGCCCATAGCCACGGGTGTGATGCGTCGCGGTCCCGCTCCATCTCCCGCTGATGCACCCGGCTGCGCTGCAGGCTGCGGCTGCGCGTGTGGCGGCGCATGCTCCGGCTCTTCTGCTCGGGCCTTGGCCGCAGACACCGCAGCAGCCTGCAGCCTGGCAGCGACGCCCTCGGGCAGCTCTTCCGCGGAGCAGGGCGTGCCTAACTCGCCAGCCTCAAAGGTGACAAGCGAGCAGTAGCCATCTTGGCTGGACATCGCTAGGGTGAGGCCGTCAGGGGCCCATGCCAGGTCGGTGATTGGGGCGTAGTGCAGCGAGGCGAGAAGCGCCAGGGGGGCCGCGGAGGCGGTGTCGTACAAAAGCACGTGCTCCAGCGTGGCCACCGCAAAGACCACCCGATAGGGGAGTTCAAACACGGGCGAGCCAGGCGGCGCCGCACCGTCCCCCTCCCCGCGGTGGCGAAAGAGCAGCGGGCAGAAGCGCACCGCCACAGCCTTGCCGCCGCCGACGTTGGGCCCCGGCAGGGTGGCTGCGGGCATGCCCCACACGCCCCGCTTGAACAGCCACACCGCGTTCCTCACACAGCCCTTGCCAGCCACAGATGACGTCATCGTCATGCCAGCTGGCAGCGCCAGGAACGCCCCGCAGGGCGACCAGGCGAGGCGGCGGAAAAAGCTGGCCATGTTCTCGTCGTGGAACAGCGGCGCGCGCACCGGCGGCGGCCGGCCCCCCGCCTCCGTGGCGGGGCCGACAGGGGCCGGGGGCGCCCTGGAGAGCACCGCTGCGAGGGCGAAGGCTGCGGGCGCCTTGGCAGCGTGAACGCGGCTGTACACGCGAGCGGTGCGGTCCCCCGACTGGCTGGCCAGGAACTGGTTTTGCGGGTCCCAAGCCACACCCTGCACGTAGTGGGCGTGCCCCTCCAGTGCCACCGGGCTGGCGCGCCGAGTGACGTCCCAAACCAGCGTGCGACCATCCACACTGCCCGTCGCCAGAGACTGCCCGTCAGGAGACCAGCACACGTCCTGCACGTCGTCCGTGTGACCGCGCAGCACGCAGTGCTGTGGCCAGGGGGCGCTGTGAGCGAGCAGCGAGTGCAGGCGAGGCGCACGCGCACGCGCCTGCTTCCAGCTGCCCAACGAGCCCTCCGCGCTGCCTAGCGCGGGCGCGCAGGGCGCGCTCCCCGGGGCCACGGCGGCTGGGCGCCAGAGGATCACCTCGCCCGAGTCGCCCTGAGGGTTGGGCGGGAAGCGCGTGGTTTGTCAGCACAGAGAGCGTCTCAGCCCAGGGGCGCCCAAGACCCGGCGCGGGCCACCACACTCGCGGGATCCGGTGGCCCGCTGCGCGCAGCTGCGCTGGCAGGTGGCGCACCGCGGAGGCCAGGAGGTCGCCGCCCGGTGAGAAACGCAACGCATTGACGGTTCTTGAGTGGCCTGTCAGCGTATCCAGGTGACGCACGCCCGGCGCCCCGTCACTATCCTGAACCACTTCCCACAGCTGCGGTGAGCAGCGCTGGTCGCGTCAGAAGGGAGCAAGGGAAGAGAAGGAGCCTTTGCTGCACCGAGCGCACCTTGATTTCGCGGTCGCTGCCGCAGGTGGCTAACACTCCCGTGGCTGGGTTGAAGTCCAGCGAGTAGACGGCGCCCGGGTCGGTGTCCTGGCGCCAGCTTCAGAGACACTGGCGGGCACGAGAGCCCAGGCGGCAGCGCACCTTGCCGTGCCAGTACACTTGCTGAACCTTGGCCCTCATCTCGATCAGACGAGGGCGACAGCACTACGGATTACGAGACGCGCGGAGGAGGATACAAATGGAGGCGACTCGCTTCATCCGTTCATCGTGGCGCACCCTCGCCCCTGCCACCAACCGGCCAACCCCCCTCACCCTCCACCACCAACGCCGGCGCTTGCACCTGCGCCACAAAGAGCATGTTCTGAGGCACGGCCCGCAGCGGCTGCTGTGGGTGGCCCATCGCCGCAGGCTCTGCCCAGGCTCCCGCCGGCGCCTGGTACAACGCGTTGTGCTGCCACGCGGCCCCTGGCGGCCCCGGCGTGACGGCATGACCGGGCGGATAGCCGGCCCACGAGGGCGGCACGTAGTAGCTCCCGGGCGGCGGCATGGACGCCCCGCCCCGCCTCTGCCTGGAGCGTCTGCACAGAAAGACGCCCGCCAGCACCACACAAAGCAGCAGCAGCCCGCCGCCGCCGCCGCCGACGACAGCAGCGGCGATCGTGATCGTGTGGCTGCTGGACGTGGTGGTGGCTGCGGGTGGCTGTGGCGGCGATGGCGGTGGCAGCGGAGGCGGAACTGGGGGGAAAGGCGAGCCAGAGAGCGCCACAGCCAGCTGGGTGGCCAGAGAGCCGCTGGCATAGGAGGCTGTGAACGCGGCCGCCAGGGCTGCGGAACTGGCGCCGCCCGTCAAAGGAAGGAGCGTGAACTGCACAAACGCCAAGGTCTGGCCCGTTGTTGCGCCGGTCAGAGACGAGCCCAGCGATGCCAGCGCCGCGGCCGTGGCACTGCCGCCCAGCACGCGCGCGCTCAGCGTCACCGCCGCTAAGCTGGCGGCCGCGAATCCGGAGGATGAGTCGCCTCCAAAGCCGACCAGCATG
>Ga0208951_1000893_pt1 | contig 13539 bp, 17 predicted proteins | sample GreLakmeMI27MSRF_FD_187702 | JGI IMG/M metagenome (GOLD analysis project Ga0208951, IMG submission 187702) | Freshwater lentic microbial communities from great Laurentian Lakes, MI, USA - Great Lakes metaG MI27MSRF (SPAdes) | ecosystem: Environmental > Aquatic > Freshwater > Lake | place: Great... | reverse complement strand
CGGCTTCCAGCAGTACTTCCGCGTCTTGCCCAACAACGTCAACGAGGAGAAGCTCGTGACTCTCCCGGGCGGCAAGGGTCCCTCGGATGCAGTCGTCAAGCAGGGCGGCACAACCTTTGGCGCGATCAGTCACCAGGCCAAGGGGTCCAAGACGGCCTATCGTGCTCCGGCACAGAATGCCGGTCAGGGCCAGGGCGGGGCTCTCGCCGCTCCCGAGGGCCGTCCGGACAACATCAAGACGCGCAAGACGACCATTCGTCAAGAGACGGGCATGCGTGGCGACACGCTCGAGTACGGTACAGCTCAGTACAACGTGGCTCAGGGGTACTCGTCCCTCACGAACAAGACGCTCCCTCGGTGCACGGATAACCGCGTCAATCCCGACCGTACAGGAAACGCAGGACGTATGAATGTTCGCGCCGATCCTCAGGGCGCAGGCGGCGTCGCGACCAGCCTTCGTCCAGAGTCCGTGCCCGTCCCCCTGCCTCACATGAATGGCGGGCGTTTCCAGAATTACAAACCAGGAGAAATGTACAAATTGAACAATTACAAGACTCAGGCCAACCCCCTTGCATCCCCTCAGAATCTCAACATGGCTCGTGATGTCCTCAAGGCGAACCCTCTTGCCATTCCGTCCCTTTCGTCGTAAATGGTCTCGTGTTTTTTTCCCCGCCTTCTAGTAAAATGAGCGGTGCAGCGGTTCAGCTCGTCTCGATCGGCGCCCAGGACACTTGGCTCAGCGGAAAGCCCGAGGTTTCTTTCTTCCGTTCCAACTACAAGCGTTATACCCACTACGCCGCCACGACCGAGCGTCAGATTATCCAGGGTCAGCCCACCGCTGGCTCCATCTCGACCATCCGCCTCGAGAAGAAGGGTGATCTCCTCAGCTACGTGTACTTTACTGCTCGTGACTCGAACGCCGCTCAGATTTGGAATCTGGGATGGTCGAACGTGATCGACAAGGTGGACCTTTTGATTGGTGGTCAGGTTATCGACACCCAGGACTTTGGCTACTCGACCGACATTGACCCCGTGTACGCGGCCCAGACCCACAACCAGCGCTTGAACAACGGCACGGCCAGCGCCCTGAACTCGACCAACAAGGTGTCTACTTTTTACCCTCTCAAGTTCTTCTTCTGCAAGGATTGGTCAGTGTCTCTGCCCCTCGTGGCGCTCCAGTACCACGACGTGGAGCTGCGCATCACGTGGGCGGCCAACTTGGCCACGTCCGTGTCGGAGGCTCCGGGTGGTCCCGCCCCGAGCGCCCTCCAGTACCAGGCGTGGTGCAGCTACATCTACCTGGACCAGGCTGAGCGTGAGTTTTTCGCCAAGAATAGCCATGAAATGCTCATCACCCAGGTGCAGCGCATCCCCATCGGTACCCAGGCTGTCCAGGAGCTCGCTCTGGCTCACCCCGTCAAGTACCTGGCGTGGCAGAGCGCCAACTACGGCACCGTCTACAACGCGGGCGCTGGCTCGGCCGCCGCCTCCAACTACCGTCTCCTGGTCCAGATTAACGGCGTGGACATTGGCGAGTCTCGCCACCTGCCCCACTTTCTCGACGTGCCCCAGTACTACAACACCCAGTTTGGCTACCAGCAGGGGGCGGGCACGTGCAACGTCGCCGCCGTCTCCTACTGTCTGGACACCACCAAGCTGCAGCCGACCGGCACCCTCAACTTCTCCCGCGTGGACACCTACCGTCTGGTCGTTCCCACGGGTCTGGCGAACGGGCTCAAGGGTCTGACGAACACCGCCGTGAGCAGCCCCTTCCTTTACGCGGTCAATTACAACATCCTGAAAATCCAGAAGGGGATGGCCAGCGTGTTGTACTCCAGTTAGTTAAAAATTTCTAACCTAAATGTAATGCAGTTGTGGCCGTGGGTATTACTCCTCGGCCTCGTGTTTTTGATTAGCTACGAGCCGGGTACGCGTAACCTTGCGAATTATTTTGACCAGGAGATAGTAGAGACGGATCATGGATCCGCAACTGTTGGAGAGGCACAAAAGCATAGCAGTTCCAGTGACAAGGGACGTTGAAGGAGGACCTCTCAAGTTTCTACTCGTTCATGATCGAAGGTACAAGGAATGGACATTTGTCACGGGCGGGTGCCGCCGTCGAGAGATTTTCAACCCTCTTCGCTGTGCAATTCGCGAGCTCGAAGAGGAGACTCGGGGGATCATAAATCTGAAAAAGGGGGTCTACTCCTATTTCAGTTTTTCCTTCAAGGATCACGAGGGTGTCAACAACGTCTACCACGTATACGTTTTTGAAATGCCCGAGTTGACTCCGACCGCCCAGAACCACGTCGTACGTAGGTTCAACGAAGAACGCACAAAGATGGAGGGACGTCAAGTTCCTTTTCGTAAAAATTATGATGAAAATGATTCTTGCGAGTTTGATACACTCGAAGGAATCACGAAACGTCGGGACCTCTGGGAAATGATACGCACGCACGTACTCAAGAATCCCGCATTCCACCGGGTCCTCACATCGCCCGAGAAGCAGCAGTTCCTTCTGCGGTCATGAGCTTCTTTTAAAAACTTTTTCAAAATTAAATGACGCAGCCAAAGCTGGTCATTGCCAAGCGCCTCGCCGAGCTCCGTCAGGATGGCTCAGACCCCGAGGTGCTTGCCAAGTCCATGTCCATTCAGAAAATTCATCATGAAATTGAAAAGATTCGCGAGGCGGAGCCGGAGCCGGAGCCGGAGCCGGAGCCGGAGCCGGAGCCGGAGCCGGAGCCGGAGCCGGAGTTTAAGCCCCTCATTCACTCACTCTTTGAGACTTTCTTTGGGTCTAATAGAGACTAGAGCCTCTTTTTGAATAATGCGCATCAAAAAGTGGCGCTCCAAGGCGCCTCAGGCTCCTACCCATGTCCTCATGGACGGTGGTCAACTTCACGTCCCCGACGAAGACCTGGACTCCTTTTGGGGGTCCTACCTCGCAGACCTCGCAGACGGGAAGAAACTTTACGTCGTTGAACAAAAGACTGAACGTTTTAAATTTTTTGTTGATGTCGATTTCAAATCTGAACGCCAACTCACGGATGAGGATGCCCTCGTGCTTTGTCGTAAAATTCACGAATCGGTCGGGTCCGGACGATGTCTCGTCGCTCGTGCACCAGTCAGGATGGTTGACGGTCTGTTCAAGTCGGGGATGCACTTGCACTGGCCGGAACTCATCGTCACAAAGACCCAGGCGTTGAGTCTCAGGACTCGTATTCTCATGTGTCTCCCAGAGGGTGATCATTGGGCCCAGGTCATAGATTCTTCAGTCTATGGCGGCTCTGGACTCCGGTGTCTCTGGTCGCACAAGAAACCCGAGGGCGACCCGTACGTTCCGTGGGTCTCCGTGCCTGACGGCTCGCTCTTGTCGCCAGAACCAACTCGAGACGCTCTCAAACTCTTCGCCGTTCGAGCAATCGGAGCCGTCACGTCACCAGGAAGGGCGGCCAGTGAACCGACCGGCAGGGAATCTCAGGTTGAGTCGTTCATCAGGGCGAATCTCGTCGGTCAGGAGAATGCCCGAGTCAAGGCGATCCGCAAGACGAAAAAGGGTGAAGGCAAGGGTATGTGCGTAGAGACGGACTCGCGCTACTGTGAAAACGTCGGACACGAACACAAGTCGAATCACGTGTGGTTCTGGATGCTTGGCGGTAAAATACGGCAGATGTGTCTAGACGAAGAGTGCACTGGGTTCAAGGGCCGAGAACATAATATCGTATTACCTAGTAGTAATGAACATCCTCATATGGATGATTCTCCTCGTCCTAGTGCTGTTGACCTTCTTCCCAAGGCCTGGCGTGGGTCGTTTCAAGACTTTCGTTCTGGAAGCCCACCCGTATTCGGGGCTGGACCCCCACGAATGGAAGTTGTTCCTGACTGAATTGAATGCTTTTGACGCCGACCCGAGCAAGACGGTGCACCTCTACGCAGCCATAGACCACTTGCGCAACCTCGGGCTCATGAATACAAACTACACGGAAGCAATCAACGAAATCTCCGACCGTCTAGGATACGAAGGAGAGTTGGTCGCCAAAGTCAAGACGCCAAAGTACTTAAACGATATAATCTCTAAAGCACCATTAGATGACTTCCGTGTCGGAGCAGCCATCGGTCGTGGATTCCCAGACCCCCGTTCTCACGGGCAATAGGACGCGTTCAGGGCGCGTGTCCAAGCCCCCAGTTCGCTACGAGCCAGTTGAAAAGGTTGAGGACGACTACGCCAGCGACGAGTACGACGAGATTGAGTCCGAGGTGGGTTCAGGCGTTGCCTACAGCGATTCGGAGCTCGAGGGTGAGGACGAGGACGACGATTCGGAGATGGATGACTTTATTGTTCAAGATAAAAGCGAGAGTGACGAGGATGATAATGGAGACGCAGGAAGAGGACCAGCAGCAGCAGGACCAAAACGTCCAACCGTGGCTCCAGTACGCAAGTCCGCCGCCAAAAAGTAGCCGGATCGAGGAGCTCGCTCAGAATCCTCTCGCAATTCTCGCAATTGGCATTATCATCGGCGTCGTTCTCATGACCATGCGCCCCATCGTTATACAGACGGCAAAAGGCGCCTAAGTTATAAAATACAAAGGAGCGTGTCCGCTCGGGGAGTCATTCCCCACAAAATCTCCAAGAGACCCCGTCTTTTTAGAATACACATCCTCTTGAAGGAACCCGACCCAAGCACCCTCGCGGCGCTGACTGTCCACTTCCTTAAAGAAATCCGCATCATAGTACGGCGGACGTGCCGCTGAAGACTCCCACGAAGGGGGCTTCAGCATGGGAATAACCTGATAGGCCTTTGCGATCAACCAAAGGACCATAAGGAGCGCGATGATTGTGAGAATCATCGCCATTTATTTATACGTGTGATTTTTACTCGAGAGTCTTGGTCTCGATAACATTGCCGTCGGCGTCGACAAACTCAGCCAGGCTGGGGTTCGCCGCCTTGCGCCGCGCAATCTCCGCGCACACCTCGTCGTCTGCCATCTTCACGAGCTCCTCGATGGCGCGGTCAGGCCACTCCACCTGGAGACGCTCGAGAATCTCCGCAGGGTGGGGAATAGGGGGCACGTCCGGCTTGGTGTAGTACTTGCTGTTCTCGTCCGACGGGTCGATGTACGGAGTGTCCGAGCCCTCGAGAGGCTTGGCCGTCATGTCACGCTTGCGCTTCTCGAACATCGCCGCCGCCTCGGACTGATTCTTGCGATACTTGACCATAATCTCCTCCAGCTTGTCGTTGGCATAGTGCGTGTCGTCAATCTGGTCACGGTCCGGGGGAATCAAGAGCCACTTGTACATGTCAACGACGTAAATGTCCACCAGACCATCCTCCTTCTGAAGGCGCTTGGCGTGATTGGCCGCGTCGTCACGAGTCGCAAAGCACCCACGAATCTTCATACCAAGCTTCTCATTCTTCTGGGGGAGGTCCGGACCAACGAAAGAAATGCACGCAAAAACCTGTCCTGGGACTGTGATGTAATCAGCCTCGAGAGAGCCCATATAAAAGTAAAGGCTCCTTCTTTTTTAAGCGAATGGACGCGGTTCGCAAACTCCACAATCAAATGAAACGAAATCTCATCCTCAAGTGGGTCACGCCTGGTGCGTTCGTCCTCGACTGTGGATGTGGCCGAGGCGGCGACTGGCACAAATGGAAGGCGATCTGTGCACGTGTCGCGGCGACCGACCCCGACCCCGAGTCGCTCAAGGAGGCCGAGTCCCGCGCGCTCGATCTGGATTTCGGCGTGTGGTTTCTCGGCCCCGGGGACATTCGCACAGCCGCCTCATCCGGCCCCTTTGACGTCGTCTGTTACAACTTTTCACTTCACTACATTTTTGAAAATGAAATCATTTTGAAAGAATCTCTCGACGCCCTGACCAAAGCGGTCCGACCAGGTGGCTTGCTCATGGGCGTCGTGCCGGAAAGGGCACGGGCCGAGTCCCTCACGGCGGGTGGGAAGTTTCAGGACGCCCTGGGAAACACGCTCGAAATCACGGGGGACCAACTCCTCGTTCGACTCGTCGACGGGCCGTTCTATGCAGATGGCCCACGGGCCGAACCGCTCTTGGACGCGGGACGACTCATCGACCAACTCAAGGAGCGCGGGTTTCGCATGCTCGTCTGGGAACCCATGCTTCCACAGCCCAACCGACTCGTGTCGGATTTATATTCCAACTTTGTTTTCAAAAAAATCTAAGACTAGAACAGGATGCTGTGGCTCGTGGGACTCGTTCTCATCACGGTCATTATACTTTTGAACCGTCCACCAGACTTGTTTGTTCAGGTGCGTCATAGATACGACCAACTTCTCAAAACGCTCGAGAACGACCCGGACCTCGACCCGAGATGGGAACCCGTGAAGAAGCGCGTGATTCTCACGGGCATGTGCAAATGGGACAAGTCAAACGGGGCCATAGCCTACAACGTCAACAAGGGGTACGAGGTGTACATATGCCTCGACGGGTCCGACAAACTCTCAGACGAGACGCGAATCAATACAGCCATGCATGTGCTTATTCACGAACTGGCCCATTCGACAGTTCGGGAGTATGAACATTCAGATTCATTTTGGAAAAATTTCAAAGATTTTAAAAAGTATTGTGAAAAGGCGGGCCTTTACACACCCGGTGACGTCGGGCCGTTTTGCGGGGAGAAGATACGACCCTAGTTCAAGAACCGGTGAGCGAGGAAAAACACGATGGCGGCCAGGATCGCCGTCAGACCCATGGCGCTCATAGATCCCGTCTCGACGCTCGGGAAAAACTGACCCACGCGCTCCTGCACGGGCTTGGACGTAGCCACGACCGCCGCCAGACCCGCCAGAACAGCCATGTACTGCTCCATGGTCAGACCGAAAGGAATCTTCCGGAGGTTCGTCTGAGGCTGAGCCTGCTGCTGCTGCTGCTGAACCTGCTGCGGCTGACCGAACGCCATCTCGTTCTGCTGGGGAATGACATCATCAAGCGGAGTGGAGAACTCAGCCATTTGAGATTCGTCAATGTTTTTTTCAGGCTCAATTAACCCCTGAGGAATGGAAGACGTAATGTCACTGGAACCGTTCGTGTCGAAAGATTCCATCTGTTAGTATCCACCCGGTTTCTTTGCCGTCTGAGCTGGCGCAGCCCCGAGCTTCTTGACCGTCACGGACGACGTCCCGGGCTTGCGTGCGAGTGGAACACCTCCCGTGCCCTGTGCAAGCGCCCTGGGATTGTAGTGCCTCTGATGAAACTGCCAAAGTGCTGGACTTCCGCACCTGAAGTTTTTCCTGAGCGCCGCCTTGTACCAAAACACGCAGTTTGTGACGTCGTTGCTCTTGGACGTGTTGTCGAGAACCAGACACTCGTAATTCTCCGTGCATGCATCCATCACCTGGCAAAACTGGTCAAAGGTTGGAAAAACCCCGAAAAAAGCTTTGTAAAGATTTTCCCGATTCTGACGAACGTTGTCTCGAAGGACAAACACGTAATCGACATTCGTCCGAATCATAGGCGTCATATCCATGCAGTACTGAGTCGTCATCATGTAGAAAATCTTCCAGTGTCGCCCGTTCATAAAGAGCTGACGGATGCACGGGTCACGCATAAACGCCCGGTCGTACATGCAGTCATCCATAAGTATAAAGACGGGCTGGCATCTTCCAGCCGCGAGGTTCTTCTTCTGACGTTCAATAATCTTCTCAACCGCCCCCTTGTTGTAGTCGCCGTAGACAAAGAGGTCTGGGATGAACTGCTTGTAGTGTCCGTTGCCCTCCTCGGTTCCGGACATGGCGATTCCCGCTGGAATGCTGCGCTTGTGCCACAGAATGTCCGTGACGAGCGTCGACTTGCCCGTCCCACGCTTGCCGATGAACACGCACACCTTGTCATCCGCCATTTTGCTGGGGTCGAACTTTTTCAACTGGATATTCATCCCTGGGAGGTGCGCGGAGATTCGTGAGCGGTGTGTAGCGCACACCGGAAAACAATCTTTTACTTTAGTAGAGATGTCCGCAGGGGCAGTACAACTTGCCGCAATCGGACAACAAGACGCATATCTCACGGGGTCTCCGTCCGTCTCGTATTTCAACGGCGTCTACAGGAGGCACACACCCTTTTCCCTACAGGCTTTCAGCATTCCTTTCCAGGGTCAGCAAATTCAGTGGGGGTCTCAAGCGGTGTGCCGTGTGCCTTACAAAGGCGACCTCGTGAGAGGCACGACCCTCGCCGTCACCCTTCCCGCTCTGTCGCCCGTCACGGTTGACTTTACGTGGCCAGTGTCCGTCGCCCTCCAGAGACCCATCCCGTACCTCATAATCGACGGGAATTACTCCACTCCAAAGACTGTCTCCATCGGCGTTCTCGACACGTACTCAACCTCCACCATCAACCAATGGCTCGGACCCGCTGCATCCCTCAACGCCTACGTGTCCTACAATTCAGGACTCTCAAAGTTTGCATTTGCAAACTGCTCAAACGTCACGCTCAACACGGCGGACGTGGCAACCACGGCGGTCTTTTTCGGTCTAGACCCTCACAATTTCTCAATCCTCCCAACCTCCAACACCGTCCAGTGGGACGTGAGCCCCGGAGGGTCGCCAGGTCCCGTCGCCGATTTCACCCTGAGTCAGTCGGGTTGGCAAAGCACATCCAGCGCCACAACTCCAAACATCACCGAATCTCTCCTCATGAACGTCTCCGCGGCAGTCACCCTCACGACTCAAAATCCCACGTCGGGTGGATTCATCGCACAGTTTGTCGATTTGAGTCGATTCGGAACCGCCCTCGGATTCACAACCCTCTTTAGCGTCACAGCGGGCGGGTCCATCAAGTTTAACTTCACGGGATCGTACGTGTTTATTCTGGCGCTGAACGTCTCAGCCCCCGTGGCTCGCGTGGGCGTCGGGCACTGGGCGCAGGACGGTCACCCATCCGGTGCTTTCGTCACGGGCACGCCAGGTGTCGGTCAGTGGGCCTGGAACGACTACGCCTATTCATACCTGGTGGCGCCGGCGCCCCTCATGCCCATGGTGGTCCTGCCCATCAACGTCACCGACATTACACAGTACTATTACATCGACCTCGAGACTCAGACGAACGCCCCCCTCGTCATCGGTGACGGCACGCTCGGCACGGAGATTCAGATTACAGACGTCAATCAATATCTCGCCCTCCCGACCAACCAGACCCTCGTCCTAGACACAATCAACATAGGGACCAACTGGTCATCCACGGGGTTTTTCACCCAGATTGCCCCAGTGAGCGTCTCGAACGCATTCACCTTTTTGACGACTGGAATTTACAACATTCGTGGGACGCTCGTCACCTCTGGGTCGAACATCTTCTCCGTGACTCTGAGCAACGCCACGGTTCCAAACATCCTCACATGGAACACGACCCAGAGCCGCAGCCCAACCATAAACTTCACCCTCCCCGTCCAGGTGACGAGTCTGACTGACCAGTACCGTATAAGCCTCCGCACGGACAACCCCGCGACTCTCACGGCCCAGTCCTGGTTTGCAGTCGAACAGATCGGCGTCCCGACGGGAACCACCCTACAACCAAACAGTTTCAAAAAGAATGGATTTTTATTCACCGCCAACACGTTCGCTCAAGTTTCAACCGGTCTGACTCCGGTAAATTTTAAACAAACCGTCTTGGCGTCTGGAACGTCTAGGCACATCAGCGTCACGAACGGTGGAAACATTCAATTTTCAAACGTAGGTGCGTACAAATTCCAGGCGTATTTCGAGACGGCCAACGCCTACGTCACCTCCGTGTCCCTCTTCCAGTCAAACAACGGAGACACCCGCCCAGCCACGCCCCTTTACCAAGTCTCGAGCCCTTTGAACATCGGCACAATCGGACCGTACACCATCGACGTCGTGGCTCAGTGCAACGACCTGGCCAACGTGTTCTTCATGGATATTCAAACCATCAGCCCGGCCGGACTCTCCAACATCACGTCAAACGCCTTCATCACGGTCGTGGGCGTGACTGCCCCGACGCCCAACTCGTACCAGTACGTAGACTCGGTCGGCACATATCTCGTGGAGCGCGCCGAACTCAAGATTGGCGGTCAACTCATACAGACCCTGACGGGCGAAGCCATCGAGATTTTCAACGACCTCACGGTTCCTCAGGAAAATCAGCCAGGTCTCACGCTCCTCACGGGCAAGCTCGACACGAGTCAGTCGACGACGGACCGCATGTACTACGTCAACCTCCCGTTCTTCTTCTACGACGCGGCTGAACTCTCCGTGCCAATCTGCGCGCTGCCTCGTCAGGACATGGAGATTTACATAACATTCAAACCATTTTCGTCATTGATTGCGACGAGTTCCCTCGTGACTCAGACGACCGTCCAGGCGACAGTCATAGTAGAGTACGCGTACTTGTCAAACCCCGAGGTTGAATGGATGTCCAAGCACGTCCTCGACTATGTGATTACTCAGACGCAGTACGCGAGGTTCAATCTCGGCGAGAGCACGATCGTCGACCTCGACTTTCATGGACCTGTCCGTGAGCTCGCGTGCGTCGTCCAGGATTCGGCCGCCACCCCGTACGTCTACGTCTCCGACCCGGGCATGTCCGCCTCGCTCTCCTTCAACGGTGAAGACTTTTTCGACCCCGGAACTGTCGACTTTCAGTTTATGCACATCATCAACCCGCTCGAAAAGCACACGCGTCAGCCAAACAGGGTGGTCTACCTGTACTCTTTTGCGAGAAGGCCCCAGGACCCCAGACCGTCCGGCTCCATCAACATGAGCAGAATCAGGCAGAAGCGCTTCCAGATGAATCTTCCCGGAACGCCGTCGCTCGCCACGAAACAGCTCAGAATCCTGGCCACTTCATACAACGTCCTTCGCGTGTCGGACGGGCTCGCGGGTCTGCTCTACGACTAAAAACCGAGCTTCCTATTAGTAGATGGCCGGTCGCCAAGTCCTCGCAGCCCTAGGCCGTGCCGACGTCATTCTTTCAGGACAGCCTGAAATTACATTCTTTTTAGAACAATACAAAGCTCAGGGACTCTTTGCGTCTCGGGTCATTCGCGTATCCTTTGAGAACGAGCCCGTCTACGGGTCAGACAACACCGTCGAGATTCCGATGAACGGAGACCTCATCACAGCCATGTACGCTCGCTTCGACGTGACGTTCCCACCGGGCACAGCCATGTTCGACTCGGCCGGGAACCTCATGATTGAACGAGTCGAGCTGTACTCTGGGAACGACCTCATCGAGCGACTCTGGGGCGAGTTTATGACGCTCACGAACGATTGTGAAATTTCTGCCGGTCAGCAGCCGGGACTCGTCAGCATCGTGGGGGGGACGGCCCTCGCAGGAGCCAACGCGCCGCTGAACAGGTACACGGTTCCGCTCGGGTTCAAGTGTCTCCGGAAAGGCCTCCCCGTCGTCCCCGGGCTCAAGTTTCGAATCATCCTTAACCCCTCGTCTGTTTTCCAATCAACCGGAGCTGGGACGCCTAATCTTTCTTTTAAATTTCTTTCTGAATTTGTGTTTCTGAGCGAGAGTGAACGGACGATGATTCAGAACCGCGGGCCCGTCATACACCTGAGCGAGAGCGTCCAAAGGGCGCGATTTCTCGCACCGGTCGGCTCGTCAAACATTCGGTGCGTGACTGAGTTTCTCCATCCCGTCAAGGAGCTGTTCATGACGATCCAGAATCAAGGAACGGGCGGGACGGACTATACGCCCAGCCAGCTCCAGTCCATGGCGATGTATTTCAACGAGGCTCAGCGTCTCGACCCAGTCATAGGGACGTATCTGTTTCTCGGATCTCAACAATTCTTAGAGTATCATACCCGCGTTCCATCCAGACCCTTCTACATGTACTCGTTCTCGCTCGACCCAGAGGGGGCGACACCCTCGGGGGCGGTAAATTTTGGAAGAATCAAGAATCAATACTTTGATTTCTTTATGAACCCAGGAACGTCAGCCAGAGTCGTCACCATTTGGGCACGGTACTACCAGTTTCTCGAGGTGAATGGATTCAAGACGCTCAGGGTTCTGTTTGACAATACAGGCGAGAATGGAACGAGTGCGATTTTATCGTAGAAAATCAAACTCGGCACGTCTCAGAATGGAAAAGGCGGCTATGGAGCTCTTTCTTCCGTGCATGGAGACGGCGATGGTCATAGCGGGGCACTACGCCAAGTCGTGCGGGCGGGACACGGTGGTTTCTCAGGATGTTCGGTACGGGCTGATGTTTGCAGCCAGGCACGTGCTGGGAAAACAGATTGGGACTATGTTCCCAGAGGCTTACGAGGAGGACGAGGAGGACGAGGAGGACGAGGAGGACGAGGAGGACGAGGAGGACGAGGAGGACGAGGAGGACGAGGAGGACGAGTGGACGCGCTACGAAGGGGATGACGAGCGGCTCGTGCTCGTCAACAAGTGTGCGGACGAGTGGGACTCGTGGGAGCCAGAGACGCCAGCAGAGTTTGCACTCAAGAACGCAGTGGACTCGGTGGGTTGACTCTTCCCCGAAAGGGAAGAGGAGTATATTTCTATTTTCCAAATTGATCTAAACATTTTTAAGTGTTTGAAGATGTTTAATGTTTCTAGAGGATGGGTAGTCGGGTGTGAATAATGCTCCTCTTCCCGATTGGGGAAAGCTTAAAAAAAATAGACCAGGAGATACTATATATGAAATGCGAGGTTGACTGGTGCCAGGACCGTCCGTGCCCTCCTTCGGTCAGGTGCTGTCACCATCTTGAGGGGGCCACAGACGTCGGACCCGTCCTCAAGTTTTTACCCAGGAACGTAGAGGAGGGGGGCCTCCTTGACTTTCAGGGGAAATTTTTTATGTTGTACACTGATAAGGATGGCAACGATCAAATGTCCGAAGTGTCAGATGCCCTTTACACACGCCAAGTACCTATCGAAGGCTAAAGAGCATCTCGAGCGTCACTTGGACCGCAAGAATCCATGTGACGGTTCAATCGCCGAGTACGTATATAAGCGCAAACGCACGGGGACGGCTCCAAACATCGAGACTCTGGACCTCTCGGGACTTGTCGAGGCTCTCGATGGAAACATACGCTTTATTCACGTGACGAGTTTTGTATTTGGTTTCCTTAACAATCTGAACAAGTTTGCAGTCGTTCCAAACGTGAAAGTGAACGAAGTGTACTACATGTCCGAGGGAAAAGTGATGTGCGCCAGGCTTTCGGACTTTGTGATTGAGTTTTGGTACAAGGTGATGATTGCACAAGTCGGCCCTGTACTTCAGGCGCGGTGGCCGCGGTTCGAGGAGTGGCGCGTGTGGCTTACGTCTCGTTACATATTCACCAATATGACGCTGGCTTACGTCAACATGTTTCTAGCCTCTGACGTGTACAAGCAGATGAAGTCTGCAATCAAGGGGCATCTCAAGTCTCAGACGCGTGAAGAGCGGTTCAGTGCGCGGTCAAATATGGCACCAGGTGAAGCGGAACAGAGAAGGGTTGCGTTCCAGAGCCTTGAATGATTCCGATTGAAATTGTATGGATGGGTGGGACCCTCGGGACCACGCGTTATGGGTACCAATCACGGACCCAGTACCC
>Ga0208951_1000890_pt1 | contig 13552 bp, 11 predicted proteins | sample GreLakmeMI27MSRF_FD_187702 | JGI IMG/M metagenome (GOLD analysis project Ga0208951, IMG submission 187702) | Freshwater lentic microbial communities from great Laurentian Lakes, MI, USA - Great Lakes metaG MI27MSRF (SPAdes) | ecosystem: Environmental > Aquatic > Freshwater > Lake | place: Great... | reverse complement strand
GTTAAATGAATACCCTGCATGGGCCTCAAAGTCATGCCATAGATCACGAGCATCATTAGGAGCAATATAAGCAGAGGCCCCAGAGACAAACTGCTCCTTGTATACATCAAACTCTTTTGCATTTTTCTTCTTACCGATAATCTTTCTAACCTTATCAGCATCAGACATAGACATACCGCCAAGGTGTACGCAAGCCTGCATAACTTGTTCCTGGTATAAAATACATCCATACGTATCAGAAGTAAATGGCTTCATGATCTGGTGACTATATGAAACATTTTGCTTTCCGTGTTTGCGAGCAATGTAATCTTTACCAATTGTGTTCATTGCACCTGGACGAACTAGTGCATTAGATGCTGCAAGTTCATCAAAATTCTTTACACCCATTTTAACTAGAAGGTTTGTGTATGGTGTTGCTTCGCATTGAAAGACACCCTTTGTGTAACCGTTAGAAAGCATTTCATAAATCTTTGGATCTGACATGTCAATAGATAGCAGTTCAATATCTTTATAATGATTTTCTTTAATCATTGATACTGCATCTTGAATAACGCTAAGAGTTTTAAGTCCTAATGCATCTATTTTTATAAGCCCGATGCGTTCAGCCTCTTCCATGTCGACACCAACCACAGGTATACGTTCATCAGACCCAGGAGAAGATCTCGTCTCCAACGGCGCAAACCTAAAAATCGGATCTTTGCTAGTGACCACACCAGCAGCGTGTATACCAGTACCACGAATACGACCACGTAATTGTTCACCATAAACCTCCACCTCTGGATATTTTTCTCTAAACTCTCTTGTTGACTTAGAACTACAGAAGTCTTCCCAAGTATCTACTAACTTTAAAACCTTGTTAACATCTGTTAGCGGTATATCTAAAACTCGTGCAACATCTCGTACGACTCCCTTATCTTTAAATTGCAAGAAGGTGGCAATAGATGCAACATGTCGATATTGTCTAACTAAATAGTCTTTAACTTCATCACGGCGAGTATCTTGAATGTCCGTATCAATATCTGGAAAGTCGTTACGGTCTGGATTAATAAAACGGAAAAACAGAAGTCCATGTTTAATTGGATCAATGTCTGTAATCTTTAAAGCATAACAAACAAGAGAACCAGCAGAAGAGCCTCTGCCTGGCCCAACCATAATGCCTTCTTTTTTTGCCCAGTTAATCATATTACTTACAACAAGGAAGTATGGTGCAAACTTTTTATCTTTAATAATCTGCAACTCTTCTTGAAGTCTGTCAAGGTATTCTTGGTTTTCTGACAAACCTCGTTCTACCAAACCTTCCAGTGCAACCTTTGCAAGTTCTTTGTCAGGACTCTTGTACTGTACTGGTAGAAGGTTTAGGCCTTCTTGAATGTCATAGTCTTCTACTGTGTCTGCTAGTAATAAGGTGTTTGAGTAGATGTCTGGTCGATCAATACCCTGCAATTCCATGGCTGCTTTAATCTCTTCATAAGACATAAGGTGGATATCAAACTTATTAAATGTTATCTGGCGGTCTTCACCATAAAGGTAATCAAGTCTATCCATCATAGAAGAATGCTTTGATGCCTTTGCAAATGTCGTTTCTTTAACAACCTTAGCGTGTGTATTCATTAAAAGTTTAAATTCTTGAATTTCTTTTTGTGATGGATCGGAATGGTGACAATCTGGAGTAACAATAACTTTAATATCGAACTCATCGGCAAGTTCTATAAGATATTTATTAATGTGTGCTTCTGTGTGTGGCATTACTTCAATATAATAATCATTACCAAAACGTTCTTTAAACCAAGTAATATACTTTTTAGCAAGAGCAAACTCTTCTTCTTCTAATGCTTTTACAAGAACACTGCTTGGACATGCAGAAGAAACAATAATTCCTTCTTTATACTTTTCCAATATAGCAAAATCAAATCGTGGCTTCTTAAAGAATCCATCTGTCCAAGATAGTTCACTAATCTTGTTAAGGTTTTCTAAACCTATTTTATTCTTGGCTAGAAGGATAATGTGATTATAGACAAGATCTTGTTGACCTTCTCTTTCAGACTTATCTCTTGTATCAGAGATGTCTGCACACATGTATCCTTCTAGACCTAGAATTGGCTTAATGCCCTTTGCTTTTGCAACTCGGTACAGTTCCCGATGCCCAGATAGTGTCCCGTGATCTGTGATAGCCAATGCTGGCATACCAAGTTCAACTGCTCGGTCTATATATTCTTCTGGAGTAGCAATCCCATCAAACAAACTAAAATGGGTATGGACATGTAAGCCTACGTAGTTCATACTACCAATCAGCGTTAGTTGATGAAGTAGTAGATGGGCCGTCAAAGCCCAAGTAGAACGCTTCTTGTTCTGCGTATGGAATCTTCTTTAGTGCTGACTCCAATGGGTATGGCTCAATGCCTGTCCAGTCAAATGGTTCTTTGTCTGGTGCTGAAGGAATTAGTGTGTAATTGGTTTCAGTACCCTGACCATTACGCTTTAACTTCCATAGTACGTTTGAGATGCTTCCTGTTTCAAGTGCATACTCACGAATAGTATTGAATGATGATTGCTTGCTAATTCCCATGTTCCAAATTGCAACATATGGTGCTTCAATTCCATCATCAACAAGTACGTTGCAATAGAAACGTAGACGTGCTCTCCAGCCAGCCTTCATATCTTTGCGGTGCATTTCTTCTGCCCAGTCACGACCTTCTGATTCCATTGTGTCTACAGCCTTGCGCTTATAGTCCTTTGGATTTGTGTGTTCCTTGACAACTAGTGCAAGTCCACGTTTTTCGTTATAGTTTGCTGAGTCTTCATCCAACTCCTCAACAAATCGGATCTTTACTGATTGACCGTCTGCAAGTTTTAACCACTTTACTTTTGGTCCGTCGTTTTCATATTTTGGCTTTTCGAGCAGGGTTTCTATATTCTTTAATCCCTTTACAATGCTCATATTTTATCTCCTTCGTGTTGTTTATATTAGTTTAGCATAGATGATATAGATTTGTCAAATTGAAACTCAAGTTTCTTTATTTCTGCATCTTCCATATCGCCTATGTCTTTATAGTTTTTATCAAGTCTGATAATAGTAACCAAAGATCCAAGTTTTTCAATTAACTTATCTTTCATTATACTACCAGCCTCATCGTTATCTGCAATTAGTACAACGTTTGTGAAGTACTTTTCTAACAATCTAATTTGAGAATTAGACACATTAGCACCCAGAGTAGCAACTGCTGGGAAACCTACTTGATCTAGTCGAATAGCATCAAATGATGATTCAACTACATATACTGTACCAGATGATTTAATTCTGTGCAAGTTAAACAATATCTTGCCCTTTGGCAATCCTGGAGTATTTTTAAAATCTTTGCCCTCAATAGTTCTTGCAACAAAACCAATACACATTCCGTCTGGAGAATGCATTGGCACTGTAACAGAATCTTGTTTTTCTGAATATCCTAAAGAAAACTTTGACCATGATGACATTTCGATTTTTCTATACCTAAGATAATTCTTTGCTTTGTCTGATGCTACTAACTGATTATATAAACGCTTTAAGATTAATTCATCATATGGAACAAATTCTGGTGGCGCAACTAATGTTTTGTTGACAAGTTTTTCAATATCGTTTTCTGTTTCTTTGCTTTTAATATATCTAACTGCTTCAAAATATGTTCGTCCAGACATATGCATAATAAATTCTTCTAGGTTCTTTGTTGTCTGGCATCCAAAACAAAAGAATAGTCCGCTATCCTTGGCAACTTCTCCAGCAGGAGTTCTATTGTTATTATGATATGGGCAAAAGATTATGTAGTCATTACCAAACTCTGCTTCAATTTCCACTCCTGCACCTACAAGAACACGCTTGATCTGTTCTTGAGTATAGATATTACTTGTCTTCATAGTCTTTATACCTGTAGTATCCTTTATCAAAATCTACTTGAACTAAGAAATCACCCATGTAACCATTACGGTTTTTGCGAAATACACATTCAATAATATCACTATTAGTTGCACGACCTAGTGCCATAACCCAGTCAGCATCGTAAGCAATCTGTCTTGACCAAGCAGTTTGTCCAAGTGTTGGAGGACTTGATAGATCTTTTACATCATCAGGAGTAGCAGAGGATATAGCGATGATAGGTACTTCTTCGCTAATGGACATTAGTTTAAGTTCTCTTGAAAGGTTTTTCATTCGTACCGTTTCAGAATCAGCCTTTTGGTTTGGAGACATAAGTTGTAAATAGTCAACAACTACAAAGTCTGGACGGTACTGATCAATCTTTCCACGAATAACAGAAGGTGTTACCTCTCCACCGCTATCATTAGAAATAATATGAAACTCTGGACGACCTTCAACTTTGTTGTGATGCCATTTCTTTAGCATATCAATTTCTACTTCGCCATTAGATAGTTTCCTGTGTGACCAAAGACCTTCACCCATAATAGCAAGAACACGATTACGAACTTCTGTCTCGCTCATTTCAAGTGAGATAATCATTGGAGACTTGCCTTGCTTCCATGCCTGCACTGCAAAGTAAAGAGCAAGCCAAGACTTTCCAATTCCTGGATATGCAAGGAATACACCTAACTGCCCTGGCATAATTCCAGAAGGTAAATAATTATCAAACCCTGGAAGACCAGTCTTAATTCCAACATGTCCAAGTTCTTTTTGCTTCTGTACATTTTCAAAATATATAACCGCAGAGTCAAGATCTGTTGCATCAATGTCGCGGATAGCAGATGTATTCTTTTTTAATTCAGAAGTCTTTGTTATAAGGTGCTCAAGTGCTTCTCCACCATTACCGCTTTGAACTTCGCCTGCAGCATTACGTAAAATATCTTTTAGGCTATCGTTAAGATATTCTACCTGTAACTCTGCTAGATGATGTTTGGTTGCTCCAACTCCAGCAACTGGTTCGAAATCTCTAAACTTCTCTCTTACTAAATCTGCTGGTGGAATGCATTGGTTGTTTTCTGAATAAAGACGAATAAAGTTCCAGACATCGTTGTGGGTTCTTAAAAGGTTTTCAACATTTGCCTGCAGCAGAACGTGAATCTGCTTGTCTTGTAATAATGCAGAAATAACTTTTGCCTCTGTATTATTCACTCAACCACTCCTTTGCTAATTTTCTACGAACCATTCGATCTTTAATATCTTGTTCTGTTTCTGCTTTACCGTTTAATATTTTTTCTGCATTGTATGAAAAATAATTCCAAGAAGGTTCTTGTGCAATAGAAAAGTAATACTCTAACAAGTCATAACACTGAGCAACTCCGTATGACTCTACAAGGCCGTCAGCAGCCCACTGCTCAACGTTTAGATTCATGTTAGACTTCTGACCGTACTTCTGCAGGTAAAACTTATTAAACCTACTAAGCAAAGCCATTCGGTCTTTGCGATCAGCCATGGCTATTCGTTAATTTCAGACTTTGCTTCTTGAATCTTATCAGTTAGTTTGTCTTCAACAAATTTATAAATACGCTCAAAGGCTTCATCAACATTCTCGCCCTCACGCTTTGAATCAACAATGCCAAGGTCAAGTCTTAATGACTGGAAGTTGCCAAGATTTAAAGTATAGCCTAGTGTTACATTGATTTTTGTGTTTTCGTTTTCCATTTTACCCCACCTAATTTGTTTGTTTTTACAATTGTAGCACACTCTAGCCGATTAGATATTTTCTGACCAAACTGGAATATACCGTCCATCTTCTGTCTTTGTATATGTAAGTATACCTTCTCCCATTCTCCTTGTCAACTCTTGACTTGTAGGAGTCATATTATTTGTTATTAATTTATCTTTTCTTGGTTGCCCAATATGTATTGTTGCTAGTATAGAACAAATCTCTCTAACGTGGTCTTCTGAATAATAAGATCTAATTTGCCAACCAGTCTTACCATCAATGCTTGATCCAACTGGTGCAGGAATGATTCCTCGTTTTATTAATCTTGGCATATACTTTCTATGACGATTAACTAACTTAGCAGTCTCTGCAACAGTGTAAGCCTTTTTCCTATTTCTTCTAAAGTCAGAACGCAGGCATGTTTCTAGTCTATCTTTGTTAATATTATAAACTGTTACCATTCCTGTTGATCTAGAACTATGATGAAGTCTTACCAAGTCTCCATTAAGAAACCATATTTTTTTACCACCAGGAATTATAGGTTCGCTATTATATGCTTCGCTCTGAATTTTTCCTTTTGCAGTAACCATTTTCCCTCCGCAGACTCGCTAGGTGGGTGATAAAATTTTCTATTTCCACACTTAACACAATATGTTTCTAGGTGGTCGATGTTTGAATGTATTCTATCAACAAACATTTTTCCTTCACATCTTTCACAAGCCATACTAATTTGGAACACCAATAGCAATAAGATTTACGCCAATGGTTGCAGTTCCAGAAACCCCATATCTTACTGTAAATCCAGCCTGTGTAGTCGTTACGGATGTTAAAACTACCGTAGTGTTAGATCCAGCAGTTGTTCCGCTAGTATTTACAACTGACAAAGTTATAATTGGCGGATACTTAAAGTTAGAATAATCAATAGAGTAAGATTTTTCTTGTCCAGCAGTTACGGTTTCGTTATTTGCAATTGATTTAAACCTTCCAATAAACTTTGTGTTAGAAGTTTTTAAACTTTGCTTTTCTGCTCCAACTACGTCAATGTCAGTATAATTATAGGTTGCATCTGAAACCTGTGTTGATAGACTGTTTAAAGCATCGACTACCTGATAGATGTATGTTACATCAAGCGGTTGCCCTCTTTCGGGTAATGGTATTTTTGCCATGTTATTCCTCCTATTTAATTATACCAAAGACACTGAACCAGAGTCAAAGATATTTAGTGCTGCCTTGATTTCTTTTTTTGATGAAACTATTTGAACCTTTACTCTAACTGTTGTAGTACCAGTTTTTAAAAATGAATATGAGTGTACTTTTGATGTCCCGTGATAAAAAAATTCGCCTGAATCAAATTTAACAAAAACGTCGTATTCTGGAAAATTATTTGTGTCTCCCCATACGGCTGTAACAATGTTTCCTGCCTTAGATACTGCACCGCTGACTGAAGTTATTGACTCTCCAGAAATGTTATAAATTGGAGACCAATGAGAAGTTCTGTTTCTATCATCAGAAACAATTCTATATCTTAAATTATACTTTAACGTATCGTGATCAATTGGCGGAAGGGATGATTTTAAAATACGAAATTTCTTTATGTTTGCATCAACCATTAGGTCACCCCAATAGAAAATCTAAATTCAACATAGTTATTTGTATTAGGAGATTTAATGATTGCTGTTGCATTGTCATTCTTAATGACAGAGTATCCTGTTAAACCATATAGTGGATTAACGGTTGCTACATTTTCAAGTCTTAACGCATCTAAAGCAATGTAATAATCTGATGTTGGGAAATAAATACCACTTCCACTATCAAAAATAGAAACATATATTTTTACAACAGTAACTGCATTCCAAGTAAAGTTTTGACTCTTGTATAATTCTTGTAACTGCTTTGAAACAACAAAGTATCTGTTTGTTGCAAAGTCATATCCATCAACGCCATCTTCAATATTAATTTCAAACCTAGCATATGTTGATGGATTGTTGCTGTCAGTTGCTGCAAAGTCAATTAGGATTCTTACTGTATCTGGATTCGCTGCTGATGTGCCATCCCTGTTTATTAAAGAAAATGCAAACCTTAACTCATCTAAAGGAGAGTTTTGTGAAAAGTCAACATTTGGAGAAGTAAGGTGTATATGATTTCCAGAATCAACAACAAAGTGATCAACTCCTCCAGAGCCCCCGCCACCTATGCTTAAGTCTGAGTCATCTCCTTGCATTAAAATTGTATTGTTTAAAAATCTTGGTCTCTCGTATCTGTCTACACGGTCTGTATTATAAAAGATAGAGTTATCCGCATTAGTCTGGAATACACCATTTGCTGTTCCTGTTGCGTTTATTATATCGTCATCGTTAGCATCTAGTGGTACAGAAATTACTGGAATTGCTATTGAAGAACTGGCCGTATGGTATTCCCAGTTTTCTCCCTGGGTAAATGCAAAGACTGTCTTACTATCTTGTGCTCCAGCAGATGGGTTAGATCCTGCTGAGTATAACCCTACCTCTGTTATTTCATATCTTTCTTCTGTAGGTAGTTCTGCGGTAAGTACAATTTTATCAATACCGTTTTCATTTACAAAGCCTCTTGAAGAAATTGGAACTCTAAACATCTCAAAGTCAAGGTTTTCTTTTGTTGCAAAGTTATCGGCAACATCTTCTGTTTGAAGCGGGGTTGGGCCGCAGCCAACGGCTAAGTATGAGGCATAGGCTGGTGCTTGACCAAGCATATATTTTCCAATAATGCTCTTACCTTTATTAGTAATCATGACGTAGTTGCTCCAAAGTCTGCTTCATATATTGTACCATTTAACGACACTTCAACTTCAAAAAGTTCATCCTTGTTTAAATTAACTCCCTCAATGATTAGATCTCCAGTTGCAGCCTCAAAATAAACATTTGAACCATTGGGGCCATTGCCCTCAATAGGCACTTTCTCTTCAAACTTTATAGGAAAGTTAGCAAAGTACTTTTCAGAGGTAGCCTGTAATCCAAGAATATTGTTTGGGTTATACTTTTGCTGAATTAAACCCAGGTTCTTAATTGGGGTATAAGATATTTGCTGTCCATTAATAATGTCGTTTCTAGCAATGTTTATTAATTCGTGCCCACCAATATCCTCAAAAATTAAATCAGCCATAATTTCAATAGACATAGAATCATCATTAAATAAAACTGTATCTATTGGTGCTGTTTTTACTGGATTTGCTGCTAAGGTTCTTGCTATAGCAGATGTGTTTGGAGTTGATGGAGTAGCGTTTGGAGTTGATGAATTAATTCGATTGCTATCAACAGAATAGCCGTTTGGACTAACAACTGGTCTGCCTGCTTTATAATCACTTAGGGCATTTCCACTATTAAAATAAGGATCTGTAACCAACATTGAAGCATAAAGATTTTTTTGATTTTGATCATATTTTGCCCGTTCTGATGCTGGAACAGTAGCACGACCACCTCCAGAGCCAAATTCATTAAATGAGTCGTTGTACTTTAAGGCCTGAACCTTTTCATCCCAAGTTAACACTTTACCTCCAACCATGTTACTCATTCTCCACTCCCGTATTTCTGTTTATATAAGTTTTCATTTATACCTCACTCAAATAAACTGTCATGCTTGGTCCAGAAACAGACCTAGAGTATTCTATATTATAAATAACAAACCTTGAAAGACTAGATGTAATTAAATCAAGTCCTGATGAATCCTTGTAGTCTACTGTGACTATGTCTCCGAGTTGCAAGGTTGGTATGCTAAATAAATTAATACCAATAGATTTTTTTGGAACCATAACTTTATTTATAATCCAGCCCAACATGGCTTCTGCATCATCTTGTGTTTGTATATATGGACTATCAATACTAAATTCATTTTTTCCATATGTTAATCTACTTAGTTTGATTTCATCGTACCTTGATTTTTCAACTAATGGAGAATAGGTAAGTGTGCTACCAACCAACTCTGGGTCAGATAGGTTCCCACGTTTTTTAAAGAACTCATCTACTGTTAATTCATGAGTTGTATCTTGAGTAAAAGTAACACCTTGAATTCTTAAAAAGTTTCCAGTTGTTTCATCTAGATTTAAAGCCTTGTCAGTTGAGTTAAAGATTAAGAACTCAGCACCGTAGGAGTCTGCATAAAATCCAGAAGTTGTATATCCTTTTGTGTTGCTAAACGTTGGAGACAGTTGTGCATAAAGTGCTGGGTATGCACGATCATACTTAATATCAAAATATGCACACTCACGCATAATAGAACCAAACTCTTCAAAATACATGTTGTAGTTTGGTGGCTGCTGAGAACTTATACCAGATAGGTATGTTGACTGGACAACGCCGCTCATTGCATATTTTCTAAAAGACTCATTAACATCAACCTGGGAGTCACCAAACTGCTTTGATAATGTTTCTCCTACAACAAAAGATGTGTTTTGACTATAGTTTTGTGATAGGGCATAAATGTTTTCAAACATACACTTAGAAGATCCACGAACAAATAAAGCCATATTGTTATAGACTGGAAGAGGATCGCTGTCATCTACTATCTTAATTAGTTGATTATTTATGTATAAATAGAACCTTCTAGTTTTTCCAATTTCTTGATACTCTACTGATAAATCATAAACCGTTGAGTTTTCTTCAGAGGCCATTCTTTGTTGTCCAGAAAATTTACCATCATCTACAAGTATTTTTGCCAAGCCTCCCCAAAGTTTAACTGGGATTGCATTGGTGTTGCTAGAATCTTTTTTAATTTTATAAAACACAATATTGTTAATTGATACTTCTGCTTGATTCTCTTTATTTAATTTTAAATAAGGAGTAATGTTATCTTCAGTTAAAGCAATTATTTCAAAATAATATCCATTGTTTGTTTCTGGATTTAACAAAACTGCAAGACCTCCAGAGCCTCCGCCAATGTTTACGTTCTGGTCTGGTTGGCTTCCACTAACCTGATAGTAAGGAATGCTGCCAAGCGCTGTTTGCGTTGATGCAATATTGTTTTCAATTTTACCTACAATACGCATTCTTGTTCCAAAATGCTTGTAAGCATTATCTAGATTTTTATAAACATATGAAACAAAGTTTAATGGTGTTTCTGTAGTTTTAAATGATGGTCCGTTAAAAACTAAAGCAGATGACTGGATTGTTCCAGTTTGTGTTGATAACAAACCATTAATGTCTGTGTCTGTTAAGTCGCTTGTTGCCATAAAGTTTTTAATTATGCTATTTCTTGTTGACTGACCTGCAACTGTATTATTAACGCCTGCTGCACCTGTTGTTGTTGCTGGCAAACTTATATCCTCATCTAGCGTAGTTGTAAACAAGTACTGAGTTTTCATGTCAACACCACGGACGTTACTGTTATCAGTCCAATAAGTATTTATTCCAGCATAGTGGTCTGTTATTTTTGTTCCAAACTGACCACGACCATGGTCAACAACTGCTCCATTTTGAAGTCTAGTTATTCCATTAACTGTTTCATAGTATGGGGTTGAGTATATTCTTACCAATCCCGTTGGATATATTTTTCCATTAAATGGAATAGATGCAAAATATTTTTGATACTCTTGGTTACTACTAATCCATACATTTCCAACACCTGTTACACTAAATTCTGCGGCATCGTATTTAATAATTTCACCATTAGAATACAAATATCCGTTATATCGTGTTAGCCAATAAATGTTTTCTCCAAGATCAATTATGTTGTTTATTACTACATTCCCTGAAACTGTAGGAGCCACAGCAGGAATATTAGAGTTTAAAGGCATGGCTCCAAGAACATAACTACCCTGCTTTGATGCTAACTCATTTATAGTTTTTGTAGAATCTGTTCCAGCAACTTCCCACAAAAGTGATGGTTTATATATCCATGTTTTTTCTTTATCGATCATACTTGACTGCTTTATTGAACCATAAGATCTTTGAATATATCTTGTTGTGTAGTTAATTTTTCCATCATTATAAATTTTCTTATCTTGTGATGCAACAGACAAAATATTTGGAAGTTTACCAGATGTAGCATTTTCTATTACGCCAGAGTCTGTTTGGTTATTCGATCCAGAAACAACAAAGTCTGTTGCTCTTTGTGCCAAAGTAGGCATCAAGTAGTCTTTGCTCATTACAACAAAATTATTATACTCATCAAAAAACATTGCTGTTTGTGTTGATACTGCTAGTTGATTTAAAACCTCTGCAACGTTTTGGTCTGGAGCAATAAAGAAGTACGGAATAATTGGATCATTCTCTCCTTCAACTCTTTTAAATGTATAGTTGCTAAATCCAATGTAATCAAGTAAAAGCGATATTGCATAACTTAAAGATGTTTGGGTAGTCAAAAGTCTTGGGGCAGGCATTGACTCTAGGAAAAAATAAAAATCTCTTAACTCTAAAGAAAGAGTTGCACCAGTAACATCTGCCTGTGGAAATCCTTCTGAGTATAATGTTTTAATAGGAACTGAGTATTCATCTCCCTGAACATTAAAAATTGACTCATAAAAAAGAAACTTAATATTTTTTCTAATATAACCAGATACAATACTGGCCGTGTTATTTTCATTAAACGCTTGGTCATCATCAAATAAAGATAAGGATCCAGTTGAGGCAAGTAGTTGTCCTACTGGCAAAGATGTTGTGCCTATGTCTGATAAAATTTTCTTTATATTAAAATCAATTACTTTATTTGAAATATCTACAACAAGTCTAGGAGACATTTCAATTAAATCAAAAGTACAATCAAACTTATTCATGGTTTCTACAACAACTCTAATGCCACGTATATAAGCAAACTCTCTGTATGTTGTTAAATTGTTTGAGTCGTTAGTAAATAGTTCTGGGTTTGTTAGGTCTGTAACTAGTTTTGTTGAACGATTTAAAACTCCAGCCCCAAGGATCCATCCGTATTCTGGGATAAATGTATCATATTCTGCATTTGCTTCATCCCAAATATAAAATAAACCACGTTCGTTTTCATTTTCAACTACAAGATATGCGTATCCATTAATTGAATCTTCTGGAAGCAGTGTACTAGATGATAGTTTTTCTGCAAAGGCAAAGTTTGTTTTATATTGATCTGGAATCTTAAGTCCATACTCTAACTCAACATAGCCATCTTCTGAAATAATTGCTGTATCGTCATCTCTAAGAGAGTTTTCATCAAATGAATAAGCATCACTCCAGTCATTACCCCTTAAATATTGAATCTTCCATCTAACTGGAGTTGTTTTATTTGTTACTCCGTACAGGGGATCACCCAAAGATCCAGACTGGGTTATCATAGTTCCCATGTTTACAGTGCCAACATTTGTTTGCATTTTTACAACAAGTCTATTTGCTGGAACAGGATTTTTATAAACAACAAAAGGAACTGCATCGTCAATATAGTTTAGGGAGTTTAATATATTTTTTGCAACTCCTCTTTCGATATTATCTTCAGTTCTAAAAGATGACCAATATTTAAACTCATCATATCGTGATGGCATGTAATACCTTGGTCTAAGAGTCATTGATGCTCCAGAGTTTGCAAGGTATCTGTTATTAAAATAGGAGGCTTTGTTAATTCCAGATCTAGGTCTAAAAGGTTTTACACAATCTTCTAAAGAATAAAGCATTTTAATCTTTTCTTTAGTTGATGTAAAAAGTTGTGGGACTTCTAGGTTTGTATATCCGCCATCAATAACTACGTCTGCATCTGTTGCACCAGTGTAATAATTTCCAGCATCCAAATTATCAAAGGCTAAAGGAAGTGTCTTATATGTAACATTTGAGTCTAGAGGTCTATATCTATAGTTGCCAAGTTTATAAATGTTATCTGGCATATTTATGTTCCACTCAGCCAAGACTAATGACTGAAGGCTTACTGTTGACGATGTTTCTAAATGTGTCTTTAATGTTTCACTAACAAACATTTAGACCTCTTCCAGTGTTACCGAAATATTCCAAAGATCG
>Ga0208951_1000886_pt1 | contig 13621 bp, 17 predicted proteins | sample GreLakmeMI27MSRF_FD_187702 | JGI IMG/M metagenome (GOLD analysis project Ga0208951, IMG submission 187702) | Freshwater lentic microbial communities from great Laurentian Lakes, MI, USA - Great Lakes metaG MI27MSRF (SPAdes) | ecosystem: Environmental > Aquatic > Freshwater > Lake | place: Great... | reverse complement strand
AATATAAAAGAGAACAGAAGAAATGTATAAAATACCTCAAAAATAACAAAAACAAATGTAAACTTGATGACTATATTGAGTATAGTGGTGCTGTTTATAAATAAAATATTATGTATTATTATGTATACTAATAATACATATATTAATAGTATAATACATAATAGCGTTAAAAAACACAAATATACATTTATAATGCTACATCCTATGTTCTCGGATTCTACATACTTTAATGATTATATTGAGTATTTTAAAAACACTTGTATAATTGCGAATAATATTAAATTTATTTTGCCTGAGTCTCCACTAATGGACATAGATTATCCAAATAATAAACAATATAATGTTAAATCATGGTATAATTATTATACTTGTTATAACAATTTGAGTAAATTGGATAAAATAAATAGTGATGATTTTTTATTACAAACACAAAAAATTGTGGCTATTATAAAAAACGAAGCCGTAATTATAAAAAGTTATAAAAATATATTTATACTAGGTGTTTCACAAGGAGGGACATTATTATTTAATATATTGAAGTTTCTGCCCCAACCATTAGGAGGATTATTTTGTATTAAATCTCTCTATATGTATAAATATATAAATTTAAAAACCAATTATGCGACTCCTATGTTCTTTTTTAGCGGAAATAAAGATGATGTCTATAATTTAGCATTTCAAATAAAATGCTCAAAATTATTAGAACCTAATTATAATATTGATTGGACTATTATTGATGGGTTAGATCATTATGAAAAAATTGAAGATGAATATATATTTGTAGTAAAATATTTCTTACTAAATATATAATATTATTATTTAATTAATGGGCGTAATTGAATTGTTATCATAAGTATTAGTATTACTATTATTTGCGTTTTCAATTTCATTAATAAAATTGTATGTATTAGTTGTAAAGTTTTTTAAATTTTTAGACAAAGTTTTCAATTTATTAATTATTAAAATAATTCGAGCTGCTATTATTGAGTCGCTACTATATGTTAGTTTTAATTTTTCTAATCCAATTAAAGCGCTATCAATTGCCTCTCTTAATGTTTCTCCTTCTTCGTTGTGTTGTCCTGAAATTATGAAATCGGTTGTTTTTTCAATATTATTAGTTAGTTGTTCTAGATAGATTATACTTGCTTCTCTATTAAAATTATTATACCAACGGGTTAATGAACTAGTGAAACCAAAAGTATCAACACATAATTTAGTTGAACCAGGCAAAGTTAGCACTCCTAATTTATCATAGTCTTCTAATTGTTTAATAACTTCTAAATCTAATAATATATGATTAATAGCCATTTTATTATTATAAATTATTAAATTATTAAATTATTAAATTATAATAATATGAATTTATAAAATTTATATATTATATTATATTACTTTTTATTGCTAATATAACTAGTATTACTTGATCCTTTATATTTTAAAATATCTATAATTTTTGATGAAGTAGGAAATTCTTCATCACCATATATGTCTTGTAATAATAACCATTCAAATAAACCTCCGATATATACATATAAATTTGCAAAACCCAATTTATATAATTGATTATATTTAACTAATACTCTATTATCTGTGCAATTTTCTCCATATATTACAATTTTTATAGTCCTATTATTTTTCAAACAGCTATTTAGTATTTCTTCTTCTTTTGAAGCATGAATAGAATTTTTTATCAAACAATCTTGTTTGCTATAATCCATCGTATTAATTAATAGCACTTTTTCGCTTCCATAATTTATACATTTTTGAATATACTCAAAGTTGACTTTATTAATACTATTAGTATTGCCCATAACTAATATAAATTGTTTCTTTATAATATTATATATAACGAAATGTTATATATTAATATTAGACACTATAACATGTTTAATTAAATTCTACGGTTGTAATAATAAATTCTTTTTTTATTGATTTTGATGCGTTGCTTGAAAGTTCCTCTCGTTTTTTACGAGTCTTATTAGTATTAATAGAATTAGCAGAATTAGCAGAATTAGCAGAATTAGCAGAATTAGCAGAATTAGCAGAACTAGCAGAACTAGCAGAACTATTCGATGTGTAAGAATCATTACTTTCTAATGATGTTGTTGATGTATTTGAGTTTAATGACGAATTTTTTACTTTGGCCGAAGTATTTCTTAAATTCATATCATTTTCAATAATTTTATAATTTTCTTCAATATAATCTAATATTTTATTTTCAATACACCATTTAAAAAAATTCAATTGACCCAGCGTTGTTTGAATACATGTTTCGTTTTTATAAGGAACATTTATTCTCTCCCATCTGCAAAACGGATCAAATTTTTTCTTACTATATGCTTTCAGTTTCAGTTTATAATCATTATAAACCTTAACTCTGTCGTTTTTAATATTATCTAATTCATATACAATATAATTTTTCTTGGAATAATTTGTGACAAACCAATCAACAATCCTAAGTGATATTTTGGATGTTCCATTTATAATATTTATCATTTTATCAAAATTATTGTTACTATTATAAAATTGTAATAATTTTTCTAACAATAAATCACTTTGCGTATCAATTGAAGTCATTAAATAATATATATTTAACTATTAGTAATTAATACTATTTAAATTATAATTTTATTAATATAATAAAATGTAGTATACTAATGGAAACAGTTAAGAGCAATATTATATCAATTAGAAATATAATAATAACTAGTAAAACTTGTGATCAACTTATTGAATTATATAACTATTTTGGAGAAAATAAAGAGTTAAACTACAAAATTTTTAATGACATTTTAAAAAATATATTGCAAAATAATAATCATAATATTTTTCTATATATAGACGATTCCAATAATATTTTGGGCGCTCTAACATTATTAACAGAACAAAAATTTATTCATAATGGTAAATGTGTTGCTCATATTGAAGATTTTGTTGTAAAGCAAGAGTATCGCTCACAAAATATAGGCAAAGACCTTATGAATTATGCTATTAATTATGCTAAACAAAATAATTGTTATAAAATTATATTGGATACTGATACCAAATTAGTAAATTATTATAGAAACTATGGTTTTGTTAATAAAGGAATATATATGGGATATTATTTTTAAAATAATATAACAAGTATTTATTTATTTAGGCAATTTTGCTAGTACTTTTAATAATACATAAACCATAGAAGCAAACATGACACTATTAAATATAAAACCGTATAAATTTGGGTTGCCGTCGTCTTTAAATAAGAAGGGAAACATATTTTTACTATGTTTTTTTACTGCTGGTAATTGAAATAAAAAATATAACAGTGCTATTATAATAGGCAATTGCATTTCGTAAAATACAGCATCATATAGATTAGCAGCACTAGTTTTTTTATTATTTTCTTCTATTACTTGTTGTGGTGTTTCGTAATTCTTAATATAGTTTTCTTGAACTTGTGGAGGCGGTATATAATTTGGTTGTGCTTGACTATCATTTGCTACTTTTACAGGATCAATAGGTATATCACGAGAGGGTAAAGCAGTAGTTCCATTTGCTGCTGCTTTTTGAATTTGACTGATCAATTCATTATAATTTGGTTGTTGTTGTTGAATTTGATTTTGATTTTGAACATTATTTCCCATAGTTGGATTATTTTGAGTTTGTATCATAGGATTTTGCATTGAATATCCGCCATTTGGAATCAAATTATCCATTCCGGGCATTTGATTATTTGATTGTGATAATATTTCAGTTTTATTTAAAACGATATTTTGTGGTTGTTGTTGCATCATATATTCTTGGTGGACATTATTATTTTGTATAATAGAACGAGGGAGTTCATTTATTGACGTTATTCCCGACGAAGAAGACATTGATGCTATTTAATATAGTTTCCTAAATATTTAATATATTAAAAACGCAATATATAGTATTATTATGTAATAGTACTATATATTTACTCATTTATTATTTAATCTACTTCTTCCATTTGTGATTCTTTGTCTTCTTCTTTGTCTTCTTCTTTGTCATCTTCTTTGTCTTCTTCTTTGTCTTCTTCTTTGTCTTCTTCTTTGTCTTCTTCTTTGCCTTCTTCTTTTTCGTCTAAAGAAAGACCTAATTTGATCATTTTGTTAATTCGATTAACAAATGTTGCCGGTTCTTCAATATTAAAACCACTAGCAATAAGCGATGACTCAAAAATTAAATTAACAAGATCTTTTAATGAACTATTATTTTCGTTGCTTAAGCGGTCTTTAAGTGCTTTAATAATAATATGATGTGGATTAATTTCCATTGTTTTCTTGGACATCATATATGAACTCATATTAGAATCACGTAGTGCTTGTGCTTTCATAATTCTTTCCATATTTGCCGACCAACCAAACTCTCCAGTTACTAATACACAAGGAGAATCAACAACGCGCTCACTTAATACAACTTTTTCAACTTTATCTCCTAAAATACTTTTAATTTTATCAGTTAATGGTTTGAATTCCTCTACACATTGTTGCCAATTCTTTTTAGTTTCTTCGCTTTCCTCAAATTTTAATCCTTCTTTTGTGACACAAACTAATGTTTTACCATTAAATTCTTTTAATTGTTGAACACAATATTCATCAATCGGATCAGTCATAAATAACACTTCATAATTTCGTTTTTTACACTTTTCAATAAACGGAGAATTTTCTACAGATTTTTGCGACTCTCCAGTAATATAATAAATATGCTCTTGTGATTCGGGCATTTTATTTACATACTCTTTAAATGATACCATTTTATTCTTTGATTTTGTGCTATGAAACATTAATAAGTCGGCTAACTTTTCACGATTAGAACTATCTTCGTGGATTCCAAGTTTAATATTTTTGCTAAATTGCTCATAAAATTTAATAAAATCTTCCTCGTTTTCTCTAATTTCGGCAAATAATTCTAAACATTTTTTAACAATGTTTTTCCTAATTACTTTAAGAATTTTATTTTGCTGTAACATTTCGCGCGAAATATTTAGAGGTAAATCTTCAGAATCTACTACACCTTTTACAAATCCTAACCAATCAGGGATTAATTCTTCGCAATTATCTGTAATAAAAACACGGCGCACATATAATTTGATGTTTCCTTCTTTTTTTGATTTTGATTCAAAAATATCCACAGGAGCACGCTTTGGAACAAATAAAAGAGATGTAAATTCTAATTGACCTTCTACAGAAAAATGTTTTACGGCAAGATGTTCTTCCCAATCATTGCTTAATGATTTATAAAATGAACCATACTCCTGACTTTCTTCTGGTTTTTTTGACCAAATAGGTTTTTGTTTATTTAATAATTCAAATTCATGAACTACTTGCGTTACCATTTTTTTAGTTTTATTTTCCTTTTCCTTTTCTTTTTCTTTTTCTTTTTCTTTTTCTTCGTCTACTTCTTCAATACTTGGTTCGTCTTCGCATTTGTCGCAAGTTTCTCCAGTTTCATTTTCATCTTGATCTTCTTTTTCATTTTCATCTTGATCTTCTTTTTCATTTTCATCTTTTTCATCATCTTTTTCATCTTCTTCTTCTTTTGACACGCTTTTTTCTACATAAAGACCAATCGGATAATTAATAAACTCAGAATGTTTTTTAATTAAATCCTTAATGCGTTGTTCTTCTAAATAATCTAATTGGTCATCCTTTAAATAACAAGTAATTTTTGTTCCGCGCCCAAGTTTTTCTCCAGTGTCATCTTTTTTAACTGTAAATGAACCACCAGCATTAGATTCCCATACATATTGCTCATCGTCATTATTTTTAGAAGTAACAATAACCTTTTCAGCTACTAAATATGCCGAATAAAATCCAACACCAAACTGTCCAATCATATTAATATCTCCTTGTGTTTTCATTGCCTCCATAAATCCCTTTGTTCCTGACTGAGCAATTGTTCCTAGATTAGTAATGATTTCTGCTTTAGTCATGCCGATACCCGAATCTAAAATAGTTAATGTTTTATTTACTTTATCAGGAATAATACGAATATACATTTCAGGATTGCTTTCTAAAACACTTGCGTCTTTAAGAGAATGGTGTCTAATTTTATCTAACGCATCTGATGAATTAGAAATTAACTCACGAAGAAAAATGTCTTTATTAGAATAAAATGTATTAATAATAAGCGACATTAACTGATTAATTTCAGCCTGAAAAGCAAATGTTTCTACTTGTGTCTCCATTATATATATTATTTATATACACAATGGTTTTAAATAGTTTAAATAATATATTATTCGTCTTCCTTGCGTTCTTTAAAATAATTATATATTTCATCTTTGAATTCTTGAGAGAAAGAGTTTGTTGGAATTATTATTCCACTTGAATCATATGTTATGTGTGTATAGGGACTAAATTTATAATTCATTAAAATCTTCCATCGTTCTGTATATTTCCGATTTATTTTAGAACCGTGATAATGATGCCGTATTATTCCTGGAGTATATCCTAATCTTAATTTATACGTGATGTTTTGATATACTAACATACTATTATTATAATCTATATGATAGTTAGAGTTAGTTATTGAATTACATTTATTAATTAAAGACATAGCAATAATGCTATCACCCGATCCCAAAATTCCTTTATCATATAGTCCATTTATTTTTTCATATGCTTTTCTTGTTATTGCCCACGCATACCCAGGATGCCAATACTCTGTCCCTTTTGTTGTATAGTTTTTTTGTTTTTCAAAACAATAACCGAAACCATTAAATATATTTAAATTATTTTTTTCTTGATCCATATCAATACAATGACTAAATAATTGAACTATGTCTTTGTAACCGTTTAAAATTTTTAACGTATCTAATGCCCAACTTGAACTATCAAATTCCACATCAGCATCTATCCAAGCAAATGCTTTATAATCTTTAGGTAATAAATATTTTACTCCTAAATTTATCATATTTTCTTTATGCCATAAAGGGACTTCTGTTTTTAATTGTAAATGATTTTTATTATTTTTATTAGTAATTATAAATTTTTGGTTCCCATATACAAGTTCTACAATAAATAAATTAACATATTCTTCTTCTTCTGTTATTCGTTTAACAAATTCTTTTAATAATATATATCTTTTTGCGTATAAACAAGGATTTGATATAACAATAATAACATTTAATTTTTCTTCTATTGGATCATTATTGGCAATTGCCATTTTTGTAGAATTTACTTTATATTCAATATTATCAATTTCTATATTGTTTATAATTGTCATTATATATATTAAATGTCTTGAATATTTAAATATATTTAAATATATTTAAATAAATAAATTACATAAATTACATAAATTACATAAATTACATAAATTACATAAATTACATAAATTACATAAATTACATAAATTACATAAATTTAGTTGAATATCCTAATGTTTTGCTTTTTGAACCGCAAGGTATATTTTCTTCTACTAAAGTGTAGCACTTTGTTTTTTCGCTATCACTGGCAAATATTTTGTCTCGCAACTCATTGTGTTTTGGACCAATAAATTTATAACAATCTCTTGAATTACATACTTGTCTAAATATTGTAGATAAACCTAATCCTAATAATACAGATAATATAATTTTCCCTATATTTGTGTGTAATATATTCTTTAACATATTCTGAATCATATTATTGTAATATATAATATGATTATATATTATAAAAAGAAAAAAAGTAATTTCTCTCATCATAAATTATAAGGGCAAGAGTTTTATTTTATTTTTATCACTAGGACATTTAACATCTTTAATTTTATAAGCATAACAATTTTCTGCCTCGTCTTTATATTCTATTTTATCTATATTATTGGGAGTTGGATATACTTCTACTTTTCTATTATAATCAAAATTATAAATATAAATTACTCCTAGTAAAAATGTTATCAAAAATATAGTAACATTTATATATTTAGTTGCGCCTATAATTTTTTGCTGTATATTTGTAAAAAATTTGCTCATTTAGTATATACTTAATATAACATAATACTTTTATTAAGTATAATATATTTTTTATTTAGTTTCAGTAGTTAATTCTATTATTAAATCTTCTAAATTATAATTGTTTTGGAAAAATATAAATTGATCGTGTTCATTTTTTTCTATATATGATGATTTGTATTTTAATTTCATCAATTCATCTCCTAATAATGAGAGTTTGCTATTATGTATTTCAACAGCACTTTTTAAATAACTCATTTCCCCCGACGATTTAAATAATTCTATAGCATCGCCATATTGTTTTTTATTAAGTTCAAACTCTTTTATTTTTTCTTGTATTAGCAGTTTTAATTCTTCATTATTTGTTATTGAGTTATATAAATTTACTAAATTATTATAACTTTCTTGACTGTTATTTAATTGATGTTTCAAAGTTTCGAATAATTCTACTGCTTTTTCCTCTTCAATATAGTTAAAAAGAAAGTCTAATTTTGTTGTTATTATATTTTTTTTATAGTTTTCTAAATTCTTATGGGTTGCTAATAATTTTTCAGCAATTGGTATAAATTTTTTTCTTGCCACTGATAAATCTAATTTACACGGACTAGAAGTATTACCACAAGTTGCTCGCAGTAATTCTGGCGTTTCTGTGAAAATTGTTCCTCCATCTTGTTTACAATTTATACATTTTGGTTTATATTTTGCCAGTGTTTGTTTTTTTTGATCATACTCTTTACCATAATCACCAGACAATTCGGTTATTTTTTTTTGTTTTAGCAACATATATTTATTTTTCAATTTATAATATTCTTCTAATTGTTCATAATAATTAGTTAATTGAATGGATGCCATAAATAACCTATATTTTAATAATATATTTAAATTTCTTGAAGTATATTGCATTTAAGAGAAATATATTGTTTTATGTAATAAATTCGCTTCGACATGATTACCGTAATCGGGTAAATTTGTTATCATATTGTTTTTAATTTTTTGTTGATTGTCAATATTTTGACGATTGTAATATATTAATTTAGACATAATATAGTCTTTGTCTTTCATACTTTTTTCATAATATTGCGTGCTAGATTTATTACCTTTGTGTCGCATATATAATATTGCTGCTAAAACTACTATAAATAATAAAAACATTGAAACATTGTAAAAAGCATTATAATTATTTTGTTTATATTTATGACATCCTTTTAGTACTTCTTTGAAAAAATATTTGACTCCGTTGTCTACTAATTTAGGTTTTTCAGACATAGTTCTATCATTTGTGTTATGTAAATTTGTTGAATTATTTAATTTAAAATTGGTATAATCTAATATATTGAAATTCATTAATATTATTATAATAATATTAGTCGTGGTTTATTATTTTCATATTTTACTAAATTTAATACTATTATTTTATTTTATTTTATTTTAATACATTTTTTATATTAAAATAATTTATACTTATATTTATATTTGTATTTATAATACAATGACCGAAACTACCCTACCTAGTCCGTTTGGTAGTGTAATATATTTTTTGCTCATAACACTTTGCTTTGCTGGAGGAACTATATTTCTAATTAATAAAACACAAAATAGAGAAAACGCAGCAAATGCTGCTGATAATACTATGTATAATGTTATATACTTGTCATTAGTAGTATTTGGTATTTATTTTATCAATGTTACTATTTCAAGAGCAATGTGTAGTGGAACTATTAATTGGGGTCATATTTCACTCATTACTTTATTGCCTTGGTTAATAATATTTCTGTCATTATACTTTGTTTTAACAATATTTCCTGGATGGGCAAATCCGTTTTCTAATACTATTGGTTATGTTATTATTGGATTTTTAGGAGTTAATAAAACTTACAATGATATATTTAAAACAGGAAATGAAGTTTCGGGAAATCCTGAACTTGTTAAAGCTATAGCAAATATGAATAGCAATAGAACAAAATTTGTTAATCAAATAAGTACTAATATAATTGAGTTTAATGATTTTTTTAACAATATAAAAGATGCTCTTAAGGACACAGATACAAATAGCGATAATAATAAAGAGTATTTACTTAAATTATATCAGTTATTGATTATAAAGCAATTTATAGGTAAAATAGTTTGGTATATATTGGCTGGAATATTAATTAGTTCTATTAGTTATAATTTAATAATAAACATTAATTGTCAAAGAACCGAAGAACAAATGAAAAAAGAAATTGAAACAAATAGAATTGCTTTCGAAGCCAAGAAACAAACACAAGACCAGGGTTTGTAGAATTAATTAGTTAAAATACAAATCTTTTAAAATTTATATAGCATAATATAGTTAAATATGAAACTATTGCTAAAATGATTACTGTTAGCCATAAAGGTAATATTGTTTTATTTTTATAACCTATACCGAATTCGCGAGGTTTCCCGTTTTTATCAAACATGACATTTGGTTTAGTTACCATTATTATGGCAAATAGTAGTAAAAATACTATTATTGATACTAAATTTATATTTGTTACAACAAATTGTCTTAACATATTTAATATTATATTATATTTATAATATTAAATATTGCCCGTATTATAATTATCCTAAATTTTATTATTCTAAATTTTATTATTATTGGATAGAAAGTGGAATGTTTCCTAAGTTTATAATAGGTGCTTTATTTTCTTCTTTTGTTGGTGTGTTGTCTTCTTTTTTTGCCTTGTCCAAATACTAAATGGCCAAGGGTGGCATTTTGTCGTTGTGGTATTAATGGAACCAGTATTCGATCATGCATTGGAACATTCATTGCTTGTATAATTGAATTAACAAGTTCTTTTAACTCTGCCTTTTCTATTTCATTTAATGGTGGAAAGTGATTAGTTAATAAATTTCTTAATGTGTTTATTTGCTGATATAGATTGGAAACACGTAAGAAACCTGCTACTGTTCTGTCGGGTATTGTTATTAATATATCATTTTTAATAGCATCTAGTCTAGTTGGTGTTGTATTTGTTGTTCTTAACGCAAGAGCAAATTTTACTAAATTATCATAAAAGCTAAGGACACGTTTTTCAAATTCATTTTTATTTTGCATAGTTCGTGTACTTTTCTGGATTCTGGATGCTCCATAATCTCTTAATATCATATTTGTTACATCTCGGTGTGTCCCATTAAACATACTGGCCATTTGAACTTTTCTTTCTAAAAATCTATTTCCTGCTTTGTTGTTTCTTTTTTTTGTTTTACGCATAGTTTTTTATATATAAAATATATTAAATATTAAATATTAAATATTATAAACTTTTCTCAGGATTAATTTATTATTAAATAACTTAAATTATTGAATCATAGCATAGTGCCTCAATGTTGAACTAACAACATTAAATACATTTTCTACATTTACACTATTTCCTAATTGTTTATAACTTTTTTTATCATCAATTGCCAATTTAAAGTCTTCTGGAAATGATTGAAGTCGCGCACATTCACGAGGTGTTATATAGCGTTTTTCTTTTCCATAAATTGGAATTTGCGATATTGCTACTAATGTTGGAAAATACTTACATTTTTTTACCCTTATTCCAGATTGACGAATTTGAATAAAGTGATTAAAGATGCTTTCGTTTTTTTTTACAGGTCCTGTTTGCCATTCCAATTTTCCAAAAATTTCACGCTGCTTCAATAATGCCTGGTGTTTTATGAACCAAGGTTCTAAAATAGCATAATACTTTTGAACTAATTGACGATTTTTTTTTATGTAGTCGCGCTTCCATGCCGGAAATAAATTTAATTGTTCTTCACTATAATTAACAAAAGCATAATTAATCATTAATGTTGGAGAGAGTTTTTCCCCTACTTCCATTTGTTTAATAATTTCATCCCATGCTTCTAATGTTTCTAAAATACTAGAGTTAATATAATATTTTGGAGACACATTGTCATTATTTATAAACTTATTAAAATCAATAGTGCTTGGATCAATTGTGGGGTTTAGAACAATTGTGGGGTTTAGAACAATTGTGGGATTTTGAATAATTGATGCTTGAAATGTTTTAAGTACGCATACAAAATAAACGCGCTCTCTTTGTTGAGGAATTCCATAATTATGTGGTGATAATTGGAAAAGTGTTAAATTATAACCAGTTGAATCTATTTTTTCTTTAATATAATCAATTACTTCACCATTACTTACTTTTAAAATATGCTTTACATTTTCTAAAAACATAAATTTAGGTTTCTTGACTTTGGCGATTCTAATTATTTCATCAAATAATAAACCTCTTGAGTCTTCGAAACATTTTTTCTTACCACCATTACTAAATGCTTGGCAAGGAAATCCCGCAACTAATATATCAAAATCTGGGAGTTCGCTTGGATTAATTTTTTTTACGTCTTCTACAGGTTTTATTCCATAATTATCCAAATATACCTCGCGGCAATCTTTATCAATATCGCACGCCAATATACATTTTGCGCCTAATTTTTTTAATGCTTGGTGAAACCCACCGATTCCACAAAATAAATCAATAAAAGTTAATGTTTTGTTTTGCTCCATCACTATTTTATAAATTATTATTAAACTATTATTAAACTATTATTAAAGTATTTAATATTTTAATAAAAATTTTATTTTTGGGATTTATTATATTTTTTGGATTTCTTTGATTTTCTTTTTTTTGTTTTTTTAAACTTTTGTTTCTTTATATAATATCCCTCTCCTTCTTTTTCAAGAGTACTACTATCTCTAGTTTCGTCTTCGTCACTACTAATATCTTGCTGTTTGTGTTCTCTCTTATATGTTTCAGACCGTCTTCCTTTATAATATTTAGAACGTCTATAATGTTTAGTATGTTTAGAAATTTTAGAACGCCTATAACCTTGGTTAATTTTTAAATGTCTTTTAATGCCAAAACATACATCTTTATTAATATCACGCAAATGTGTATAAACATTAGTATTACAAATTTTAATAAGATTATCAGATTTTTTTTTAAAAAGATGAACCAATTGGTGTATTGATAATAATTGATGAAGGTCTCCAAAAGGCTTTACTTCGTATTCTAATGATATTCCTTCGGTTTCAAATAATGTTATTAACATATCTGAAATAAACTCAATATAATTAGGAGTATAATCACAAGATTCAAACATTATAAGTCTTAATAATTCATAATGTCTAATTTTACTGGCTTCTATTTGCTCTCTAGAACCCATAAAATTTAAATTGGACTCAACAAATTTATGAGTTGATGGTTTATCACACCACTCATTTGTATATTTGTAGTCTGGTGCCTCGGGATCTTTAATATGTATGCTTTCCAAATATTTTAAATAATGCTTAGTATACAATGTTTCCAAGAATATTGACGGTGAGAATTCTGTATTCCATTCTTTTTTTGGTGAAATTTCTGTCATTATTTATATTGTTATAAAATAACAATATAAAATATTTCTTTTGTAATAAAAAGAAATGTTTTAGATTAAGTTGTTAATCATAGTCTTCATTTGGACCATTTGCGTAATCGCCATCCTCCTCATTTTCATAATCAAAATCATCATCATCCGGTATATTATTCATACTATATTCTTCTGTATCTATTGCTTCATCATTTAACGTTTGTTCATCCATTGCTAAATCATATAACTCTTTATTCATTGCCGTAACATTATTATTTTGCTGTAATTTTTTCT
>Ga0208951_1000884_pt1 | contig 13626 bp, 7 predicted proteins | sample GreLakmeMI27MSRF_FD_187702 | JGI IMG/M metagenome (GOLD analysis project Ga0208951, IMG submission 187702) | Freshwater lentic microbial communities from great Laurentian Lakes, MI, USA - Great Lakes metaG MI27MSRF (SPAdes) | ecosystem: Environmental > Aquatic > Freshwater > Lake | place: Great... | reverse complement strand
GCTCCGCGCGGCGGGGCTGGGCGCGGCTGCAGCGCTGCTCAGCTCCAGCGCCGCCGCCGCCGCCGGCCTGGACGACGCCCAGCGCGCCAAGGCGGAAGCTGCGCTGTGGAGCCGCTGTGGGGCGCTGAGCGCCGCCCTGCGCGCCGCCCTGGCCCCGCCAACCTCCCAGGCAGATGACGCGGGCGAGGACGCAGCAGCAGCAGCCCTGGGATGCCTGCAGCTGTTGCTGCCTAAGCCTGCGGCGTCGCAGGGCAGCGCCCGGCTGGAGGCGAGCTCGGGCGCGGAGGATGCGGTGGCGCTGCTGTCCACGCTGGCGTGCGGCGGCAGCGCGGCGCTGGCGTCCGCCTCGCGCGCCGCCCTGCGCACCCACGCGCACAGGCTGCCCGCCCCGGCGCTGCTCAAGGCGCTGCGGGCCGCCGCGCGGTGCGCGTCCAGGCGGGCGCACGGGGGCGCCGCGCCGCCGCCGCTGCTGCCGGCGCCGCCGCCCCAGCGGCCGGACGCCGCGGGCGGGACCGCCTGGACGGACGCGCTGGCGCTGCTGGTCGCGCTGCTGGAGGAGTGCGCTCAGCGCGCCGGCGCCGGGGGTGCCGCCTTCGCGGGAACCCTGCCTGGGGGCGCCGCCTGGGGAGCATTGCGGGTGCGCTGCGAGGGCTGCGCGCTGCTGGCGCTGGCGCACCCTTGTCCCGCAGCGTGGCCCCTGGCGCGCGCGGTGGCGGCGGCGGCGGCGGCGGCGCCCCTGCGAGAGCTGGAGCACGGGCGAGGCGCACGGCCAACCGGAAGCCGCTCGGCGCCCAGCGCAGCGCATGCGCCGGGGAGCCCTGGTCATCCGTCCCGCCCAGCAGAGACAGGGAGGGCTTACCTGGCGGATGCGCTGGAGCTCCTCGCCCCCGCGCACGAAACAGGCTCGCCCAGCAGCGCGACGGAAGCCGCAGCCGCTGCGGGGCTGTCGCCGTCTTCGCCGCCTCCCTCGGCTGCGACGCTTGTGCCATGTGCGCCGGATCTGGCACAGCTCCTGCGCGCCCCGCCCACCGCAGCGCTCGCCTGGGCGTGGCGCAAGCTGGCGCGCTGTCGACCCTGGACACAGCCCCACGGCGCGCGCGGCACGGCGGAGCGTGTGCTGTGGACCTGCCAGCACCACTTTCTCCTCGCCGCACTGCGCATCGACGAGGTCCGCGCGCACAGCGCGGCTCATGACGTGGGGCCCCTGGTCATGGCCCACAGCTCGTCAGTGGACGCCGCCCTCTCCTCACTCAGCGGATCCCTGCGCGGCGGCTTCTCCGCTGCGGTGGCGGGCGAGCTGGCCAATGCGGAAGCATCCGCGTGGCTTCGCAAGGAGCGCATGTGCGTCGCTGCGGCACGAGAAGCACTTTGTGGCATCTGGGGCGCCATGGCGGCATCGGCGCCAGATGCGCGGGATGCGCTCTTGGCCGCATGCGCCACGCTGCACGCCTCTTGTCACGAGGTGTTCCTCGAAGAAGCTGACCGTCGCCCAGCCGACCGCACTCTGGCGCTGCGGCTGCTCGCTGCGCTCTGCGCGGATGCGCCGGGGGCGCCATCGCCGCCGCAGGCTGTGCGCGCAGCCTTGGATGCGGCCCTGGCATCTTGGGTGGATAGCGTCGGCGGCGGGGCGGCGCCGTCGACTGCAGTCGGTGACGCGGCGTCTTACGAGAACGCCTGCGGCGCGGCGGCGGCGGCGCGCTTGCGCCTGGCCGCCAGCGGCGGCCAGGCGCTGAGCAGCGAGGTGCGCGGCGGGCTGGTGACTGCGCTGCTGGCGTCGCGGGAGCTGTGCTGCGAGGCGCTCCACGGCCTGCTGCAGGCGGGACCCCTGGATGACGTGGCAGCCACCAGCGCGGCGCTGAGGCGCCTGGAGCGCGCGCTGCGCGAGCTGCCGCCCGACAGCGAGCAGGCTGGCCTGGCGGGTGACGCCGTCACGGCTGCGCTGACGCACGCCCACTGGGCCTGTCCCTTCGTGGCCGCCTCCTCCTTCGCGCCAGACGCGGCGGCGCCGCACATGTGGCGCGCCCTGGTGCGCAGCGTGTGCGCCCGACCGGGGGACTGGGCTGCCCACGCGGTGGTCGTGCAGGTGCCCTCCCCCTCCGGCGCAGCGACGGCAAGCTCGCCCGTGCCCGTCGGCGCGCTCGTCGCCGCGGCGCTGCTGCAGATGCCCCGCGCCAGCCGGGCGTGCCGCCAAGACGCGCTGGCACTCCTGGGAGCGCTCACGCGCGCCTTCCCTCCCACCGCCCCAGCCGACGCCGCGCCGCTCAGGCGGTTGCCTCCGCCCCTGGCCGCCATGCTCAACAGCGGCGCGGCATCCGCAGACGGGGCCACCGCCGCAGCCCAGTCCAGCGCCAGAGCGGTTGACGCGGTGCAGATCAGCCGGGCGCTGGCAGCCGCGTACCCGCACTGGGCACCCGCCGTCATGTCCGCCCTGGTGCCACTGGCGGCGGCCGCCTGCCCGCTGCCGCAGGTGCGGCCCTCCAGTGCCAGCACGGTGCCCGCGCCGCTGCTGCTTGCCCTCGCGGCGCCCTGGGCAGCCGCGCTGCCTCGCCTGCTGGCCCGCCTGGCGGGCCCCGGCGTGGCCGCCGCCACCGCCGCCGCCGCCGCCGCCGCCGCCGCCGGGCGCGCCCCGCCGCCGCTGCAGCGGGAGTTGACCCCCCGGTCGCTGCACCTGGAACGCTTCCTGGGCGACTCCGTGCAGCTCCTCTCCGGGCCGCCCGCCCGCACTGCCACGGACGGCCGCGGCGGCGGGCCCGCCGGCTGGCCCAGCCAGGCGAGCACCGCCGTGTGCGCCGTGTCTGGCGCGGTGCTGGCCCTCTCCGATCTGCTGCCCGTGCACGACGGCGCGCTGGCGCCCAGCTTGGCGCCCCTGTGGGGCGCCATGCTGGCCGGAGACTCGCCGGAGGCTGGCCTGGCGGCGTGCCAGGAGGCTGCGGCTGCGGTGGCCACCTTCCTGCTGGAGGCGCACGCGGACGGCGGCGAGGACGGCACCGCGGCGCGCATAGAGGGCGTCGTAGCGCTGCTGCTGGACGCCCCCCCGGCTGCGGCGCTGTGCGACGTGTGGTGCCAAGCGGTGCGCAGCCACGAGCACGACGCGACTGAGGGGGACAGCCCCGGAGGGGAAGGCAGCACCAGAGAGGGGCCGCCTGCCGGCGGCGGCGGCGGCGACACGGCCGCCGTGAGCCGCGCCCGCCTGGAGGTGCTGGAGCGCTCGGCGCTGCGGCTGTGCGCCGCGGCGGCTGCGCTTCCCAGGGGCGCGTCGCTGCTGGCCCCGCACGCGCCACGCCTGCTGCACGCCTCGCTGGCGCTGGATGCGCCCCAGCAGCACGCCAACCTGCCGTGGCTGCTGCTGCGGGCCGCGTCGGCGAGCAGCGCGCAGCTGGCGGCTCGCGCGGCCAGCCTGCTGCAGGCGCCCCAGCTGCGAGGCGGCTCCACGGGCTGGGCCGCCTTACCGCAGGCCGTGCCACTCCTCAGCGCGCTGGCGACCATCCTGGCAGCGTGGCGCCCGGGGCTGAGGAGGGCATGGCGGCGAGAGGCGCTCGGGTGGGTACAGAGGCGCCGGGGCGGACGACACGGCGCGCTCGTGTCGCTGCGCGTCGCCGCCGCGCTGTCGCGCCAGCAAGCAGCCCCGCAGGAGCTGCTGCGCCTGGTGAAGTGCATGGCGGCAGCGGGGGCGGCTGGCGACGCGGACATTGCAAGCGCCGCGCTGACTGCTCTCCCCTCGGCCGTGGGACACGCACAGGTGACGGAGGCGCACCACTTCGCTGCAGCTGCTGCTCTGGCTGCGATGGCGCTGCCGCTGGCTCGAACGTTGAGCGTTGCGCTGCCGTTGGCTGAGGCGCTGCTCTCGGACGTTGGCTTCCAGGAGCTCAGCCGCAGCGGCTCTCAAGGCGCCCAGACCACGCCCAGACACAGCGCCGCGCTGAGCAGCACGCTTGGGGGCCGCGCGGTGGCGCCGCCCCTGCTGGCAGGCTGCGGGGCGCTGTCACGCTTCTGGTTCTCTCTGCCGTCCGTGCCCTGCGACGCCGCGGCAGCCACCATGCTCCTCCGGGCGGCCAGCCTGCCGGGATGCACGCCGTGCGCGTTGCGCCTGCTGGACGCGCTGGCGGTGGCACAGGCGGACACGCTGCCCGCCGACAACTGCCTCCTGGTGCTGGCGCTCCTCTCGGCCGCCGTGGAAACGCAGGTGGATCCCGCCGGCCCGGCGCCCCGGGCGCGCCGCGCGGTGACGCTGCTGGACGCCTGCGGATTTGCGCTGGACGAGGTGGCGGAGGCTTTCAGAGCCCTCCTGGTCACGGGCACCCCAACGGGTCCCATGTGCGCACCCAGCGCAGTGGCCTTCTCGCAAGCGCTGTGCGCGGCGCTCACGCTGGCATGTCCTGCGCCCTCGCTGTGGTCCTTTGCCGCCCGGGCGGCGGGGCGACTGGCCAGTCACGGGCCGCGGGGCTGGCGCGCCGCGGCGCTGCGCCTGGCGGCGGCGCTGCTGCGCTCCAGGGCCAGAGCCTGGGCGCCGGATGTGCTTGCTGAGCTGGCGGGCACACTGCAGCGCGCTCCGGAAACTGAGGAGGCGCCGCAGTCGCCCCAATCCCCGTCAGACGAGGCGACGCAGTGCGTGGACGAGGAAGTAGCTTTGCTGTCAGCCCTCGTGGCATGCTGCGCCAGCGCATCAGCCGGAGATGCCGCCTCCGCTGCGCTCGCGCAGGCCATCACCGCCGCAGGCGGGCCCGCCATTACGCCTGGCGCCGCCGCCGCCGCCGCTTCGGTGGACGCATCGTGCGCTGCGTGCGATTCTGATGCGGTGCCTGGCGCCTCGGCGAGCGAGAGCGCCCAGCTTGGCAGCTACGTGGCTGCTTGGGTGCGCGAGTACGTCCTCCCGGGCTTGGCGGCGCTGCCTTGCCCCCCCGAGGGCGCCGACGGCGCCGACGACGGCGCCTTCTTCGTGGACGGCGGCGCAGAGGAGTGGGGAGGGGAGGGTGCAGCGCTGCGCGGAAGCAGCAGCGTGGGCGCGCTCCACCTGGTGGCGGCGGATGTGGGGCCGTCTCGAGGCTCGCCCGGCGGCGCGCAGGCGGCGCCGGCGCCCGGGAGCGACTGGCGGCTGTGGGCGGCGTGGCAGGGGGCCAGCGCGCACACGCCCACCCGGCCCAACCGTGCCAGTCGGGGCCAAAGCGGCGAGTGGGCGCTGCCGGAGGAAGGCGCGCCCTCTCAGGAGCTCTGGTGGGGCGGCGCCGCCAGCCGCCTCACGGCCGACTCCTCAGCCGACTGGGCCGGGCTGCCTCACTCGGCGTCGCACAGCTCATCCGCTGCCATGTTCACGGAGCTCCAGCTGCCGCAGCAACATGCATCCAAGCTGGACTACCCCGCTGAAGAGGACGAGGACGCGCTGTTCCAGAGACAGCGCTTCTTGGCGGGCAGGCGCCAGTGAACCACGCAGTCGAAAAAACAAGAAGAACGACTCTGAATTGCACAACTCAGCGTAAGGCTACGCAACGCGCGCCCGCAATCATGAACTAGTAGCAGAGGAGAACGAAAAAAACAAAAAGTGATCTTTGATCAAGAAGCACTCCTCTGGCGCCCTCCAGCAGCCTGCTGCGTCCTTGTTCTGCTATCGCATTCATGTAGCTCGCCTGATGGGGACCGCACACACCGCACACTCTGCCTTGGGTGTGAACGAGGCGGCCGCGGGCGCAGCCGCGGGCGTCACAGGCACGCTGCTTGGTTTCCCGCTGGACGTTCTGAAGGCGCGCATGCAGAGCGGCAGCAGCGGCGGGCTCGCCACAAACGCACGAGCCGTGCTGCGCTCAGGGACAGTTTACCGAGGCGTTACCGCTCCGTTGGTCTCCATGACGCTGCTCAACACTGTGTCCTTCGCCACCTACGCGCACACGCGACAGCTAGTGGGACTGCCGGCAGCAGCCCAGCACGTGCCCTCCCAGGCGAGCCCGCTCCTGACACCCGGCCCCCGGGAAGCCCAGCCCCCCTGGTGGCTCGTCACGGTGGCTGGCAGTCTTGTGGCGGTGCCTGTCACGCTGGTCAGCACGCCGTTCGAGCTGCTGAAGCTGCAGCAGCAACTGGCACCAGGGCGCTACAGTGGCTCCACAGCAGCGGCTGCCAGCATCGTGGCGCAGCACGGTGCCTCCGCGCTGCTGCGTGGCCTGAGCGTGAACTTTGTGCGCGAAGTGGTCTTCCTGGGCTGCTATTTCACGCTGTATGAGCGTGCAAAAGCCAGCCTCTCGATGAGAGGCATCGCAGAAGGCGTCGCTGTGCCTGTTGCTGGTGGCTCGGCGGGCGCGTGCGCCTGGCTGCTCTCCTTCCCGCTTGATACCTGCAAGACGATGGTGCAAGGCCGGGCGCTGGACGCACCACGAGTGACGGCGATGCAAGCTGGTCAGGCGCTCTGGCGCGCAAAGGGCTTCTCTGGCCTCTATAGCGGCGCCCTCCCTTCCGTGTTGCGGGCATTCCTGGTGAGCGGCACTCGCTTTAGCGTCTACGAGCTCACCGTGAGTACCTTGCGTCGTCTGGAGAGCGTTGAGGCAACTCACAGCACCGACTCTGCACAGCTAGTGTGATGGCATTTGATGTATCGCGCTGCGCCCTTGAGACCGTCCGTCGGCCGTCTCGAGTTGTGAGTTCTAACGTCTTCTAGAACGTTCTTCGCAGAGGTGCCAAAAATGGCGGCTCTTCCGTGCGATTCTTCGACGCTTCGAGCCTTCGAGCTTCGACCGCAGCCACTCTTGCTCTCCCCGGCAACACTATGGCGGAGGCAACGGAGACGTTCGCCTTCCAGGCACGCTCAGGCTGCTGCTGCGCTGCACGTGCATTGCTTCTGTGGCGTAACTGACGAGCGCGCTCTCCCCCCTGCGCCTCTCCTGCTGCGCAAAACCACAGGCGGAGATCAACCAGGTGTGTGGCGCGCGAAGCGCGTGCTTGCGGCTGGTCTGGGCTATGGCGTGTGCGCTTCCGACACGTCCATGTCTGGGCCCAGTCCTGTCCTGTGCCTTCGGCCGCCTCCTGACGCGTCCCTGCTGCTCGCAGCTGCTGTCGCTGATTATCAACACCTTCTACAGCAACAAGGTGCGTGCAGCTTGCTCGCTGCGTCGCGACGCGGACGCCGCCGGAGGCTCGCCCTATGCCGGCCGTCGCTTGGCGCGCCACGTAGCGTGCCTCCCGCCTCACGCCAAACCCGCCCGTGCGCGCCCGCCCGCCTTGTCTCCGCAGGAAATCTTCCTGCGCGAGCTCATCAGGTGCGTCTCGCAGCAGTCCTTCCTTCCGGAGGCATCTTCTCCCGCCTTCGACGCCCGCCAGCGCGCGCCGCGGCTCGCCGACACGCGCCGCTTGCGCTGCCACGGCTGCACACAACCAGCTGCGCCGGGCGGGCGCGACAGCAGCGCATCCGGCGTCCCGGCCTCACTTGGGCAGCACTGTTTCCTCTGCCTTCTGCAACCACCTGTGTCCAACTACCCTACGCCCTCTGACGCCTGGCGCCTCGCAGCAACGCGTCCGATGCGATTGACAAGATCCGCTTCGAGGGCCTGACGGACAAGAGCAAGCTGGAGAGCCAGCCCGAGCTGTTCATCCACATCATCCCCGACAAGACGAACAACACGCTGACGATCATCGACTCCGGCATCGGCATGACCAAGGCTGACCTGGTGAACAACCTGGGCACCATCGCGCGCTCCGGCACCAAGCAGTTCATGGAGGCCCTGACAGCTGGCGCCGACATTTCCATGATTGGCCAGTTCGGCGTGGGCTTCTACTCCGCCTACCTGGTTGCCGAGAAGGTGATTGTGTACAGCAAGGCGAACGACGACGTGCAGTACCGCTGGGAGAGCCAGGCTGGTGGCTCGTTCACGGTGACCAAGGACGAGACGGAGCCCCTGGGCCGCGGCACCAAGATCATCCTCATGCTCAAGGAGGACCAGCTGGAGTACCTGGAAGAGCGCCGCCTCAAGGACCTGGTCAAGAAGCACAGCGAGTTCATCAGCTACCCGATCAGCCTCTGGACCGAGAAGACCACCGAGAAGGAGGTTGAGGACGAGGAGGCTGAGGAGGCTGCCGCCGAGGAGGAGGAGGGCAAGATCAAGGAGATTGACGAGGAGGCTGACAAGGCTAAGAAGATGAAGAAGGTGAAGGAGGTGAGCCACGAGTGGGCGCTCATGAACAAGCAGAAGCCCATCTGGATGCGCAACCCGGAGGAGATCACCAAGGACGAGTACGGGGCGTTCTACAAGTCTCTGTCCAACGATTGGGAGGAGCAGCTCGCCGTCAAGCACTTCGCCGTGGAGGGCCAGCTGGAGTTCAAGTCCATCCTGTTCGTGCCCAAGCGTGCCCCCTTCGACATGTTCGACGGCAAGAAGAAGATGAACAACATCAAGCTGTACGTGCGCCGCGTCTTCATCATGGACAACTGCGAGGAGATCATCCCCGAGTTCCTCTCCTTCGTCAAGGGCATTGTGGACAGCGAGGACCTGCCGCTGAACATCAGCCGCGAGATGCTGCAGCAGAACAAGATCCTCAAGGTGATCCGCAAGAACATCGTCAAGAAGTGCCTGGAGATGTTCGCCGAGCTGGCTGAGAACAAGGACGACTACGCCAAGTTCTACGACGCCTTCGGCAAGTCGCTCAAGCTGGGCATCCACGAGGACGCGCAGAACCGCGCCAAGCTTGCGGACCTGCTGCGCTACCACTCCACCAAGAGCGGCGAGGAGATGACAAGCCTGAAGGACTACGTGACCCGCATGCGCGAGAGCCAGAAGGACATCTACTACATCACCGGCGAGAGCCGCAAGGCTGTGGAGAACAGCCCCTTCATCGAGAAGCTCAAGAAGAAGGGCATGGAGGTGCTCTTCATGACCGACCCCATCGACGAGTACGCCGTGCAGCAGCTCAAGGAGTACGACGGCCACAAGCTGGTGTGCGCCACCAAGGAGGGGCTCAAGCTGGAGGAGACCGAGGAGGAGAAGGCGTCCTCGGAGGAGCACAAGGCCGCCTTCGAGCCCCTCTGCCGCCTGATGAAGGACATCCTGGGCGACAAGGTTGAGAAGGTGCTCGTCTCGGACCGCATCGTGGATTCCCCCTGCGTCCTCGTCACCGGCGAGTACGGCTGGTCGGCCAACATGGAGCGCATCATGAAGGCCCAGGCGCTGCGCGACAACAGCATGAGCAACTACATGGTGAGCAAGAAGACTCTGGAGATCAACCCCAACAACGCGATAATGGGCGAGCTGCGCAAGCGGGGCGATGCCGACAAGTCTGACAAGACGGTGAAGGACCTGGTGCTCCTCCTCTTCGAGACTGCGCTACTGGCCTCCGGCTTCAGCCTGGATGAGCCCAACACGTTCGCGGGACGCATCCACCGCATGATCAAGCTTGGCCTGTCCATCGACGAGGACGCTGCGTTGGAAGACGAGGGCCTGGACGACATGCCCACGCTTGAGGAGCCCAAGGATGAGGGCTCCAAGATGGAGGAGGTGGACTAGACTGCGCGGCTGCGGGCAGCAGCTGCGGGTGCAAGGCGCGGGGGGCGCGCAAACAAGGGGCGGAATAATCTTCTGGCAGGCGGGGACTTCCCACACTCCGGACCCCCACATTGGTAGGTGTCCTGTGTGACACACACCCTCTCTGCAGAATCGGCTGCGCTGTTGCGTTTTGTGAGCGGCCATTGTCAACCATCTTCCGCGAGAACCGGACAACATAGATGACTCAAAGTTAGCACTCTGTCCCCCCCGCGTGCTGGTTCCACCTTCTTTGCTCCGCTTTGCTTTGCTCCGCACTTGCCTGCAGCCTGCCGCCGCGTGAACACACCTGGCGTTTGTCCCTCGCCGCGCTCGTCCCACACCTTTGGGTGCGTGCGCCGCATCTCTGCGCGCAGGCGTCCTGGCTGCAGCACCACGCTGCTGCGCGGTGCACGCTGCGTGGCGCGTGCATAGACAGAACCTCTTCTCGCTAGGGTTGACCGCCCTCGACGCAGCCCATGGCGGACGCCGCCCAACCCATGGACCGTGAAGCCTTCCTCAAGATGGCCAGCTATCCGCTGGTGCGTCAGTGCGACATGAGCGAGGAGACGCGTCTGGAGGCGATAGACATTTGCTCAAGCGGTGCGTAGGTGCGCGGCTGCCCTGCGCTGGTGCTGACGCGCGCGCGCGCAGCTGTGGAGAAGTTCGTGGACAACACGGAGAAGGCTGCGCAGGCGGTGAAGGAGCAGATGGACAAGAAGTTCGGCGCGCCTTGGAACGTTGTGGTTGGCGAGTACTTCGCGTTCGAGGTCACTTACGAGGTCAAGAACCTCCTCTACGTCTTCCTGGGCGGCGTCAAGGCAGTGCTGCTCTGGAAGTCAGCCTAAACCTGAAGGGTAAGGCTGGGAACATGCAGCTGGCACGCCGAACAGCACGCGCTGCTGCGGCACGCGCGCTGCTGCCCTGGCGCGCGCCCCGCGCGCCACAGACGCCCCCACCGCCCTGCTTGTCGTTCGTGGGGCCTTGGGGTCGCTTGCAGCTGTTGCTGGGCCCTCCAACTGCGCGTGTGGTAAGGGACCTGGTCGCAATGTGCATAGCCATGCAGCTGCTGGGCCATCTGGCGAAACTGCTGGGCTATCCAGGCGACACAGTACACGGAGTGGTGAACGTGCTCATGCTATTAGTCCTTTATCCAGTGTTGAGCACCCCAAGAGCCTGGCGAGCCGCGGCAGCCATCCTCATGCACAGTCCAGCCTCCTCGAATGCGGCGCTGGCAGCTAAGCACAGCAAGGTGCGCTTCGAGCTGCGCCGGCTGGGCGACGCCTTGGCGATGCAGCGCGCGGCGCTGCTGCTCTCCAGCGGTGCGTTTCCCGGCGGAGACGCCGCAGCCGCCTGGATGCGGGCTCTGGCGGCGGCGGAGGCTCTGCCCGGCGACTGCGTGCTGGTGGAGGTCTTCGCGGCAGAAGATGCGAAAACTCCTCCACAGAGCCGCCGCGCTGCGCAATGGGGGCCACATGCGCGCCTGCCGCGCAATGACGTCATCATGGCTCCCTCAGCGCCCAACGCGGCGCAGCCCAACCGGCTTCTGGCGGTGGCGGTGGCCCGCATCTTGCCTCGGGTGGACACCTCGGCGCTGTTGGCTGGCGGCGAGCACGCTCTGCTGCCTGCCAGCGCGTCGCTGGCGCTGCTGGAGGTTCCCCTGCTGGGATGGCCCGGCTGGTTTCCAACCTGCGGGGTGTCGTCCTACCGGGCGGCGACGCTGCAAGCGGAGACGGCTGCGTACCTTGTCGCCCAGCTGGGGCTGCACGCGGCGCTGCTGCCTGCGCCCGCAGGCGGCACGCCCGCCCCCTTTGCAGCGCTGGCGCTGTCCACTCGCGGCGCGCACCCGCTGCCCCCGTCCCTGGGCGCGCCCGACCCAACCCACGTTGTGGCGGTGCCGCCGCACCTGGTGGGCTGCGGCAGCCTGGACGCCTACGCCCGGGCTGCGCTGAGCCGGTCGGCGCGCGCAGACTTGCTCTCCAAGCGACGCGCGTTTGCCAAGGCTGGGGGCACCGTCGCAGTCGTGCAGCCAGAGGCGCTGGCGAAGGATCCAGAGCTGCTGAGCATGCTCAGCGGGACGATGGAGCGCGTGACGGCGGATGACGCCCAGCTGGTGACGACCTCACCCCAGGATGGCGGCCCGCAGGCCCCTCTGGCCACCCTCCGCTCGCTGCTGTCCCCGCCGCCCCCCCTCGCCGCCCCGCCGCCCATGCTGCAGCTTCTGGCATCTCCCTGCGCCTTTGCGCTGGCGGCGCGCGTGGGCGGCGGCGGCGAGCTGCTCGGGTGTGCTCTGGCGCTGCTGGACTCGCGCAGTCGGACACTGTGCGTGCACTTGGTGGCGCTGCGTCAGCCTCGTGCCCGCGCCAGCGGCGCGTCGGCGGCGCTCTACCGGGGCGCGCTGGAGCTGGCGCTGGTGCACGGCTGCGTGGCGGTGGACCTGGGCACGCACGGCGCGGGCGGCGCCGCACATAGGCTGGGCGCCGCCGTGCTGCCACGCACCCCGTTCCTGCTCTTCGCGGACGACCGTCTGGCAGCCGTGAAGCCGCACCCGCGGGCGCTCTTCCAGGGGCTGCTGACGCACGCACAGCAGCTGCCGCGCGCAGCCGTCGCCGCCGCCCCGTCGGGCGACGCGCCGCCTTCTCTCAACCAACTGAAGCGACTGCGGCGCCGCCAGATCAGGGCCGGCGCCGCGGCGGAGCGGGCCAGGGAGCGCAAGTGGGAGGAGAGCGTCGCGGCTGAACCTGAGGAGGAGGAGGCGTCCTTTCGAGACGCGGATACCAGCGCAGCCCTGTCCTCGCTCGCCGACGAGGAGGATGACCGCAGCGTCGGCGCTAGCAGCGACGCGCATGTGAGCTATACACACACATAGATAGCACTGTTCTTCGGCCGGCGCGCAAGAGATGATACGATGATGCTGGCAATTTTGTTTTGCTCCATCGCCGGGCCCCGCCCGCCCTTTCTATCTGCGCCAATGCCGCCCGTGGCTCTGGGCGCGTTCGTGGCCAAGGGCTCCTGGGCCGACGACGAGCCAGAGGAGGAAACGGCGCCGCCTGCAGCGCCCCTCTTCAGCAACACCGTTGCGCCGCACAGCTCCGGCGGCAACGTCTCCGGCGGCAACGTTTCCGGCGGAAAGCCCATCCCCAGCAGCGGTCCCTGGATCCTGTTCGTTGCCAACCTTCCATTTGACGCTGTTGAGAGTGCGCTGGAGAGCCACTTCGAGGACTGCGGAGTCCTCAACGTGCGGCTGGTTCGCCACCGCGACACGGGACGCGTGCGTAACGCGTACGTGGAGCTGAAGGATGCGGATGGGCTGCGCAAGGCGCTGACGCACGACGGCAAAAACCTGTCGGGCCGCCCACTGCGCCTGGACGTCGGCGAAGCGCGCCGAAACGAAGCCTCGGCAGGCGCGTCGGGCGGCGCGCATGCGAGGACCCTCGGCTGGTGAGCTGACACGCATGGGCCGCCACAGGTTTTGGCTCAGGCGGCTTTGCGGACCGATCTGATCGCACCAAGGGCTTCCGCGGCAGCGGCAGCTCCTACCAGGACGCGCCCGGCCGCAGTGGCGGCGGCGGCGGTTTCGAGGCGCGTCTGGCCGTCTTGGAATTGCCGCTGAGACTGGCTCGCACTGACTCGCCCTACAGCGTGACCGCGAACGAAAAGGCTTCACGGGTGGCGGTTACGAGGACAACCACGGGCGCAGCGGCAGCGTGGGCGGAGCTGCGGCGCCTCCAGCGGCTCCAGCAGCGTCAGAGCGTCCGAAGCTTACGCTGGCACTGCGCAGCCCCCACCCGGCGGGCGAAAAGGCCGCCTCCGAGCCTGCCAAGCCCAAAGTCAATCCCTTCGGTGCCGCCACGGCCAACGACGCATCCAAGGCGCGTATCCTCTGGCGTGCAGGGCGTGCTGCGAGCGTGTGCCCGTCTCTCTCGCTGACTCTCGCGCGCGCCGCCGCCGCGCCGCAGCATTACGCCGAGATGGAGAAGCGCACGGCCGCGGATGCTGCCCAGGCGAGGCTGACACGCGAGAAGGCCAAGGCTGAAAAGGCGGCTGCGGAGAAGGAGAAGAAAGCCGCTGCGGAAGCCCCGCACCCCGCCCCGCCGCCGTCCGAGTCCCCCGCCGCCCCCGCCGCCCCCGCCGC
>Ga0208951_1000883_pt1 | contig 13626 bp, 17 predicted proteins | sample GreLakmeMI27MSRF_FD_187702 | JGI IMG/M metagenome (GOLD analysis project Ga0208951, IMG submission 187702) | Freshwater lentic microbial communities from great Laurentian Lakes, MI, USA - Great Lakes metaG MI27MSRF (SPAdes) | ecosystem: Environmental > Aquatic > Freshwater > Lake | place: Great... | reverse complement strand
AAAAGGAAAACGAAAAGGAAAACGAAAAGGAAGACAAAAAAGAGAAAAAAGAAAACGATAAAGATCAAAATAACGAAAAGCCCAATCCGCAGCCAAATGGTATTTCGAAACAGCGGTTAGAAAATTTATTAGATGCTGTAAACAACGAAGAAAAAAAGGTTCAGGATAAAGTAAATAAACAAAAAGTTCAAACCAATCCCAAGAAAGCTGAAAAAGATTGGTAACATTGAGATAGTATTAAATGAAAAAGTTAGGTGTACTGTTTTTTATAATTATAAATCAAGTCCTATTTGCTCAGGTTCAATTTGAAGCGAAAGTGAGTAAAAATTCTTTAGGATTAAATGAACGTCTTCGTGTTGATTTTACGATGAACGCTGATGGAGATGGTTTTGAGCCACCAAATTTCGAGGCGTGTGGATTTAAAGTTGTAGGAGGGCCCAGCCAATCGGTCAGCCAATCTTGGATAAACGGAAGAAGCTCATTTAACAAATCTTGGATATATATTTTATTGCCAACAAAAAAAGGGGTGCTAACCCTGAAACAAGCGGCGGTAGAAATAAACGGGCATATTTATAAAACTACCCCCGTAAAAATAAATGTAACTAATGCGGTTGAAGCGGGAAGAGATCCAAACGAAGCTCCTGCAATAAATGCGGATGATAATTTGTATTTAGTTGCAGATATATCTAAAACAAATCCTTATTTAAACGAACCAATAACCGTAGTATATAAATTATACTTCAGTCACAATATAGGAATTACCAATTGGCAGGAGTTAAATAAGCCAAAATACAATGATTTTTGGAGTCAAAATATAGATATAAAGCAGTTAGTTGCTGAAGAAGGAATGTTTAAAGGCCAACGCTATCGCTATGTAGTGCTCCGAAAAACAGTTTTATACCCTCAAAAATCAGGTAAACTAGAAATAGAACCTCTCTCGTTGGATATAGATTGTCAAGTGCCCACGAATAAAAGAAATTTTTGGGGTCAAGCTATTTTAGCTGAAGACAGCAAACGAGTTTCAGCAGGGAGCAAAATCATAACAGTTAAACCATTACCAGAAAATGGGAAACCCGAAGATTTTGTGGGTGCAGTTGGGAATATGAATTTAAAAATCACGCCATCCAAAACTACGCTAAAGAATGGAGAATCTTTGGATTTAGAGGTGAGTATAACCGGAACAGGAAACTTAAAGTTGTTTTCTTTGCCAAAGCCTGTTTTACCCTCAGCATTGGAAGTGTATGATCCAGTCCATAATGAAAATGTTTCTACACCATTAAGCGGAATGACCGGGAAAATAACCGACACCTATACAATAATACCACAATATAAAGGCAGTTACCAAATTAAACCTATGCAATTCTCTTATTTTGATTTGGGAAGCAATAGTTATAAAACTATAACTTCGTCTACTATTACAATAAATGTACTCGATGGCCCTGGAGTTACAAATACAGAAAAGGGAAAGCCAAATGGAACTGAAAAAAGGAAATTAGAAGTTTCAAAATCATTCGCATATAACAAACAAAGAACAGAGCTCAAACCAACAAATGAAAACGATTTTTTGGGATCTGGTTTGTTTTTTTCATTGCTTTTTTTGCCTTTTTTTGCCATACCGCTATTAATAATCTACAGAAAGAAAAAAGAGGCTTCCACTAATGATTTTGTTGGAAATAAAATAAAAAAATCCAATGCACTTGCAAAAAAATACTTGAGCGAAGCAAAAAAACACCTTGGCAACAAAGAACCTTTTTATATTTCGCTTGAAAAAGCTATGCACAACTTTCTAAAAGCAAAATTGAAGATTGAAACCTCAGAAATGAGTAAGGATATAATAACTGAGTTATTGCTCTCAAGGAAGGCAAATTCGGAAACTGTTTTTGAATTTATTCAATTAACTGAAAATTGTGAATTGGCTCGGTATGCTCAATCATCAGAATCCAAAATTCAAGATGATTACGATAGAGCGGTTGGTATTATTAATGAATTAGAAAAGCAGTTAAAATAATTGATAATGAAAAATTGATAATGAAAAATATATTCTACATATCCCTTTTAATTTTTCAGATTTCATTGGCTCAAAATGCTTTTGATGAAGGTAATAAATACTACGAAAAAGAAAATTATCCTGCGGCCATTTCAAAATTTGAAAGTTTAATTCAGGCCAATAAACAATCAAGTGAATTGTATTTTAACCTTGCGAATTGTTATTACAAAATTCAAAAAGTTGCACCCGCAATTTATAATTATGAAAAAGCCTTATTATTAAGCCCAAACGATGAAGAAATTAAGACAAATTTGGAGTTTGCCAAAAAAATGGCTGTAGACGATATAAAAGTAATCCCAAAAGTAGGTTTTAATAAATTAGTTTCAGACTTTACATCTAAATATCATTATGATACGTGGGCATGGATGAGCATTGGTTTTTCATTTGTAATGTTGTTGTTTTTTATTGGCTATTATTTTTCAAATAAAACAATTTTTAAACGAATCTTTTTTATAGGAATGTTCTTTTGGGTAGTTGCAATTTTGTTTTGTGTGGCAGCGGGATTTTATGAAAAAACCCGTATTAAAAACGAAAAACCAGCAATTGTGTTCTCAGAAATGACCCCTTTAAAAAGCGAGCCTAAACCCAACGCGCAAGAAATAACTCAACTCCACGAAGGGTCAAAAGTTTATGTTATTGAAAGCATTGCCAATTGGAGAAAAGTTACATTAACCGATGAAACCTCAGGTTGGATTGCAGAAAACGCTATTCGTGAAATAAAAAAATAAGTTAGGATACTTCCAAAATCTAAAAAACAAATTCAATTTTTTATTGGACTTCAATTGTTATATTTGTCGGAGATAGTGATTTTATATAAAATCCAATAACTTCTATTTAAATTCAATTCCAAATTAAAATGTCTAGAGACGAACAATTAAAAAACCGCTGGGAAAAAGTAGTTCAAATTCTATCCCATCAGTTTGCTGAAGGTGATATTTTAGATTTAGATGCAATAATATATTTAATAGGGGTGCAAGAATTAGGTCAATTTAAACAAGCTTTCAAAAAAGATGAAAAATTAAATCTTATGCACATTGCCATTTGCCGATTGCTTGAACCATATGGGTATTATGAATTTGATTTTGTTGATAAAGAGGGATGGCCTCATTATATTATAAAAGAGGAATTGCCCCCACTAAAAGCAGGAGAACAATCGGTATTAATGAAAGAAGCCATTGTGAATTATTTTCTGGAGAAAGAAGTGATTAAATAGTTTCCCGTCACAGTCACAGAAAGCAGTCTTGTTTTTGCTGACACGAGCGAAGCGAATTGACGAAGTAAAACTGAGACTGAGACTTGCCTACTTCAACAAAAAAAACCTTATTTTTGCACCTTTACAAAATAGAATGATAGATAAGATTAAAGAACATATAGCAGTAGTTGAGGCGTTTGCCACAAAAAGCAAGGAGGATTTAGAGCTTTTCCGTGTAAAGTATTTGGGGAACAAAGGTTTACTTAAAGATTTTTTTTCCGAGTTTAAAAATGTGCCAAATGATCAGAAAAAAGAATTTGGTCAAGTAATAAATACCCTGAAAACAAGCGCCGAAGAAAAAGTAAAATTTATTACTGAAGAATTAGAGAGCAAAGAAGAAGTAAAAGGGTTTTATGGCGATTTGACACGTCCTGAAGAGCCTGTTAAAATTGGATCTAGACACCCTATCTCATTGGTAAAAAATCAAATTATTGATATCTTTTCAACCATTGGTTTTAATGTGTCTGAAGGCCCTGAAATTGAAGATGATTGGCACAACTTTACTGCATTAAATTTACCAGAATACCATCCAGCAAGAGATATGCAGGATACTTTTTTCATTCAAACTAATCCTGATGTATTATTAAGAACCCACACCTCATCAGTTCAAGTGCGATATATGGAGAATAATAAACCTCCCATTCGAACGATTTCACCTGGTAGAGTCTTTAGAAACGAAGCCGTTTCTTCACGTTCTCACTGTATTTTTCATCAAGTAGAAGGGCTATATATTGATAAAGATGTGTCCTTTGCCGACTTAAAACAAACTTTATTACACTTTACCAAAGAAATGTTTGGTAAGTCAAAAATTCGTTTAAGACCCAGTTATTTTCCTTTTACAGAGCCTAGTGCTGAAGTAGATATTTATTGGGGATTAAAAACCGAAACCGATTATCGTATCACAAAAGGAACGGGTTGGTTAGAAATTATGGGTTGTGGAATGGTAGATCCAAATGTGTTGAAAAACTGTGGGATAAATTCAGAAGAGTATACAGGATTCGCCTTTGGGATGGGAATTGAACGTATTGCGATGCTGTTGTACCAAATTAGCGACATCCGAATGTTCTATGAAAACGATGTGCGTTTCTTAGAGCAATTCAAATCAAGTATCTAAAAAGAAAAAATAATAGATGGATAGATGAGAGACGCTATCTTTTGGTCTATTATCTTTTAGTCTATCATCTATTATCTCTAAAATGAAATCAGACATTGCCATTCCAAAAGTAGAAAACGTTTTCCTAGCAGCCGTTCAGGAATGGAGTGATGATTTTATGGAAAAGATTTGGTATGTCTATCTCGTTAATGATTCTGATTTTAATGTTGAAAATGTTATGGTTGTTTCGAAAGCATTTGGCACTATTAATGGCGAAATGAAAAAAACCTCACTTTTACGCCATTCCTTTGTAAATGTCCCTGCGGTTTCTGTTGTAAAAATTGAAATGATTGAAAAGAGTGTGCTTCAACTGAACAACGAGTTTATGGTAACTTATTTCATCGGCAACACGCTTTTTGATAAAAAATTTACGTTCAAAGCCCAAAGCATTACGCCCGATTATGTTGAAGAAGTGCCTATTTTGTTTGTGGATGGGATAATTGTGAGATAATTAATTATTGTTGGATTGCTTCTTTTTTATTTTAATCAGACTTAATCCAATTTATCGGTTAATTTTATAAACACCCCTTTTGCGTCTTTCCCTTCATACAAAATTTGATACACCGCATCGATAATAGGCGTTTTGGCTTTGTATTCCAAGTTCAATTTATAAGCACTTTTGACTGCGTAATAACCCTCGGCAACCATTGACATTTCCATCATCGCTGATTTTACCGTGTAGCCTTTTCCAATCATGTTTCCGAACATTCTGTTTCGAGAAAACACCGAATAACCTGTAACTAATAAATCCCCCAAATAAGCAGAATCATTAATATTTCGTTTCATCCTATGCACTTTTCTAATGAATTTTTTCATCTCACGAATGGAATTACTCATTATAACCGATTGGAAATTGTCTCCATATCCCAAACCATGTGCAATTCCGGCTGCAATGGCATAAATGTTTTTTAGCATAGCAGCATATTCAGTGCCTATAATATCATCTGAAATTTTAGTTTTGATGTAATTCCCTGAAAGTAAACTCGCCACAACTTTAGCTTTAGAGGCATCGCCACAAGCTATCGTTAAATAGGAAAGTCTTTCTAATGCGACCTCTTCGGCGTGACAAGGGCCTGTAATTACTCCAATATTATGAAATGGAATGTTGAATTTTTGGTGAAAATGCTCCCCAACGATTAAAAACGTTTCGGGTACAATTCCTTTAATTGCGGAGAATATTACTTTATGTTCCAAACTAATATTTAATTTTTCTAATTCCGAATTTAAAAATGCGGAAGGAACGGCAAAAATTAGGTAATCGGCATAGGATACAGCTTCATTTATATCTGAAGTTAACTTTAATTTCTTTATATCAAATTCAACAGAAGTTAAATAATTTGGGTTGTGCTTGTATTTTTTTATATGCTCTACTGCACTTTTGTTTCGCATGTACCATGCAACTTCGTCATTATTCACACACAACATTTTTACAATTGCCGTGGCCCAACTTCCTCCGCCTATAACCGCAATTTTAAAAGATTTATTCATAAAATCTATATTTTAATCACTCAAAAATACGCTATTTAACTGTATCATTGTACAAACTACTTCTTATAGAAGGAGCTACTATCAATATATTCCCAAACTTTTTGAGGTAACATTGGCGCTACATTCTTTTTGCTTTTTATATTATCTCTAATAAATGTTGACGAAAGTTCTAAAATGGGCGCATCTACTCTTTTTATCTTTTTGTGAGCAACGAATTGCTCGTTAATTTTGTCTGAATTTTTTCTTGGATATACGTAGATCTCGTGATTGTTTAAAATAACTTCATAATTTTTCCATTTGTGAAGCGAATTCAGATTGTCTTCGCCCATGATTAAGGCAAATTCGTGCTTTGGATATTTTTCTTCCAAATGTGCTAGCGTATTTACCGTATAATTTGGTTGTTGTAACTTAAATTCAATATCAGAAGGTTTGATTTTGGTGAAATCTTCGGTAGCCAAAGTAACCATATGCAATCGCTGATAATCATCGAGCAATGTGGTTTTTTGTTTGTGTGGATTGTGTGGCGTGACCACCATCCAAATTTGGTCTAAATCGGAATGTTCCGCCATGTGATTGGCAATAATCATATGGCCAACATGTATAGGGTTAAAAGTGCCGAAATACAATCCTATTTTCATAAATTAGGCATTAGGCATTAGGTATTAGGCATTAGCTCTACTATTGCCTTTTGGCTAATGGCTTATTTTACAAATTCTTTAACCAACTCATACGCTTCCTGCTTCGCCACATCTAAATCATAATTCTTGATTATAGTGTCGAATTGTGGAGCAGTTGCTAATTCTACGTGTGCTTTAGCAATGCGCATATTAATTTTATCTTCGGTTTCCGTGGATCGTTCTTTTAAGCGGCGTTTAAGTTCGTCAACACTCGGAGGTTTTACAAAAACCGCTAAAGTCTCAGCCGGAAATTTATGCTTGATTCGCAATCCACCAGATACGTCAATATCAAAAATTACATTCTTACCTTTTGCCCAAATGCGTTCTACTTCGCTTTTCAACGTGCCATAAAAATTATCGCGATACACTTCTTCCCATTCAATAAAATCTTCAGCTTTGATGTGTTTTTTGAAGTCCGTTATTGACATAAAATAATAATCTTTGCCATCAATTTCTTCACTTCTTGACTCACGCGTTGCTGCCGAAATGGAAAACTCCAAATTCAATTCGGTTTGTGCTAATAAATGCCTAACTATGGTGGTTTTTCCTGAACCTGATGGCGCTGAGAAAACTAATAACTTTCCTTTGTTCATTTTATGCTGAATTTATTTCAGTATCTGTAGATGTGTTGTCTATTTCCTTTATTCTATCCACTAGTTTCTTTAAAGAACATTCAAAACTTGTTCCTTGATTTTCTCCAATTCATCTTTCATCATCACCACCAATTTCTGCATTTCAGAATGATTGGATTTTGAACCCATGGTGTTGATTTCTCTTCCCATTTCTTGCGTAATGAAACCAAGTTTTCTTCCGTTGGCATCATTAGCTGCAATCGTTTCTATAAAATAGTTTAGGTGATTTTCTAAGCGAACTTTCTCTTCGGTAATATCGTATTTTTCGAGGTAAAAAATCAATTCTTGCTCAAACCGATTTTCATCCACATTTTCTTTTAGTTCGTCTAAAGCGTTACGCAATCTCGTTTTAACAGTTTCAACGCGTTCGGCATCATAAGCAACTGCATTGTTCATCAATCTCATAATATTTGCAATTCGGTGAAGGAATTCCTTTTCCAACGAAAGGCCTTCGTCTTTCCGAAATTGTGTCATGTTTTCAAGGGCTTCATCAATCACAGTTTGAATTTTTTTCCACTCGTTTTCATCAATTTCGTCTCGCTCAGTTTTAAGTGCATCGGGCATTCTGACTGCCATTTTCATTAATTCAGTTTCATCAGCATTTGGAATAACTGCTTTCATTTGAGTAATATATCCTCTAACTATTGGAATATTTATTTTTGATGATGTTTCTTCACCTGTTCCCTCAACATACAAGGAAAAATCTATTTTTCCGCGTTCCAATCGAGCCGAAAGTTGATTGCGTAAACCCAATTCCATTTCTCTAAAAACAGATGGCATTCGAGTATTCAAATCCAATCCCTTTGAATTTAAGGATTTAATTTCTACTGTTATTTTTTTGGTTGGTAATTGCAAAGTTGCCTTTCCAAAACCAGTCATTGATTGTATCATTGGTGTTTTTTATAGACTTCAAATATAAGAAAGTAATTAGTAATTAGTGATAAGTAATTAGCATCTTCTTTAGAGCTAATCACTAATTACTAGTCACTCTTCACTCTTTTCTGCGTTACCAAATAAACTCCTGTAAAAATCAAAATTGCCGAAACTATTTTAACCAATGTAAGCTCATCTTTGCCTAAACTTACAGCAAAAACGGTTGCGAAAAACGGTTGCAAATAAACAAAAACTGCAATTGTAGTTGGGGATAATTCCCGCATAGAAAGCAGGTTGAATAAATAGGTAATAAAAGTAGAAAAAACTACTACAAATCCAATTTTCCAGAGAATATCCATTGGAATAATAGCCCATTGTATGGCCTGAAATTCATTCCATCCGAAAGGTAAAACCATTATAAATCCAAAGGTATAAATCCATTTTACAAAAGTAAAAGCATTGTATTTATCCATTAATTTCTTAACAATTACCAAGTAAATACCGTAAGAAAAAGCATTGGTGAAAACCAATAAATTACCTAAAGAGGCGTTAGGTGCATTGGCCACCGATTTTCCGTAGAGGATTAAAGTTATGGTTCCTGCTAATCCTAAAAGCAAACCAAAAACTTTTCGCTTTTTCATGCGCTCTTTTATTATAAATGCTGAAAGAACTAATACAATCATGGGTGTAGTAACCATTAAAACGGCACCCATAATCGGAGAGGTATAGCTCAACCCTTTAAAAAAAGAAAGCATGTTTAAAGCTACCCCAAAAAACGCAGCGGCAATAATTCGAGGAAAATCTCCAATTCCAATTTTTTCTTTAGGCCCAAAAATAGAAACCAACCAAAAAAGAATTACTGAACCCCCCACACGCATCGTGATAAATCCAAATGGGAGAACGAATTTTGGCATAACATCTTTGGCAATAGTAAAGGTTACACCATAAATTATAGAAACTAATGTTGCGGCAAAAAGAGCCCAAGATCTTCTAGACATTTTCAAACATTTTCAAAACTTGCAAAATGTTTTGTTGCGCATTTCCGATATAAATTTTATTATCAATAATAAAAACCGGGCGACTCAAAAAAGTATAGTGCTCTAATAAATACTTCTTATAATCTTCCTCTGTCAACGATTTGTTTTTCAAATCCATTGATTTGTATAATTGTGCTTTTTTGCTAAATAATGCTTCATAGCTTCCCGACAGAGAATGCATTTCTTCTAATTCTTTTAGCGTAATTGGATCTTGCCTGATGTCGTGAAATTCAAATTTATCTGCTTTGGGTAGGGCTTTTATAATTTTTCTGCAGGTATCGCAGGAGCTTAAATAATAAATTTTGTTGGTCATGTATTTTCTTTTTACAAAGGAAAATTATTTGAAGATTATAATCTGTATTTTTGTCAAATTTATAACAAAATAAAACGATTCTTTTTTAGTAATAATTATTTAAACAACCAAATCAGATGAAATTCAATACAAAAGTTATACATGGTGGTCAACATTATGAAAAAGTAACTGGTGCTGTAATGCCGCCGGTGTTTCAAACCTCAACTTATGCACAAATAACACCTGGAACACCAGTTGGTGATTACGAATATTCTCGTGCTGCTAACCCAACACGTCAAGCGCTAGAAGACGCTTTAGCATCAATTGAAAATGGCGCTCGTGGTTTAGCTTTTTCATCCGGATTAGCAGCAACTGATTGCTTGTTACGTTTGTTTAAATCTGGAGATGAAGTTATTGCAATGGATGATTTGTATGGCGGAACGTATCGTTTGTTTACTCGTTTGTATAAAGATAGTGGCATCAAATTTCACTTCGTAGACATGACTGATTTAGAAAAGTTACAGTCATTGATTAACGAAAATACCAAATTGGTTTGGGTAGAAACACCAACAAATCCGTTAATGAAATTGGCCGATATTGAAGAAATTGCTAAAATTACGAAAGCAAAAAATATCCTTTTTGCTGTTGACAATACGTTTGCAACCCCCTATTTGCAAAAACCATTGGATTTAGGTGCTGATGTCGTGATGCATTCGGCAACAAAATACCTTGGCGGTCATTCCGATGTCATTGCTGGAGCTTTGATTATTAAAGACAAAGCATTAGGTGATGAATTACATTTTAAACAATTTGCAACAGGCGCCACACTTGGCCCAATGGATAGTTTCTTAGTTTTACGCGGAATAAAAACCTTGCATTTACGTGTTCAAAGACATTGTGAAAATGGTGAAAAAGTAGCAGCTTTTTTAAGCAATCATTCTAAAGTGAAAACCGTTTATTACCCGGGATTACCGAGTCATCCGTTTCATGAAATTGCAAAAAAACAAATGAGTGGTTTTGGTGGAATGGTTTCATTTACCTTTAAATCAGGGAAAAAAGAAGACGCAATTGCTTTCCTTGAAAAACTTAAAGTATTTACTTTAGCCGAATCGCTTGGAGGTGTTGAGAGTTTGGCTAACCATCCGGCTTTAATGACACATGCTTCTATACCGGAAGACAAACGAAAAGAAATTGGAATTACTGATGACCTAGTTCGATTAAGTACTGGCGTTGAAGATATTGATGATTTATTAGCTGATCTTGAACAGGCCTTCAAAAATTAGGCTTTTTTATGCTTCTTTACTTTTTTTAAAAAGTGGAACTGCTGAACAAGCTTCACCATACATGATGCTTTTAGCAAATGGCATTAGATTTTGTATTGCAAAAATATAAGCGCTTTCTGGAACTGGTTTTTTAGAACAGCCCTTTAAAATTAATGGTTTGTCTAGATATTTTGAGTAATTTAATGTTGAAAGGATTTCTTGGTAAAGTGAAGTTTCTAAATCGGTAAGGTTTCCGACAACCACTTTTTTTGCAAATGGAGAAATATAAACAGTAACTAAAATAGTTGCCCAAGCTGGAATAATGGCATCCGTAGAACATTGAATAGCAACGTAGTGGTTTTTATACTGTTCCCAGTCGTGATTTTTTAAGGCATCTCGGAAATCTTTTTCCTTTAGTAAAAACCCTTCAAAAAGCCATTGTGAAATATCCAATTGCGTTCGTATCCCGCTTGGATAATAATCTTCTAAATCGAAAACTTCGAGTGCAGAATTACTTACTTTATTTATAATTTCGTCCATTTTAGTTTACTGTCGCTGTCGCTGTCGCAGTATCTGAAAACTGGGACTGAGACTGAATACTATTTATAGCATTCCTAATTCTAACTTTGCTTCTTCGCTCATTAAATCTTTACTCCATGGTGGGTCAAAAGTAATTTCAACTTCACATGATTTAACGGTTTCGATTTTTTCGATTTTTTCTTCAACTTCGCGAGGTAAGGTCTCTGCCACAGGACAATTTGGCGAAGTTAAGGTCATTAAAACTTTTACCTCATTGTCTTCGTTTATCATGACATCGTAAATTAAACCCAATTCGTATATATCGACTGGAATTTCAGGGTCGTAAATGCCTTTTAACGTTTTCACCACATTTTCTCCTAAATTGATTTCGTCTTTAAATTCTTCCATAGTTTTTTGTTTTTTAACCATATAAGCCATATAAGTTTTTAATCTTCTAAATTTCGGAAGAACTCATTGACATAGGTTTTTTGACCTTCATAAAAAATATTTGTAACATTAAAATTAATAAGTAAACCTTCTGGTTTCTCTAATAGCTTCAAATAAGAAATTATTTGTGCTTCGTGTACTGGTAATATATGCTCGACAGCTTTAATTTCTAGAGGCAATATGTTTTCAACTAAAAAATCCAATCTCAAATCAGCTTCTAATGCTAATCCTTTATATTCTATTGGAATTTTAAGCTCAGAAATAAACTTTATTCCTCTTAATTCAAATTCTTTTTCAAGACATTTATGATATACACTTTCTAACAAACCTGGGCCTAAATTTTTATGTACTTCAATTGCTGCTCCATTTACTTGATATACTAAATCTTTAAGCTCGCTTTTTGTCATATTCTAAACTTATACTTTCTTAAATGCCTTATATGGTTTAATTAATTTTTTGCTTGATATGCCAACGCATACATTTTAATTTTTTTTACCATCGAAACCAGTCCATTAGCCCTGGTCGGAGATAAATGCTCTTTAAGACCAATTTCATCTATAAAATCGGTATTGGCCTCTAAAATAGCTGATGCACTTTGATTTGAAAAAGCGCGAATCAAAATGGCTATAATTCCTTTTGTTAAAATAGCATCACTATCGGCGGTAAAAAACAATTTGTCCTCTTCTTGTTTGGCATGAACCCATACTTTAGATTGGCAGCCTTTAATGCTATTTTCCTCCGTTTTAAATTGTTCACTAATTACAGGCAAAGACTTCCCTAACTCAATGATATATTCATAGCGTTCCATCCAGTCGTCAAACATAGAAAACTCGTCTACTATTTCGGCTTGTGTTTCTTGTATTGTCATTGCTTTAGGTACAAATTTTTTATTCTATTTTTTGACCCATTGCCACTATTTTATTTACCACTTTTTCGATCTCTACTGGCGGAAAACCGTGATCGAAATCAGAAGTTTGATAGTCTTTGTTTTTATATCTTATTTTCAAATTTGCTATCGCTGCTCCATCATAAAACCTTTTTTGAGTTGGGTCTTTTAAAGTTGGTACTTTTTCCAAATCAATCTTTTCAAAGTAACCAATAATTTCTTTCCAGTCTTTATCAGAAATAAGAAGTTCCTCAGGATTTTTCCCCCCATTTCTATCTATTGAAATAATAGCTTTTTTATTTTGTATAGTTGTTTTTTGGAAAAACCCTCGAGTACTAGCAGTATACTCAAACGTTGCTTTTGCAATATCTTTTTGAGCTTCATTAGTGCAGCTTTTGCCAAGAAAAAGGGTGAGAAAAATTAAGCTAAGTACTTTCATAAAGCGGAATGTTTAATTTTTTTGTTAATGAATCGGATTAAATAAACAAAACTGAAAAAAATATTTTTACAATAACATTGTTTGTGCTTTTTTTAAAGCTACAATCATAACGTCAATTTCTTCTTTAGTATTATAAAATGCAAAACTAGCTCTTATTGTTCCAGGTATTTTATAATAATCCATAATAGGTTGGACACAATGATGACCGGTTCTCACTGCAACGCCCAACTTATCTATAATCGTTCCAACATCATATGGATGAATAGCTTTAAGATTAAATGAAATTACTGCCACTTTTTTATTTAAATCTTTTGGCCCATATATTTCAATGCCTTCTATTTCTAATAATCTTTTGGTCCCGTATTCCAGCAATTCTCTTTCATAGGAGGCAATGTTGTCAAAACCAACATTATTCATATAATCGATAGCAACCCCAAACGCGATACCACCACAAATATTGGGGGTTCCTGCCTCAAATTTATGGGGCAAATCGGCATAGGTTGTTTTTTCAAAAGTTACTGTTGCAATCATTTCACCACCACCTTTATAAGGGGGTAATTTTCGTAACCATTCTTCTTTGCCATATAACATTCCAACGCCTGTAGGACCACAAATTTTGTGA
>Ga0208951_1000880_pt1 | contig 13630 bp, 10 predicted proteins | sample GreLakmeMI27MSRF_FD_187702 | JGI IMG/M metagenome (GOLD analysis project Ga0208951, IMG submission 187702) | Freshwater lentic microbial communities from great Laurentian Lakes, MI, USA - Great Lakes metaG MI27MSRF (SPAdes) | ecosystem: Environmental > Aquatic > Freshwater > Lake | place: Great... | reverse complement strand
GGGGGGGGGGGGAGGGGGAAGGGGTGCCTCAGCCGCGGGGCGAGGTGCGCAAGCGGGGCCGCGCGGGCCGCGCACCGGCGCAGCGTGTTGAGGAGCCAGGCCAGGAAGTCGACGGGGTCTGCGCTGCGGTCCGCTGTGAAGCGCCCCCCGCTGGCTGTGGCGACGGCCTGGAGGAACTGGTGGGGGCTGACGTGCCCCTTGAAGGCCCGCGGGTTCCAGAGCTTGCGCGCCAGCTCACCCAGGCGGGACAGCAGCTGCGGTTCCGGCGCCCTACCTCCCCCCGTCAGCAGCGCGTCGCGCAGTGGCCGCACGCGCATCAGCGCCTGCACTACCACCGCCGCGTAGTCGCTCGCCTTCAGGTTGTTGAGGCCCACCAGGCCGGGCAAGTACTCGCGGCCGTCCAGGCCGCGCGACCACACCGCGGGGCCCCGGTCCAGCGCCCGCACCGCCTCGCAGCTGAAGCGCGGCTTGAGCACGTGCCTGATATCGTCCAGGCTGCGGTCCAGCACCTCGTAGCCGTCCGGCAGGCAGAAGACGCGGCCGCTGGCGAGGGCCAGGAAGACGTGGTGGCTCGCCTCCAGGCTGTGCGTGTAGGCCACGGTGGCGGGGCCACGGCCCTGGAAGAAGCGGCCGCACACCAGGCAGCAGTAGACGTTGAGCGGCGACAGGGTGACGCTGCAGCGTGCCTCAAAGTCCAGGTCCAGACGCGGACGGCACACACTGTCCAGGTACGGGCACTCCACAACGGCGCGAACACCCTCGTCACCCTCATCCTCGCGGACGCGCTTCATAGTGCAGGCGGGGGAGTCTCCTGAGACCGAGCATCGACCGACGTTCACTCGCGGACGTAGGACGACTCGGCATAAAAGACGTTCGCTCGACCGTCGACCTTCTTCGCTCGACCACGCAGAGAGAGAGGCATTTCTTCGCTGGAGGGCAGTGCAAATACGAAGCGACCGGTTGGGTTGCAGCAAGCTGTCCGTCAGCGCTTGGCAGCCCCCTTGCTGCCACGGAGGGCGCCCTTTCGCTCTGCGCGGGGCGCGGCCGCCTTGTCTGCGGCGAGGCTCGAGAGGGCGCGGTCCACCACCAGCTTCCCCTTCCCCGCGTCGCGGCGCTGCAGCTTGTCCATTGCGGAGGCGACGGCGGCCTGCTCAGCCGCCCGGCTACCAGGAACAATCCTCCGCTTCCCCTTCAGCCGCACCTTGTCCTCGCCCTCCACCCGCCGGTCAAACTTGCCTGCGCGCAAGGGGCGGGGGGGGGAGGCTGTCAATCGCAGGGTCTGTCCTAGAAGGTCAGAGCGCCGACGGCGCAGTCCCAAAGGCAAAGGAATCTGCGTTTCCGCGCCCGGGAGGCACACCCTGTGCGGGGGCCTGCAACCGGGCGCGGGCGATATTTCGGCGTTCACGCGGAGTCGTGCACCCACGACTGCGCCGCAGCACGCGCCACAAGGGACCGCGCCACAGCGCAGGGTGCCCCCGTAGAGCGTGGGCGTGCGCGCTGTGGGCTGCACAGCGCGCAGCCCGCCGGCGGAGCGGAGTGTGCAGAGCAGGTGGGGCCAAGCACGCACCCATGGATGCTGTGGAGAGGCGCGCTATGGCCGCAGCTTTCTTCAGGCTATGCTCCTGTCTGGCGCCCATCGGCGCGCCAGGCAGGGCTGGCAGCGAGGAGAGGGTTGCTTTTGCGGGCTGCAGTGCGCTTGCGCCGCCGCGCCTCGCTGCAGCCACCAGGTTGGCCACCTGCCGCCCCTCCTGCGCCTCCAGGCGGGCCTTTTTCTCGCGCCGCTGCCGCGTAAAGGGATCCACGGCGCCGGTGGTCTCCCATGCGGCGGCCTCGACGACGGCCACGTCGGAGGCGTCGCCTGCACGGCGGTACCCATGCCGCCCACGCCACTCCCCAGCCTCCTCGTCGAACACGCGCGCGCTGCGCTTGCGCTTCACGATGCCCTTGGACTTTGCGTATGCCTCCCAGCGGGTGGGAGGCGCGGGCTGAGGCAGTGGCTTCTCGCGCGGCAGGCGGGTGAGCGGCGGGGGCAGCTCCACCACGCGGCCCAGCACCAGGCCCTGCTCGGGCACCACGGGCAGGGCGAAGAGCTCGTTCTGAGGGCGCGTGACGTGGCGTGAGGGCGGCGCGAGAGGGAAGAGCCGGAAAGGGGATGCAGGCTGGGTGGCGGCGCGCGCACCAGGAGGCGCTGCAGCACGTCCCGCCCGTGCTCCAGACACGCCGCGGTGGCGTCTGCCTGGCGCGGGCGGAGAGACGCGTCAGGCGGCGCCGCACGAGGACGGCGGCTGAGTCCTCACACCTCCAGAGCCTCCGGCAGCGGCCCCCGCGCATCGCACGCCAGCAAGTTGCCCAGGTCGAGCGCCGCGGCTCCCGGGTACGCGCCCGTCGCCTCCGCGGCGCTAGGCAGGCGAAGGAACGCTGCCTGCTCCATGTCTCCTCTCGTCACCTGACTTGCTGTCTGGCCTCTTTCTTCAATAAAGGTGCTCAGGTCACAGATGCCGTCACGGTGGAGGCGGGCGCTTCTGAGTGTTTTTCTCGGCCGGCGGCGGACGGTCGGTAGGGCGGCGGTGGCGGGTCGTCATCGGCGGCGTCCCCGGGCCGCCCCGCTGTGCCGCCCCGGCCCCCCCTAGCTGCCCGGCAGCGTTCCGCCCGCCGCTTTCGCCGTTCGCCTGTTCGCCAACCTGAGCCAGGTCTACAGGAGGGGGCACACTCTCTTCGCGCATGGCGGGCCTTCGCAGCGCTGCGCGCTTGGCCTTGCGCGCGCTGACAGCGCGACACCCGGTACGTGCTGCGCCTGGCGTGCGCCGTATCTCCGCGCTCACCTGTGCGCTCCCTGGCAGCCGCGCTCCCAGCTGCCGGCTGCGGTCGCGGGGCGTCTCTTCTCCTCCGGCAAGAAGAGCGGTGAGCCCACGCCTTGCAACCCCACACCACGCGCGCCTGACTCCGCCCGCAGGTTTCGAGGGCTTTCGCCCCAAGAAGGGCGGCGCTAAGTCGAAGGAGGGCGGTGCGTTGCTTGCGCCACGCCTCGCAGCGCCACTCACGCAGCCCAGCCCCGACCGAGCCCGCCGCAGACGCCTCGCTGCAGCAGCTGCTGGTCACCGGTGGGTTGGGCGCGCTTGCTCTGGGCAGCTTGTTGGTGGGGCGTGCAGAGGTGCGCGAGATTTCGTGGCAGGAGTTCAAGACGAGCCTCCTGGACCGGCAGCTGGTGGCCCGCCTGGAGGTTGCCAACAAGAACACCGTCAAGGTGTTCGTGCGCGCGCCGCCCGCGCAGGGGGCGTCTGAGCTACAGAGTGAGTCGCCCTCGCGTGCAGTGCCCGGCGGCATGCTCCGCTTCCGCTTCTCCATCGGCAGCGTGGAGGCGTTCGAGCGCAAGCTGGAGGAGGCGCAGAGCGCCGCGGGCGTGCCTGCTGACGCCCAGGTGCCCGTCACCTACACCTCGGAGCTCTCCTTCGCCTCCGAGGCTGCGCGCCTGGCACCCACGGCCGCGCTGCTGGGCGCCTACCTCTGGTTCACGCGGCGGCAGATGGGTGGCATGGGCATGGGCGGCATGGGCGGCGGCGGGCGCGGCATCTTCAGTGTGGGCAAAGCCAACGTGAACGTGCTGGACGCAAAGGCGCGGCGGGTCACTTTCGCAGACGTGGCCGGCTGCGACGAGGCCAAAGCTGAGGTGTCCGAGTTTGTGCACTTTCTGTCCCATCCTGCGAAGTACCGTCTTCTGGGCGCAACCATCCCCCGCGGCGCGCTCCTGGTGGGCCCCCCGGGCACGGGCAAGACGCTTCTGGCCAAGGCTGTGGCGGGCGAGGCGGGCGTGCCGTTCCTGTCAATGTCCGGCTCCGAGTTCCAGGAGATGTTTGTGGGGGTTGGCCCCTCGCGCGTGCGCGACCTGTTTGCGCAGGCGCGCGCCAAGAGCCCCTCCATCATCTTCATTGACGAGATTGACGCCATCGGCCGCGCACGCGGTCGCGGCGGCTTCGCGGGCGGCAACGACGAGCGCGAAAACACACTCAACCAATTACTTGTGGAGATGGACGGATTTGGAACCACGCAGGGGGTTGTGGTCCTGGCGGCCACCAACCGCCCCGACATCCTGGACAAGGCGCTGCTGCGGCCGGGTCGCTTCGACCGCCAGATCAGCGTGGACCGGCCTGACGTGGCCGGGCGGGAGCAGATCATGCGCGTCTGCTTGGCGCGAGTAACGCTGGCTGGCGCGCTTAAGGAGGCTGAGCAGCTTGCGGTGCGCGTCGCTGCCTTGACGCCGGGGTTCACTGGCGCTGACTTGGCGAGCGTGGTGAACGAGGCTGCGCTGGGCGCGGCGCGACGCGACGCGGCAGCGCTGCAGCTGCCCGACTTTGAGCGCGCCATCGACCGCGTCATTGGCGGCCTGGAGAAGCGCCACAAGGTGGTCAGCCCCGAGGAGCGCCGCACCGTGGCCTTCCACGAGGCTGGCCACGCGGTGGCGGGCTGGTTTCTGGCGCACGCGGAACCGCTGCTCAAGGTTTCGATAGTTCCGAGAGGTGCTGCTGCGCTTGGATTTGCACAGTACCTGCCCTCCGAGAATCTGCTCGCCACGGAACAGCAGCTGACGGACATGATGTGCATGACGCTGGGCGGGCGCGCGGCGGAGCAGCTGCTGCTGGGCTGCGTGTCCACGGGGGCGCAGAATGACCTGGAAAGAGTGACCAAGATGGCGTACGCGCGGGTGGCGCTGTACGGCATGAACGACAAGGTGGGGCTCCTGTCCTTTCCCCCGGAGGAGGGGCGTCTTGACAAGCCGTACAGCGACGCAACGGGGGCGCTGATCGACCAAGAGGTGCGCCTGCTGGTCGCCGCCGCGTACGAGCGCACCCTGGATCTGCTAGGCCGCCGCCGCGAACAGGTGGAGGCGCTGGCGCTGGCGCTGCTGGAGCAGGAAGTCCTGGGTCTGGGCGAGCTCACACGGTTGCTGGGGGCGCGGCCTCACAGCCCTGGCCAGGGCGGCCGCAACATCGACCGCTACTTGGACGGCACGTCCAGGCTGCTGCCCGCGCAGACGCCGGCGGAGCAGCGCGTCGCGGACGGGGGTAACGGGGGCGAGGAGGGGGCGGCTGGGTGACGCAAACCGCGCACATCGACACTACTACGCTCAGTCTGGCAACAAGTCACGCATGCTTTTGAGGCGCATGCGCGCGTTTGGTGACACACCGCGGCAGGCGCGTTGGTTCCGGAACTTGCTGACAGGGCCATGTAGCGTGTAGGTGCTAGATGAGGTGGCTGAGTGAGCGTAGTAAGGGGCCTACCGGGCACCTGTTCGTCAATCGCCTGCAGGCCTGTTCGCAGGCTGCACTCAAGTGGTATTGGCCACCGGCGTTTGTTGGGCAAGAATGCGGAAGGCCAAACGGGCTACTACAACGACAACACCCATCATAACACGAAACAGGATTAAAAACTAAAAAAGGGGGAAAAGGAGAGTGGGGAGAAGGGGGCAACCACCGTGTGACGGGGAGATCTCAGAGGGGAGGTCTCATAAGAAGATGCAGGAGAGCGCCGCCAGGAGAAAGCCGAATCGAGTGCTTGACAAAGGCGGCATCGAGCTGATCGGGGGCGTTCCCGAGACAGTGGTGACTGAGGGTGGCACCACGACAGTAACGCTGCTCAGAGACACGCCCGCGACGCCTGCGTTGGCCAAGTTGGTGTTCAGCAGCGTCTTGAATGCGACGGAATTGGATGAACCGATGGAACCCAAGGAAGTGGTAATGGACGAGGCAGATGCAGCCGAAGTGGCCGTCACGCTGTAAGATACAACCGCGTCGCCCACAGCATTCAGGTGGCGGCGTGTTTGGGAGGGAGTAACGCTGTTAATGGTGACGTAGGCAGCCGATGTGTTGGCTGTGGTAGCAACAGTGATGATAAAGATGGTACGCACTGCCGTCGTGTTAAATGAAGCAACAGAAATGCCATTCAGTTGCAAGGTGCTCGTCACAACAGCATAGATAGGAGGGCTGGGAGGGCTGGGAGGAGAACTGGGAGGAGGGCTGGGTGGAGGCGGGCTGGGTGGAGGCGGACGCGGAGGGCTGGGTGGAGGCGGGCTGGGTGGCGGCGGAAGCGGAGGGCTGGGAGGAGACGGAGGAGGCGGACTGGGTGGCGGCAACGTGACGCCCGCCAGTACGGTGGGTACGATAGCAGAACTGAAAAAGTTGCCCGCAGAGGTAGCGACGGTACGGACAGCGGTCAGGTTGAGAATGTCTTGCGGCACTTTGGTGGCGTTTGGTATACCGATCTGGTTCTGCGCAAGGTCCATCACAAAGTTAGGACCCACAAAGATTCCAATCGGAGCGCTGGTGGCATTGAAGGGTATTCCTCGGCCGTCTTGCGCAGCGTTGGCAGCCAGGATAGGCACATAACCGCACAATGACGTCTGGTTATACACAAACGAACAGGTTGTGTCGGCCACACTGCGCTGCAGTAAAAAGGCGAGAGGGGTGGAGATATTCGGGTTGACCACACTGAAAGCTGAAGCGCTACCGTCTGGCGGCGTGGATGACCAGGCCGTGTTGACAACCACGTTACTGAAGTTTCCGCTTTGGAAGTAGATGTTGCCACGAGCGGGCCGGATTGGCTCGTTGAACTGGAAGCACCAGGCCAGCATCGAGTTGTTCATGTAGGTGCTTGTGTTGGTAATGTATGGCGCATACGAGTCACCCGTCCGGAATGACAGCCTATAAGCAGTCAAGAAGTTGTAGCCAATGTCAAACACAGTGAGGTTGGAAATTGTCACAGTATAATTGGCCAGCGACGCGAGCGTCACACCGTAAGGAGGGTATATCTGGATGAACATGTCGTCGGGTGCCACAATGAGGTTGTCGGGCAGGTCGCAGTCGGGGTAGCAGCTCGGCACAGTCACATTGAAAGACGGGTTGGCTGGGTTGGAGGGCGCAAACAAGAAAGTCCCGTTGGCCTCCACGTCCACCCACTCTGAAAAGTAAAATGTGATGGCATCGTCTTCCTGCTGGTTACTGCTGCCGGACAGGGGGCTCGTGCTGGTTACATTGGGCGGCACCATGTCTTGAGCGGTCGAGAAGGTGACGTTCAGAGCTGCATTGGAGCTAGGCAGAAAAGCATTTGCGGGGAAAGTCCAATAGTAGCTGCTGTTTGGGTACAAAAAACAGCCCGCGCTGAGAAAGTTTGCAGTGATTAATCCGTTGGTCGCATCTGGGCCAGTAAAGTCAGGAGATGCAAGGTTGAAGATGCACGCCTCGTTGCTCGAGTCGTCCACATCCCAGATTGCCACAGGGCTGCTGGAATTCAACGGCGCAGTACCGTTCAACGCTGGCACAGAAAAAGTAATCGTAGTCACAGGCGTGGACAGGGTCGAGGTCAAGTTGGTCACGGCCGTAACCGCCCAGTTTGTGCCATAAGAATTGTAATTGGCCGCACGCGCTGAATTGCCGGATGCTCCCCGAACTGTGGGCGCCCCGCCAGAAGTACTGTTGATGTTGATGACCGTCAAGGTGACAAGCGTGAATCCGCCGCACACAGATGAGGTACTGAATGTGGCCAGTGCTGGATCCGCAACAATGACGTTGTATGTGCCGCTAGCATTGAACTGGACAACCGCATTACCGGTGCCTGCAGCTGAGGAAGAAACGTTGATTACTTGACCAGTCGGTAGCCAAGGGCATGTGGGGTCGTTGAGCTGGCACGCGGTCGTGAGGGGTTGAATGTACACCGTCCAGTTCGTGTTTGCCATAGTGGTCGATTCGGCTGACAGGGTCGGGGGCGTCGGGTCTTCCTTCGCTACAGCGCCCTTGACCTTCTTGTTAAAGTCAGCCAGTCCATTCAGCCGAACCACAACGTTGAGCTGCAAAACGGGGGCCCCAAGTGCGTCATAGGTCGCAAAGCTGATGTTTGGGGCCACGATGTTCAGCGGCCCGAGGTCAGACACAATCACTGCCGTCAAGTTGGCGTGCCAGGAGCCAATGATTGGCACCGCGGCACCAAGACCGCCTGTCGAGTTCCACGTGGCGTTCATCGGGGTTGTGCCATTGGAGTAAAAGTGGTCACGCACGGTCATGGCAAAATTCATGGTGCGGTTCACGCTGCTGACACGCTCAAGCGGGTCAACAAAGTTGGTCACGTTCTGCCAGGGGCCCATCAGGGTGCTCCACTGCGGCAGAAAGCGGACGTTTCCAGTTTGAGACGGTACGGCGGAGACGTACAGAGGACCGTCGCGGTTCTCCACGCTCAGAGCAGTGCGCTTGGGGCTTGGGTCCACCTGTTCCCAGTTGTACGCCAGAATGTCGCCGTTGTCTGGGTCAGTACCATTGCCGGACAGAAGAAAGGGGTTGCTTTTCGGGATGACGCATGTTGCTGGAGTGGTGGCAGTCGGACGATTGTTAGTCGATAGGCTCCAGGTGCCACATGTGTTGCTCGACGAGGCGCTGCCGTAACTCAGAACTGATGAGTACCAGGCCGGATTAGCAGCATTGGAGCAGTTGGTGTCAGTGCAAGCATTGGAGCCATCGAATTGGCCGCCATACTGGTAGGCGTTCTCAAACTGGGTCAGGCTGAAGACGTGGAAATATGGCAGTGATGAGGACTTCGTAACCGACACGCCTGCAGCGTTGGTGGTGACAGATGGCATTTGTTTCACCGCCACATCGTCTCCGTTGTCAGGGTCAGTGTAACCGCCGCCGCAGATGCCAGCGTAGGTGACCAGTGTAGTTCCGGAGCCCACCTCAAAGGCGCCAGCCGGCTGGAACTGGTCTTGGGTACAACCGCCTCGCATTCCAGACCAGACGTGGGAGAGACCAAACTGGTGGGCCATCTCGTGGGCCAAGTACTCCACATCATAGCTGTCGCCCATGGGCGCAGTGCCGCACGTGGCGCCAACCCATTTGGGGGTCGATGTGGAGCTGCAAGGCTTGCCGCCGCCCATGCCACCCGCGCCTCCTACACAAATGATGTGACCGAAATCGTAATCCGACTCCTTTAGGCCCAGGTTGGCAGCCACAGCGGGCGCTTGCGCCATTGACGGCTCCAGATTGTTGTTTGGGAGCGCATTGGGGGGCAGGTTGGTCATGTTGAGCTGGTTGGTTGTGAACTGGAAGTAAAATCCCATCTCACGTGACCACACGCCCAAGGCGCGCTGGAAGCTCATTGTCATGAGTGCCATCGTAGAGAGCCCCCTGCTGGCAGCAAACTGGGAGTATTCGTAGGTAGGGAGCACGGCGATGCGGTACACACGCGCTTCCAAGTCAGGCCAGCAGGGGGAGTAATGAGCGTAAACTTGCTAGTATTGGACACGTCCAGCAGGCTGCGCTGCGATGTGATGGGCAGCTTTGCCAGGTAGTCAGGAGTGAGTGGGTCGAAGGGGTCCACTCCGCGTCCCCAATCGCGAACACGGGCCGGGTACGGGTTGCCACCACTGGGGTGAGGGTCAGTGGCATGATAGACGGAGTAGATGTCGAAACGGCCAATGGTGTGGGGGTCGACGTAGCACACGCCGCCCGCCGTCCAGAGCTGGGCGTGGACGCCGACGTTTGTGAAGGTGATGTCTGCGTGCACGCCGCTGCCATCCACGCTGGAAGTGCCGTAGGCGTTGAAGGGCAACAGGTCGGGCTGCAGGGCTCGAATGTTGGGCGGCAGGATGGTGCTTTCAGTGAGCGTCAGCTCCACGCTGCCCCCCGTGCAGAGGGGCAGCTCCAGAGTGTCGCCGTGCACTGCCCCCAGCTGAGACGCTGCCCAAGCAGAGGAGGAGGAGGAGGTAGAGTCGGAGGAGGAGGAGTCCGAGGAGTACGTGCCGCTGAGGGACAGGCGGTACACGAAGGAGGTGCTTGAGGGGTGGCGTCGGATGTGGGGTTGCCCTGCTGCGGCCTCGAGGTCGTGGTCAGACGCCAGCCAGCCCAGGGGTAGCTTCACGCCGCAGGCGCGCTGCACGCAGGCCAGCGCCAGCAGTAGGGTAAACAGGCGAGGCATGGGCCTGCCTGCGTCAGTGGGCGATAGAGTGGGGTCACAGCAGGGTCAGAGTGGGGTCACAGCGGGGTCCGACGTCCCACAGCCCGCCCTCACCTCTCGTGTCGGGCTGGTGCAGGCGTGCAGGATGGCTGCAGCCTGGGCGTGGAGGAAGTGGGAGGGTGGGCACATGGGCGTGAGATAACGTGTTGTGGTGTGGATGTAACCTGCTTGGGCCGAGCGGCTGGCAACATGCGCGGCCGGCGTAGAAGGGCGGCAGGCGCGTGCGGGGCAAGCAAGTCCGCGCAGGGGGAGCAGCAAGCAACTCAGCCGGAGAGTGGGAGCATTTGCGTTCTGCTCCGTCCCAGCTCGCGGTGACTGCCGCCGCCGGGCACGGGGCGCTGCCCCGCGAGTCTGCACTTTCAAGAGCTGGCGAACCAGTAGAACGCGCGAGCGGCAGGAGCACGCGCGAGCAGGGCATTCGCCGCGAGCAGAAGTGAGGGTTCTGGCAACTGTTCTGGAACACGCACCTGCGGCGGCCGTGCTGCTCCTCGGGTGCGGACTGAGAGAGTCACGGAGGCTAAAAGATGGCGCAGTGGAGACTGGAGAAGTGAAGAGAGATAATCTCGCTCATAATCATGAGATCTTCTCATGAGGGAAGCTTCCTACCACTATTCCTCCCATTCCTCCCATTATTCCTCCCATAACCGTAGAAACTTAAATCTACCGCCCAAACTAAATAATTCCAGGGCTGGGCGGCCGTATAGGGAACTCCCGGCCTCGGCTCGGGCGGTGGGAGTAGCCCCCCATTCTACCAAATTCTGAGTCAAATCCTGATCAAAACTTGCCATTCTTGGCCTTTGACTTGTCGGACGAACCGCGAACGCCCTCGCCCTCGCCTGCTGCGCGCCGCTGCGCGCTGTGGCCACCGTGCGCGCTGATGGAGCACTTCTTTGATGCGGCTCCGGCAACGGCGCGGTGGCAAGAAGCGTTTGAGACAGACCGGCTGTCCCAGGTAGCAAAATTTAAGCCACCCCAGCAAAATTTTTTACCTTATTTACCCTTAAATACCTTGGTCCAGTCTGACTCCTCAAGCCTTTTCGCTGCCTGCCGGCGCTCCCGTCCTTCAGGGCCGTGCAGCTCCCACGCACAGCCTCACAGTAGTGATATACACCCGCGAACACATGTCGATGCCAATGCGCAGAGTAGACTCTCCGGCGGGCTGCCACGTCATCGATCGCCACGTTTTTGCCGGTCCCGATTAGCCAGGCCCGTCGTCCAGCCCAGGGACCTGCCGACGCACACGCCCCTTTGGCTTAACCGCGATGATGAGCGCCGCGAAAGCGATGTGGCGTGCCCCACCTTAGAGTGAGACAGTGAGTGTCAATCCGCGTCCACCTGCGCTCCTGCCAATGCCACGCCACTGTCCCTGCCTCATCACACACGCGGCAGTGGTAACGCGCGCCACCGACCGCGCCTAATATCTAATATCTTGCCGCAGGCCTCAGTCTAGAACTTCTCGGTTGACGGGATCAGCCATCTATGTTAGGTAGAGGCCCTGAAGAGGACCAGACAAACGTGAAGGAGAACAACGGAGCAGGATGGTGCTAGCGGAATGGTTCTCAGCATAGATCTTCTCAGAACCAAACCTGCGGTCCCTTTGGGCTGCCCTCGCCGAACCAGGCGCCGGCTTCCCCCGTGCCCTCACCGGCAAGCTGCGGGCGCCTGAAGAGCCCCGAGTCGCCCAGCGGCGTCCACGAGGCTGGCTGCGCTGGCTGCGTGGCGGGCGTGTGTGCCCACATGCTGGCGCCGAAGGGGGCAGCGTAGAGGCCTGACAGCTGCGCGAAGGCGCCCGGCTGGGTGGCGAAGGGGGCGTGGTGGGGGAAGGGCGGCAGGGCGGGCGGGTACAGCGCTGAGGAGGCGTACGCGTTGGGCGCAACAGACGCCGCCGCCGCAACGACAGGTTGCGGCTGGGGCTGCGGCCGGGGCTGTGGCGCGGCGGCGAGGCCCCACAGGCTGGCGCCTGTGGCTTCTTGCCACTGGGGCTGGGAGGGAACGAAGTGCGGCTCGGCGCGCGGCCGGGGCAGCTCCTTGCGCAGCGGCAGGACGGCGGAAGGGGTTGGCGGAAGTGGAAGCGGGGGGGCCGTGGCCGGCAGTCCCTCCTGAGGCCCCTCCTCCCTCCCCCGCCCAGCCTTGCGCTCGTCAGCCTCCCGCACCCGCCGCCCGCCCCGCCGCCGCCGGGGGTCCGCGTCCGCAGCAGCCACAGGCGCGCGGTCCCGCCCGCCCGCGCTGCCGCACTCGTCGTCATCGGCGTCAGGGGAGGCTGGGGCCGGCGCTACCGCTGCCTGCTGCGGTGGGCGCAGCACGAAGACGGCTGCGGGGGGCTTGGCCCAGGCGGCGGGCGCCCCTCCGCCGCCCTCCGCCGCAGCCAGTCCGCCGCTGCGCCAGGCCAGAGGTTGGGGCGCTTGCACCTGCGCCTGCTGCACCACAGCAGCGGCAGCCTGTCGCAGCTCCAGGTCGCGCAGCTTGGCGTGCGCGGCGGCGGTGCGGCGGCTCTCCTCGGTGGCTGCGGCTGCGCGAGCGGCGTCGGCCAGGGCGCTGCGCTTGGCCAAGCGGCCGCGCTCAAGCTCAGCCACCGCAGCTTCCGCCTCTGCAGCCGCAGCAGCGGCATCGCCGTCGCCCTCAGCGGCAGCCAACGTGGCCGGCGGGGGAGGATCTGCTGCCGGCGCGAAGGTCAAGGCGGCGGCGTGGCCGGGCGGGGCGGGGGGCGCACGCATGAGGACCCGTGGGGGACGCTCGGCCGTCAGGCTCGCCCCCCCTCCCGCCGGCGGCGCGCCTGCAGCTTGGCGTGGCTCCCGGGGTGGTGGTGCCCCCCCCCAGGGAGGCAGCTCGCCAGCCTCCGGCACGTGTGCTGCAGAGTGCCGCTGGAAGCCGGTGACGTCGCGCTCGTCCTCGCCCCACACAAACCGCGGGTCCTGCGTCGCGCGCGGCGCGTGGGCGGGCGGCGCGGGCGGCGCGGCGGCTGCTGATGGGGCGGGGGCGGGGGCAGGGGTGGGGCCCGCGGGGACGCTGACGCCCCCTTCGCCGCGCAGTGAGGGGTACTCGCTCGGATTCAGCAGCCGCTCCGCCACGCGCGGCGCGCTCGGCTGCGTCAGCTCGGTCGGCGGCGCACCGGGGGTGGCCCACGTGGAGCCTGCGCGCGGCGGAAGGGGAGCAGCGCAGCGTTGGTGCGCCAAACAAAGCGGGGTGGGACAGAACCGCGCGGCAGCGTGCAGCCGCGCCGCAGCCGCGCACGCCTGCCGTGATGCGCGGCGAGCTGTGGCGTTGCGCGGAGGGCACGCACCGGCCGACAGTGCCGCCACCGGCTGCGCTGCCTCCTCCGCGCGCTCCTTGCTGCTCCACCCGCCCGCCACGGCGGATGGCACCAGCTGCGTGGCGGGGTCGTTGCCCGAGTGCTCCTAGCAGCCGCGCGGCGGCGCGTCAGCCGGGCTGCTACCCTAAAACCTCGTCTCTCGCCGGCCCTCCCGCGACGTGCGGCCTGCGCGAAGAGCGACGAGCGACGGCGCGCACTTTCTTAATGGAAGGCAAGTTCACGGGCTTCGGCACGGACAACTTGGAGGTGCCCAGAGGCGCGCCGCGTGTGGTGCGGCCCTAGCGCAGGCGTGAGAACAACTGGCGCAATATGCCCCCACTCTGGTGC
>Ga0208951_1000879_pt1 | contig 13647 bp, 10 predicted proteins | sample GreLakmeMI27MSRF_FD_187702 | JGI IMG/M metagenome (GOLD analysis project Ga0208951, IMG submission 187702) | Freshwater lentic microbial communities from great Laurentian Lakes, MI, USA - Great Lakes metaG MI27MSRF (SPAdes) | ecosystem: Environmental > Aquatic > Freshwater > Lake | place: Great... | reverse complement strand
GCCAGTCGCGCTCAAGGGGGGGTTCCCACCGATGCGTCTCAGCTGCACCGCCGCTAGGGGAGTCGCGACGCCTGGAGCGCTCCCGTCGCCCACGGCGGTGCTCCTCCTCCTCCTCCTCCTCGCCGTCAATCGACTCGCCTGCTCGCCTGCGCGACGCGCGCGGGGGCTCCTCCGCGGCAAACTCGAAGCCGGTGGACTCCAGGTGCGCGAACAGCGAGTCCACGAAGCCGGAGGTGTCTGCAGGAGGGACGCACAAGGCTCAACGCTCTGCCGAGGAAAAACAGGGCTGCACCGCGCAAACCGGCACCGCAGCACGTGCGCGCGCGCCGCCTCGGGCGTGGGCACGTACGCTCACTCAAAAAGGTGTCGAGCTGCGTACAGAAGTTTTCTCGCAGCTTCGCGCGACTTTCTCTCTTGGCGCCCTCCAACAGCGCCAGCACGTACTTGGCAAGCACCTCTGGGTCAGCATCCGTGCTGGAAGGCGGGCGTGCGCGTCAGCGCAACAGCAGAGGCGAGGCGTAAGCCGCACACACATGTCCACCAGCTGCGCGCTCACCCACGCCTGCAGCTCCTCGCCCATCCCCAGGCAAACGCCGCGATATAAACCAGACGCCTAGTAGTAGTAGCAGTAAGACCGCCGATGACAGGGGCGGGCAGCAAGAGGCGTCGGTCTACCATTGTCAACTCCAACCACTGCCAGGGAGTCCCGCCATGCACACCAGCTGCGCCCGTCGGGTTCCTGTGCTCCTGTTCCCGTGCTCTGCCGCTGCTGTCAGCTGCTCCTTTGGCACTTGGCGCAGCCGCGTGTGCGGTCGGCATGGCCTGGAGCGCAGTGCACCGTGCAGCTGTGAGGCCTTTGCGCCGCGTCGCGCTGTGCAGCCGCAACAGCAGCAGCGCGCCGCGCGCGTCGGTGGCGCAGCTGCAGGTTTCGGTCGGGCGGAGAGCAGCGCAGCAGCCGGCGTTGCTGTGCTCGCGTGGCCGCTCCTCCACGCAGCGCGGAGCGAGCGCCTCCGCGGGCGTGGCGGATGCCCAGGAGGTTGCTGGGGCTGGGGAGGAGTTGAGCGGCGAGGCGACCACGCAGCGCAGGTGCGCTCACCTGGCGTGCTTGCAGCGCCAGCGCTCACACCATCCCCCAGGCTGCGCGTGCTGTCTGGCGTGCAGCCGACGGGGAGCATCCACCTGGGCAACTACCTGGGCGCTATCCGCAACTGGGTGGCGCTGCAGGAGACGTATGACACCTTCTATTGCGTAGTGGACCTACACGCCGTCACTGCGCCCCACGAGCCAAAGCTGCTGGCCGAGGCGACGCGCACGGTCGCTGCGCTGTACCTGGCGTCCGGCGTGGACCCGCAGCGCAGCACTGTGTTCGTGCAGAGTCACGTGACTGCGCACAGCGAGCTCGCCTGGCTGCTCAACTGCGTCACGCCCGTGGGCTGGCTAGGCAAGATGATCCAGTTCAAGGAGAAGGCGCGCAAGCAGGGGGAAGAAGTGAGCATGGGGCTCATGGACTACCCGGTGCTCATGGCAGCCGACATCCTGCTCTACGGCGCCGACCTGGTGCCCGTGGGCGAGGACCAGCGGCAGCACCTGGAGCTGACGCGCGACATCGCGGGGCGCTTTAACGCGCTGTACGGCGGAAAGGCGTGGAAGGCACGAAAGGGGCTCGCCCCAAGCGGCCGTGCGCGTGGCGGCCGGGTGCTCAAGGTTCCCGAGGCGCTCATCCCGCCCCAGGGGGCGCGCGTGATGTCTTTGGACGATGGGAGCAGCAAGATGAGCAAGAGCAACCCGGACGAGGGCAGCCGCATCAACCTGCTGGACAGCGCGGAGGTCATCGCGGCCAAGATCAAGCGCTGCAAGACGGACACGCTGCCCGGCCTTTCCTTCGACGACCCGCAGAGGCCGGAGGCGGCCAACCTGCTGACCATCTACCAGCTGTGCAGCGGACAGAGCCGCGCAGCCGTAGAGCAGCAGTGCTCGGCGCTGCGCTGGTCCGAGTTCAAGCCGCTGCTGGCGGAGGCTGTGGTGGAGCACCTGCGCCCGCTGCAGCAGCGCTACCGGGAGATCACGAGCGAGCCGGCGCTGTTGGACGAGGTGCTGCTGCGCGGCGCAGAGGCCGCCGAGGAGGCTGCGCAGCGCACGCTGGCGGACGTGCAGGATGCGCTGGGGTATTTGCCGCGGCCGCGCAGGCTTCGTTAACGAATCGTCTATGCTCTTACAGCGCTTTACTTTTTGCCCGTCTTCTTTGCCGGCAGGCAGCAGACCTTGCTTGTGTCCTCGTCCAGCCCCGGCTGGTCCGGCCCGGACGCGCGCTCCTTGGTCAGGATGGGCGTCTTGGCCGGCAGCGGCGGCGGTTCCGAGTAGCTGCTGGCGTAGGATGAGCCGGCGGTGGTGCTGGGCCCAGCGACGGAGGGTGGCACGGCGCGGGAGCGGCGGACGTAGGATGCGAATGAGCCCCCGTCGTTGCCCACCCCAACCTCCTGCATCCGCGCCCCGTCGTTGCCCACCCCTCCTTCCTGCGTCCTCACCTCCGCCGCTGCAACCTCGGTGAATGCCGACCGCACGGACGGCGCGCCTTGCGACGCCTCCAAGGCCATCGCGTGCTCATGCGCCCGCGCCAGAGCGGAGATCTGCGCCGCGGCTGCGTTTGCGGCCACTACGGCTGCTGTGAGGTCCACCGCCACGTACGCGTGGTCCTCCTCGTCGCCCCCCGCGTCCGCAGCGCCATAGCCCGGCCCCGCCTCCGCCGCCACCAGCGGCAGCTCCTCCTCGCGGCTCTTTGGGGGGCTCTCGCGCGGCTCTCCGATCATCTTCCACAGCCTTCTGCGGCACAGCCAGCAGAGGGAGAGGCCCAGGCAGAAGCCGCCCAGCAGCAGCGCCAGCCAGAAGAGCCAGGGCCACAGCAGGCGCAGCGGGTCGCGCAGCGGGGTCGCCGGCGGGCGGGGCGGGGGCGGCAAGGGTGGCGGCGGAGGGGAGGCCAGCGGCACGGGCGGCTGCTGCGGGTGCGCCGGAGCATAAGGATGCGGTGGCACGGGCACAGGCACGGGAGGCTGCTGCGGGTGCGCCGGGGCACTGGGCTGTGGCACGGGCACAGGCACGGGCTGCGGCACAGCAACAACCTGCTGCTGCTGCTGCTGCGGCGGCGGCGGCGGCTGTTGTTGCTGGGGTTGCTGCTGCTGTCCCTGCTGCGCTGCTTGCTGAGCGGCCTCCTGCGCTGCGGCCTCCTGGGCTGCGGCCTTCTGGGCTGCGGCCTTCTGGGCCGCCGCAGCCGCAGCCGCCTGCTGCTCCGCCTGTCGCGCCTCCGCCGCCTGCTTGTCGGCCGCCAGCTGCTGCGGCGAGGGTGCCGCGCGCACGGGCGCTGGCTGGGGGGTCGCTGCCGGCTCCAGGAGCTGTGCCTGCACCCACTGCCCCGGCACCAGCTGCGTGTTGGGCGCCAGCTGCACCTCCACGTCGTCGGCGGCGGCGTCCACCGTGCCAGGCGTCACCTGTGCAGTCTTCAGCTCCTGTGCGGACGGGCGTGAGTCTTCCTCACGTCATAGGGTTCCCCGCGACGGAGAAGGGCGGGCCAGGGGGGGCACCGGGGCACGGCCGCAGGCGCTGCAGCCGGCAGAACAGCAGCTGCGCGCGCAGGGCTGCGCGCTTGCCAGAGAGGCGCGACCCAGCGAAGGCGCCCAGAGAGGTTTGGTAAAAGAAGCGTAACAGCCCGCCGCGGTCCGTCCTCGCGCAGACCCCGCGCACAGCGCACACTCTCAGCGCCCGCGTTGCACCAGGCTGTCCCGCACGCGGCGCGCATATTTGGGCACGAAGGCGCGAACGGGAAGGGGAGCCTGGAGGGCAGCAGCGCCGTGGGAACACGCACCGCCTTGCTCCCTCCCACCACCGCAGCTCCGCCTCCCAGGCCGGCCACGGGGCTGGCCACCAGCACGTCGCCGCTGCAGCTGGTGACCAGCAGCGAGGCGGCGAGCAGCACGAGGAGGCTGCGCGCTCGCCCCATTCGCTCCCTCTTCGACGGGCAGCTACCGACCGGCAGCTACGAGCACCTCACACGCTCGGCGCCGTGGCCGCAGACGCGCTGAAACTGACGCTGATACTCGCTCCTCCCCGGAGGCGCCTCGAGTGCCCCATCGACCCTTCGACCGACCTCCGACCAGCCAGCGGCCGACCGACGCGCGACCGACGCGGTCCGAATGGCAGTGTGGGCCCGCCACAGCGAGCGTGGAGGAACGCCTGCCCGAGTGCGAGCTTCGTAGCGCCCCCTCTGTGGTCGCAACGCAGGTGCAGACGCAGAGTCGTGCGTGTAACAGGCCCGTCGCAACAGTAACACCACGGAGCAGGACACTCTCCGTCTTGTGGGCCCCTCGCCGCCAGTACAGGCGGGCGGAAGAGCGGGAGTCTCCCGCCCCCACCGCTTCGCCCGCGTCGTTCTTCACCCAGCCCCAGCGCGCTCCCCCCAACCCTGCGTATGTCAGCCTCCCCGCCAGCTCTGCTCTGCACCCTCCGCGGCATGCGTGCGCGCCCCTCCGCGCGCCCCCGCCTGACCTCTTTGCCCTTCGCGTGGCGCCCTCCGGCCACTTGAACAGCGAGCGACCAGCTCACGACTTCTTGGCGATGTTGCTGGACAGCCAGTCCAGGCCCTCGTACAGCCCCTCGCCGCTGGTGGCGCAGGTGGACTGGATGTACCACTGGCGCTGGCGCAACTGGTGCAGGCCCAGCTTGTCTGTGATCTCAGCCGCGTTCATCGCGTTGGGCAGGTCTTGCTTGTTGGCGAACACCAGCAGCACCGCGTCGCGCAGCTCGTCCTCGTTCAGCATGCGGTGCAGCTCGTCGCGCGCCTCGCCGATGCGGTCGCGGTCGTTGCTGTCAACCACAAAGATGAGGCCCTGCGTGTTCTGGAAGTAGTGCCGCCACAGCGGGCGGATCTGAAACAGAACACAAGGCGCGGGGTCAGCGCGGGCGGCGGCAGGCAGGGCAGGCGCATGCACGTTACATGCTCCTAGGATGCACCACACCCACCCCGGGCACCCGGCCACGCAGCGCCGCAGTGCGCGCGCGCAGCAGCGTGCGCAGGGCCGCGCGGGGCTGTTGACGCTTGGCGCCCGCGCTCCTGAGGCCACTCCACAGCGATTTGTGCTCTGGCAGCGCACCTTGTCCTGACCGCCCACGTCCCACACTGTGAAGGAGATGTTCTTGTACTCCACAGTCTCCACGTTGAAGCCTGGGGGGAAGCACAGGGGGCGCGCGCGTGAGGCGCGGCGGTGGTGCTGCGCCTGCGGTTGGCCGCGAAAGAAGATCAGCTGTGCTCGCACCAATGGTGGGAATGGTGGTCACGATTTCGCCCAGCTTCAGCTTGTACAAGATGGTCGTCTTGCCGGCCGCGTCAAGCCCCACCTGGAGGGCGGGCAGGAGCCGGTAGCGCGTCAATCGCCCGTTTTTAGGGCTGCCTCGAAGTTCGACACTCCGCGGCCGGAGGGCCGCCCGGGCGCTCGGCCAGCGGTTGCGACGCCCGGCATCAGCGCGGCGCTGCGGGAGGAGGCGGCCCGGGGCTGCGGGGTTCTGAAGAGGCGGAAGTTGTCCGAACTTCCGTGCCCCCAACGCCCGACGCTCGCCGCGCCGCGGGCTGCTCGCGCTCGGGCACGCGCCATGAGGATGCGCATCTCGCGCTTGCTGAACAGCCGCGAGAACAGCTGCGCAGCGAGGCTGCGAGCTCAGCGACGGTTTCAAGGTCCAACTGGCACCAGCAGCACACGCGCCTTGGTGAAGGTGAGCCCCATGGCTGCAGGACGCGCGAGCGAGCCCACAAGCGGCAACGGCTCGGCGTAGGCACAGAAAATGCAGCGCAGGCGGGACCGCCTCGTTAGCGACCGACGAGCATGTTTGCGCACAAGTCAAAACAGCTTACACCGCGCTCAAAACAGCTTGCCCAGCTCGTTCTTCTTCACCAGCTTGGCGACGGTCTGCGCGCCCGCGTCCGCGATGCTGGCGACGGTGAACACGCCCCCAATGAGCGCAGACACGGTGGTGATGAAGTGATACGCGCCGTAGCGCGTCTCCTCCTGGATGTGCACCAGCATGGGCGAGGGCGCGAAGCTGAACTTTGCGTGCGGCAGCGGGCCGCCGTCCGGCGTGGCGAAGGCGTGGCTGTGCACCGTATACTCGTAGGCGTCGATGGCTGCGCCCGGGGCTGTGCGCAGCGGCTGCACGATGGTGCGCACGATTTGCAGGAAGTGCTCGTGGGTGGTGTTCTCGGAAGGGCTGGCGAAGCTGCTGCCGGCCAGCTTGTCGGCCCAGGCTTGGGGCAGTCCGCCGGGCATGAGCCTCGCCAGCTCCGCCATCTTGCGCGGCGGCGGGCGGGCGCCCACGGAGAGCTCGTGCACGATGTGGCTGACGTTCATGGCGCCGGGCACGAAGGAGTGGGAGGCTGACTGCGCGCTGACGTAGAGGGCGCCAGGCACCTTTTTGACGAGCACAAAGCCGTCGATGGCGCAGCCGGGGTGCGCGGTGCGGGCCATGAAGCGCGCGGCGGCGGCGGCCGTCTGCGCGTCGCTGGCGGGCAGCGCGAGGTGCTGGTGCTGGGTGCGCGCAGCGGGCAGCAGCCCTTCCGCAAAGGCTGTGAGCGCCTCCACCGTGCGGTCGCCCACGTACTGCGCGTGCTCCTGGCTGGCGCGCCCCAGCGCCGCCGGGTTGTCCACCAGGTCGCTGCCCCCCCGGTAGACGCGCACCGAGGGGAAGCCCTGCACCTGCGCCTCGCGACACAGGTCCATGGCACGCGTGCAGTCAACCTTGGCCAGCAGCAGGCGGCCGTCCTGGGAGGGGCTGTAGAGCTCGTGCAGCTGCCGCGCAGTCGCCTCCCATACCGGCGCCATGCGCTGGCTCCAGGGGCACCACGGCGCGTAGAAGTTGACCAGCAGCAGCGGGTAGCGCCGCTGGGCCTCAGCCATGCCCTCCTTGGTCAGCTCCACGGCGCCCTCTGCACCCGCGTCGCTCGCCAGCACACGCCCTTCCTCGTCCATGCGCGCAGTCTTCAACAGCGCGGGAGAGTCCTCATCCTGACACACAAAGCGGCGGTCAGACCGCACGCAGCGCAGCGCAGCGCGCGCAAAGCTGTACGTGCCTCGTGCTTTATGTCAACTGCTCGGTCCACGTACCACTCGCCCACCACGCTCCCAGCGCCGTCGATGGGGCGCTTCCGAACCGTTTTGGTCAGGTTGTAGCGCGCCTGGGGGAGGACGTCAGCGCTGCGCAGAGCAGCCACAAGTGCTCATGCGTACCATGCCCAGCACGTCGCTCACGTCCACAGACGCGTACTGGCACTGCAGGTGCGGGAAGGAGACGTTGAAGTTTATGCGCAGCGAGTCGCCTGGCAGAGGGGGCGTGAGCGCACGAGAATCCCTCGCGTGGCGGCGGGGGGTCCGCAGCGACGCGACAGCAGCCGCGACATCTCGCGCCGCGCAAGCCACGCGCCGTCTGAGCTGCGGTCAATCATGACCTGCGTCTTGGTGACCGTGGTCAGGAAGGCGCGCAGCTCCTGCGATGAGCGCAGTGTCAGGATCCAGGGGCCCTGCGCGCCCTCCACGCTCGCACGCGCGCACCAGGAAGAAGAGGCAGACCATGAGAAACATGGCGCACAACGAGATGACGGAGCCCGGCAGCGTGGCCTCGGACAGGTCGCTGCACCGCAGGAAGTGAGTGAGAGCCCCAGTGCGGAGTGGCCACGCACGCACCGCGGCACTTTGCGGAACCAGTCGAAGTTGCGCAGCTTGCTCCCCATGGTGGCTTGCGGCGCCATGGCTGCGCGAAGGGGGAAGAGTTGCAGGCACAGCAAGAGCTGCCTCAAAGAGCGCAGCAGCAAAGCACAGCCAACCTACGACACTCAGGCTGTTACTCAACCGAGTAACCGGGGGGAGAATGTGCTCAGCTCAGGGAGTTCGGGACATTGGCCCGGGTTCTGCTGGATGCGCGACTTGTAGGCGTCCAGCCTGGTCTCGATCCAGGTCGATCTGTTGTTGCTCTGTTCAATCGCCCTCTTGCCATCGCTCGCCAGGCGCGTGGGGGCTGTGAAGGACGTAGGGGCCGCCATGCAGCGCTGCGTGCCGCCTGGTGTCGCATACGCACCGCGAGCGCGGCGCATTGGCGCAGCAGAGCGCAAATGTAGAGTCTTGGCCGCCGGTGCCAATACAGGAGGGCCAATCTCCGTCGGCCAACGGGTGCGTGCGCCTCGCAAGCCTCGCCCGCGGCGCTGGGTGTGAGCATGGCCGGGACGTGGCCGACTCTGCTACAGGTCTGGACTCTGAGCTGGACTCTGAGCAGCCTCACCTGCCACAGGTACCGGACGTTGAGCTGAGCTTCTTCGACGGCGAGGGCCAGATGCAGCGCGTGAGCAGCAAGGACTTGTGCAGCGGCAAGAAGGTGCGCTTGGAGAAAGGGGCAGAGCGGCGGGACGCGGGGTTGCTGCGAAGCAAAGCCTCCTGCCTGGGCCAGCCTGCTCACTCACCGCGCGCCTACTCCACCAGGTGGTCCTCTTCGCCGTGCCGGGCGCGTTCACGCCCACATGCAGGTGCTTGACTGGCCCGGCTGCAGGCAGAGAGGTGTACCGTCGCTCACGCGTTCCTTGCCTCGCCCAGCCTGAAGCACTTGCCCGGCTTTGTGGAGAGGGCAGACGACCTGATGAGCAAGGCGCGCACGCTGCGCTGCTTCTGGCCTCTCTCTGGGCTCACTGTATGTGTGCGGTGTCAGGGCGTGGATACCATAGCGTGCGTCAGCGTGAACGACCCCTTCGTCATGGACGCCTGGGCCAAGAGCGTGAACACCCAGGGCAAGGTGCTCATGCTGGCGGACGGCAGCGGCGTGCTGACCAAGGCGATGGGGCTAGAGCTGGACCTGAGCGACAAGGGCCTGGGCATCCGCTCGCGGCGCTACGCCATGCTGCTGGACGATGGGCTTGTCAAGACGCTGCACCTAGAGGAGGGCGGAGCCTTCACGGTGAGCTCCGCAGAGGACATGCTCGCAAGCTTGTAGAAAGGGCTCTGAACATCGAAGCTCGCTCGCTGCTGACGCCTCCTGTCGAATAGTTCGAACACGGAGATCTCGCCGCTCCGCTCGTCTCGTCGTCATGTCTGCCGTCGCAGTCGCGGTTGAGGATTCACAAGTGGACTTGTTGTCGCTGCTGCCACCGGCGCTTCTCGGCACCGTCCTCCTTCTGTTGCGCTGCCCTGCCTCGCTGCTGCGCCTGGCCGCGTGCAGTCGTGCGCTGCTGGAGAGCGTCACGCAGTGCGAGGAGGTCTGGCAGCTCCTCTGCGCGGCGCGGCAGTGGGAAGGAGGAGCGCTCCACCTTTCTCCTTCTCCGTCTGTCTCCTTCTTCGTAACCTTCTGCGACAAGCGGCGCAGGCTGTGTGTGGACTGCGGACAGCCCACGCCCTACGTGCACGTCCTCCTCAACCGCCGTTTGTGCGAGCGCTGCGAGGCCGCATCTCCTCTTTATGCTCTGGTGACTGCGGCACAAGCAGGCGAGCTGGGCGCTTCTTTGGAGCTGCTCAGCAGGCTGCCATGCAAAGAGGTGCGCGGCGTGCTGTGCAGAGGCGAGGAGAAGCGCCTGCGGGCAGCGGGGCAAGGCCGTTTGTACCTGCGCGTACAAGTCGAGCAGCAAATGGCTGCACATAAAACTGCTGGCTTGCGCGCCCGGCGCTCGGAGCAGCAATTTGAAATCGACGACCTGTCCGCAGAAGAGACCGAGGCGGAGACCGAGGCTGAGGAGGAGGAGGAGGCTTTCGAAGAAGAGCGAAAGTTGAGCGCTGCCGAGGCAAAGGCTGCTCGCAAGGAGGCCAAGGCTGCTGTGAAGGCCTCCAATCGTGAGCGCCGCGCAGCCAAGAGCGCCGGCACGTCTGGCCAGAGCCCGCACAGCCGCTTGTGCGGCGCCTCTCCTCTGCTGCAGCGCTTCGCTCTGGACGCAGGCGCCTCCGCGTCCGCGCGCAAGGCTGGCAAGGCGTCTGCGCGCGAAGGGGGGCGGTGTCGCAGCTTCGAAAGCACGCGGTGCACGCTGGCCACTCGTGCACAGGTGGAGGACGCGCTGGGCGCCTTCGCCATCTCCGGCTTGGAGCTGAGACTCTAAGGCCGGCGAGTCGGCGAGTCGGCGCAGTCGGCGAGTCGGCGCACTTCCACACTTCTATCCATCACTTGTCCTTGAAGCCGTCTCGCAGGCTGACCGTGCGGTTGAGCACCACCAGTCCCTGCTGTCCGCTGTCCGGGTCGGTTGCGAAGTAGCCCAGGCGCTCCAGCTGGAAAGCCTGCCCCGTGGGCGCGTCCGCCACGCCCGGCCCCGCGTAGCCGCCGCGCAGCACAACCTCGCTGTCCGGGTTCATGTCCGCCAGCCAGTCGCCCGGGAGGGAGGCTGGGTCCCCACTCATGAACAGGTGGTCGTACAGCCGCGCCTCCAGCGCAGGCGGGGCCACTCCGGGCGCGGGGTCAGCGACCCAGTGGATAACCCCCTTTGGGGGGCGCTCCTCCGCCAGGGGCTCCTCCACTCGGCAGCGCAGCTCCAGGGGCTGCCCGTCCGCGCCCGCCACCATCGAGTCGCACACGATGACCTTTGCATAGCGCAGCAGCACGCGCTTGCCCGGCGCCAGGCCGAAGTAGCCCTTTGCGTCCTGGGCGCGGAAGTCGCTGTGCTCGATGTAGAGCACGCGGCCAAAGGGGACGTCGTAGGTGTCGCCCGCGCCCGGCTCGTCGCCGCTGCGCTGCGGGTACAGCAGCGCCTTGACGGAGCCCACCGTACCCTTCGCCAGGTTGGTGAGCACAACCTTGAGCGGGCGCAGCACCGCCATGGCCCTGCGCGCGCTGCGGTTGAGCGCGTCTCGGATGTGGAAGTCCAGCACGGACAGCGGGATCAGGTTCTCCGCGCGAGACACGCCCACCGCCTTGACGAAGGCGTTGATGCCCTCCGGCGGCGCGCCCCGGCGGCGCAGGCCCGCCAGCGTGAGCAGGCGGGGGTCGTCCCAGCCGCGCACGTAGCCCCCGGTGCACAGCAGGTTCAGCTTGCGCTTGCTGAGCACGTTGTGGCTCACGTTCAAGCGGCTGTACTCCCACACCACCGGCTGGTACAGACCCAGCGCATCCAGCAGCCAGAAGTAGCTGGCGCGACGGGTCTCAAACTCGAGCGTGCACAGGCTGTGCGTCACGTTCTCCAGCGCGTCGTTGATGCAGTGCGTGTAGTCGTAGCTGGGGTAGACGCACCACTTGTCGCCCGCGTGGGGGTGCGCCACGTACTTGATGCGGTATGCGATGAGGTCGTACATGTTGTAGTTTTCGTTGCGCGGGTCCTGGCGCATGCGCAGCACCACGCTCCCCTCTGCCCACAGCCCCCGGCGCATCTCGTCGAACAGGCGTAGTGACTCCGCGATGGGGCGGTCCCGCCACGGGCTATCCTCGCGGCGCTCTCGGCTCGCCTTGATCTCCTCGCCCGTCTGGTGACACACGTACGCGCAGCCCCGCCGAATGAGCTCCACGGCCAAATCGTAGAGCTGCTGGAAGTAGTCGGAGGCGTAGGAGATCACAGCCGGCTTCCAGCCCATCCAGCTCACGATGTCCTCGATGTGCGTGATGTACTCCAGTTTCTCAGCCTCTGGGTTGGTGTCGTCGTAACGCAGGTAGCACGCCCCGCCGAAGTGCTGTGCGCTGCCAAAGTCAACGTACATGGCCTTGGCGTGGCCTATGTGGAGGTATCCGTTGGGCTCGGGGGGGAAGCGAGTGACCACGCGCCCGCCCGTCTGCGCCAGGTGGGCATCTAGCGTGGCGCGCGTGTTAGCGGGTCGGGCGACGGAGCCGTCGGAAAAGTGGATGGTGGTGTGAGCGCCCACGTTGTCGCACGGGCGAGCCAGAAAGGCGAACGGCTCCGCCTCCTGCGAGTCATAGAGGGTCAGGAGGCGCGCGGGAGGGGAGGGGAGGGCTGTGCGCACCTCCACGGGAGCTGGCGTGGCGGGCGCAGCTGTGGCGTCGTCCGAGGGTCCAGCCTCTGCTTCCTTGCTCTCCTTGGCCACCTTCTTCACCTTCTCCACCGGCGCGTCGTCTGCAGCGGTGCGCGGCCCCAGCAGCGCGCGCAGCTGTGCGTCCAGCTCCTCGCGCGCACTCGCCGCGTCGGCCCAGGGCTGTCGACAGCGGATCGCTGCCAGCAGCGGCCCCGCTGCCGCCCGGTAGCGCTGCTCCTTCAGACGCGCCTCCTCCACCGCGAGCACCTCCGCCACGGCCTGTGAGAGCTGCTGAGGCGAGACGACAACGCCCACTCCCGCAGCTGCCTGTGGAGAAGTCGGGGGTCAGCCTGCAGGAGACTGAGCCGCACGCGCGCACACGCACCTCCAGCTTGGACGCCTCGCACGCCTCGGCGCCAACTGCGCCCAGGTACGCCAGCGCGCCGTCCAGCTGCGGCACGGTCTGCGCGAGCGCCAGAGTGTTAGGGTCCCTGTGCTGCACCCTCTGCTCAGCCTCTGCTCAGGAGGTTCAAGCACACCTTGATGGCGCCAGAGGCGATATAGGACACCAACTGCTTGCGGTGGGCGATGGCGTTGCCCGGGCACTTCCAGGCGAAGAGTCAGAGAGCTCGCAGGAGCGTTTGCATGCGCCGCACGCGCCTTGGTCGCGGTTGCGTACAACAGGTTTCCCACAACTTTGCCGCAGCCCGCTGAGACGCCAGCCTCGGCCAGCACCTCGCGCAGCGTGGCGGACACCTTGCTGTTGCGCGCAACCTGCGCAGCCGTCTTGGCGTCCAGCCCCACAGACGCGAACAGCTCCGCCGCGTCGTCACTCATGCTGGCAGACGCACGCAGGTGGCGAGCGGCGCCTCAGTGCGTTCGTAGGCGGGAAAACAAAGATGCCATGCCATAACGCAACATTTGGCGAGCAAGGCGAGATGGCTTGCGGCCTCACTGCTCCTACCCTCGCTGAGCGAGCGGTCCTGCCCTGTGACTCTGCGACAGGGCGTGGCACAGCATGGCCTTGAGAGCACCGCGGGGGCGCTGCAAACCTGGACTCCTGCTTCTGCTGGTCGGCCTAGCCTGGTTCTGCGTGTGCGGCGTGTGCACGGACACCTCCGAGAGCGACTCTCCCTCGGCCGCGTCCATCCTCAGCAGCGCGGGCGAGGCGCGGCAGCGTGCGGAGGCGGAGCTGGCGACTGCCAAGGCGGAGCTGGAGGAGCTCAGGCTGCGCGCGCTGCAGCGCGAGATTGCGCAGGCGCACGCCAAGGAGGAGGCGCATCAAGCCGCTGCGGAGGCTGGCGCACAGGCGGAGGTGATAGACGAGACGTTGCACTCGGTGCACAAGCAGTTCGCGACTGTCAAGGCGCGCATGGGTGCTGCGCGCGCCAAGCAGCAGCGCCTGACGGCCGAGACGGCGAGGGTGAGGGGAAACGTGGAAGCTGCGGCGCAGCTGAGGGAGCAGACGGCTTCCGTGCGTGAGCGGATCGCTGCGGCGCGGGCGCAGACCACCAGGCCGCGCGAAGAAGAAGCGGACTTGTGATTACCGAAGCCCAGTTTCCCAGGAGAGCACACGTGGGCGCCTTTCGGCTGTACAGGGTGGGTCCACTCGCAAGAAATTCCACGCACAAGAAACTAGCCAGCGTCCGGCGCGCAGCGCCGGAGCGATTTTTTAAGAAAGAGAGCGTGCCGT
>Ga0208951_1000876_pt1 | contig 13677 bp, 14 predicted proteins | sample GreLakmeMI27MSRF_FD_187702 | JGI IMG/M metagenome (GOLD analysis project Ga0208951, IMG submission 187702) | Freshwater lentic microbial communities from great Laurentian Lakes, MI, USA - Great Lakes metaG MI27MSRF (SPAdes) | ecosystem: Environmental > Aquatic > Freshwater > Lake | place: Great... | reverse complement strand
TTTTAGGTTGTCTATAATAAATTAAATCAGCTTCTTCAATTGTAAAATCATTGTTTGTAAAAATTTTAATTTTATTATTAAAAAATGTTGCAAATGTTTCAGACCATTCAAAGCTTGGTCTTTTAATGTTATCTCTTAAAAGTTCATCTACATTTCCTTCTTGTGCTAAATAAACCATCATTTTTCTATTATCACAACAGTCTTTTTTTGCTTTAGCACTAATTCTTTTAAACATAAAATAATCACTAGGAAGTTTATTAGTTAAAAAATAAAGGTCTTTTTTAATTAGATTTAAAGATTTAGAAGTTAATAAAACTTGTAAATCATCAATCCGCCTTGTATTTCCTTCATCACCAATTTTAGAAACATTTGTACCTACTAAATTTCTACGACACCAATTTGATTGACCTTTATTAAAAGCTTCAATAATTTGCCAAGGCATGATATTATCATAATCACTACTGTCAAGTTTATTTAACCTTTGTTTAATTTTAAGTCTAAGAGTGTCGTTTGTCATTATGTATTATTATTTTGTCCAAGTATCTTCAACTTTAGATAATAGTAAATCTAAAACAGATTCATTAATAGGATTTTTTATGTATTCTAAAATATCTGCTACATTTCTTCCTAACATTATATTTTGTGTAACTTCATAAAGCATTCCATCAGGTTTATTAATTATAAACTGATAAAAACAAGCGTCTTTAATTATACACTTAAGTTTTAAATCTTCTATAGATAATTTTGATAATTCTAAAAATGTTGTAGCACATCTTTTTTTATCTGCATCATAAGCAAGTCCATTTATATATTTATCCATGTTTTCATAGATTAAATCTGGAAGTGTGCTGTTGTTATATTGGCTGCTGTTAGCATCTACATTTTTAGTAATGTAAAATAATTTACGCGGTTCATTATCAGATAAATCTTGTAGAACAGCTAAAGCTTTATTTCTTAACTTAGTAACTGTAGTTTTAGAAGCAAACGTATCAATTTGTCTATCTAAATACCATTTCTTTTTAGTCATCTTAGCTTCTTCAAAACTAGCAGCTACTAAAGAAAACCCACCGTTTTCAATTGCTTTTACTAAAATTAAATCATCTAAATTTTCTTTTGGGTTTAAAAATTGATCATTGTTTCCTAACTTTAAAAAGATCTTGCTCCAAATTTCAGAGTTACCTGGTGTAAACATTTCTACTTTTGACCAAAAGTCTTTATCTTCTGGATCAAGAAAATTAAAAGCACGCTCTTTTTCTAAAAGAACAATTGTTTCTCTAATATCTTTTATAACTGCTTTTCTTTTATCCGGATCTTTTATTAATTTTATTTCAGGAGCAAATTCATTTAATCCAGTTAAGTATCTTGACTTACCATTTTGTTCAATAGCAGCAAGTGTTTCAACTTGAAAGGTGTTTGGAAATACAACGTAGTTATATTTTTCAAGACCCATGTTTTCTTGGTTTGGATCAGTAAATACTTTTATACTTACTTTTCCTAAATTTTCTAATTTTTGACTCATTTTTGTTGGTTTTTTTTTGGTTTATAATTGACTAGAAAAAAAGCGGCATTACACCGCTTTTAATTATGATGATAAAGCTGTAATTAAAGCATCTAATTTTGCTTCAATTCTAGCAAATCTTGTAGTTGCTGTAGCAGCTATAGTGGCAAAACTTGCAGGGTCAATAGCAGCTCCTGCACCTAATACACCTACTGTTTTTACAGAAGCTTTAACTAAACGCAAAGCTTCATTAATATGTGCAATTCTTGCAACTGCATGTTGGTCATAAGATGAATTAAATAAAACAGGATCTGGAGATGTACTCCCTGGTAATTTATTTATTGGCATGGCTTTTTATTTTTAAAAATTTATAAAAAAAGAGCCAGCATCCCTGGCTCTTTAAAACACTATATTATAAAGATCCTCCAGTTACAGGGTTTCTCATAACAATTTTAAGAACTTTAGTTGGATCTTCAACTTTGATCGCAGGCATTGCTTGCGTCATATAAATTTGATATCCATTAAAGTTTCCTGAAGAAGCAAACCCTTGAGTTCTTCCCATATAGTCCATTGAACCATTAACATAACGCCAAACTAATTCTTTATTCCAAGCACACTTTAACAATTTAATGTTATCAGAACCGCTTTCAGTAATATCAAATATAATAAATGAATAAGAAGAAAGACGATAACCATCTATGATTGGGTTTTCAATTTCATTATTTTGTAAGTTATCAAATGCTGGATTTAAAACAAATTTAATGTTAGCTAAGAAAGGAATTGTATAAGCTGTAAATGAGAAACCATAAGATAAATCCATACCGCCTCCTTTTACTGCATCTAATTCTTTTGCATTCATAACAAGACCAGATGCCATTGCATCTTTTTTAATTGCCTCATTAATTAATCGCATTCCACCCATACCAGTTTGTACAATAAGTTCTCTTTTTGGATCTGGACCATTAAAGTCAACTTTACCATTAAAGAAATTAAATATTTCAGAACGGAATATGTCTAAACGGAAGTCAGCTTTGTTGTATACATGCTTGTAAGATAAATCAAGTTGTTTCCATAAACCTACTGATAAACGCATATCATCTGGACCATCTTGTTTAATTCTACCACCTTTACCCCACATTAAGTAAGTTTCAATGTCATAAGCAATTTTAGATAAGTGAGCTGCTTCTAATTTTGTAATAAAAGATCGTACTAAGTTACCATTGTCAATAGCTTTTTTTACATAACCTGAACCTTTAGCTGCAACCATACCATCTAAAGTATTAATTGATGGATCTAAAGATGTATCAAAGTTTTTCCAAATTTCTGTAACAGGTATTGTACCATCAGATTTCATTCCACCTTTTTCCATTAATTTTACTTTAGAAGAAATGCTATAATGAACATGCGCATCAGTGTTTCCTACAAAGTTGTAAAATTCACGAGTTGTATGTGTCATTGATAAATCTGAATATCTTTCACCATATTCACCTCTAGCAGAACCTATTCTAAAATAATAAGTATTGTTTGCTAAAAATCTATTATCTAAAACAGCTGTGTTGTCATTATTTACAAGTTGAACTGTGTATATAAATCCATCACCCATATCTAAAATATCATCATCTGTAATGTATAATTCTTTTCCATTATATTTATCATATGTGATAATATCACCATGACCAAATACACGCTTATTCATTTTAATCTTGAATGGTGTTCCGTCAATTCCTTTTGTTATAGTTAAAGGTGCAAGGTCTTCTGTAATAAATGGTAATTCTTCAGAAACTGGAGTTGACCACTTGTACTCACCACGAGGATTGTCTACTTCTATAACATTCTTTCCATTAAAGGAAGACATCTGATATAGAGGCATCTCTAATTTTTTAACTTGTGCCCACAACTCAATAGGACCTAAGTCATCTGGTTGAGAATCTTTTAATAAGTTCATCAAGTGATAAGAATCAACATGTGAACTAGCTGTGTAATAGTTGTCCCGTAGGAACATCCCATTATTTAATACTGGTGTTGCCATTTTTATATTTATTTAATTGTTTACTTTTTAATTATCTGCTAAACAAAGAACGGCTGCTTTTTTGCAAAGGCTTTCTTTTATCCGTATTTCTATTAGCTGATGTGTTTACATCTCCAATTCCTGTAGATGATGTGTTTCTAGACTGCTCCTCTGTTCTTAACTGTCTAACTGTATTTGAGTTTGCTTGATTTGCTCCAATTTGTTTTATAGAATTTCTATAATGTTCTGGATCTGCAAGCAACCATAATGCTTCTGCTACTAAAGACGGATTAGCTTTAGCACCAAATTGATGCTGTTCAAGCAAAAACCCTAATGCATTTGTAGGATTACCTTTTGCATCTTGGTATTTTGATGAATCTGTTAAACCGTAATATAACATAGTTTGTACTTTATTATTTAATGGTATACCATTTAAGTTGTTTGTATTTAAAGTATTATAAACAACATCTTGATAATTTTTTTCCATTTCTAGTTTTCTATCTTGCGCTGCTTGTTGTGTTTTTAATCTTTTTTCAATAACTTCAGCTTGTTTTGCATCTAATTTTGGTTTGTATCTTTCAGCATACTTAGCTAATGTTCCTCTATCTTTTAATTCATTAATTTCATCTTCTATTTCTTCTAGTGTTCCAAAATCAGTAGCATTTAAATATTGTCTAGCTATTGTTTCTTGATCTTCTTCATTTTCTACACTAAGATCAAAAGTTTCTTGTGTTTTAGCTAACTGCCCAAATAATGATTTCATATCATGTCCACCATTTAAAGCATAGTGTATAACTGCTTGCACTTCTTCTGGTAGTTGACTAAAAATTTCTACCGGTGCATTTTCAGCTGCAACTCCAACATGAGAACTAATATTTGCTTCAATTAATTCTTCAAAATCATTTGCAGTATAATCATTAACATTTTTTCCATCATCAAATAATTGCAATACACCTTTTTTTACTAATCTTTCAGCTGCTTCTATCATTGCTGAATGAGAATCTGATTTAGTATCTGGATCAGTGTAATCCTTATTATTATTTGCTTCAGTATCAATTTTAGTATCTACTATTGCTTTTACTGTTTTGTCAACTAATTCTTTATCATCTTTATATATTTCTGTATCATTATCATCAATATCATCTAAAAAAGATATATCAATCTTATTAGATTTTAAAACTGTTGATTTTGATTCAACAGGTGAGATTACAGAAGATGCAGAAGGTATACCTAACAAATCATCTAAATTTTCAAATTCAACTTCTTCTACCGTTGTAGAAGAATTAATTGGATTCTCATCCAAGTCTTTTGTATTTTCTGTCATTTTTTTTTGGTTTGGTTATTGACTATAAATAATATAATGTAATTTTAAATAATATTTGTTTAAAATTTGAAATAAAAAAATAATATTTTTTATTCTATAGTTATAAAATTATTAACTATTTTTTATTAACTCTTTTTATCAAATTTATTTTTGTTTTGTGTAGCAACAGCAAGATCAATTAATTTATTATTACCTTCTTGTTTTAACTTCTCTCTTTCTAAATCTAATTTTTGATTATTAAATTCAATTTTGTTATTTTCCTTTTCTTTATTAAAATTCATTGTTTCATTATATTCGTCAGAAGCTTTTACTTGATTAAGTACATCTTGGAAGTCAGACATTTCATTTTTATTTACATCTTGCATTGCACCATATCCAGCAGCTTTAATTTCAGCTTCAAGTAATCTTGCTCTTCTATCTTTTTCTTTTTCTTTAGATGTATGATCTAACATTATTGCTTGTTCTTCTTTTTTAGCTTGAATTTCTGCTTCTTGAGCTTGTTGCTGTTGTTGAGCTTGTTGTGCTCTTTGTTCTTCTGCTTTTTGTTCAATTGTTTTAAGAGCAATGTTAATTGTTCCTAAAGAATCAGCTTGCATTAATTTTCCTAAATCATAAACAGAAGCGCCTGTAGTATTATTACTCATAAATACTTGTTTAAGTTGTTCTAGTAAAGATCTGTTATTAGCATTAGTTTGACAATAAACATTTAAATCTACAAGTAACAAATCTGTTCTATTTATTTCAAAATTAATTCTTTCATCATCAGATATCATCCCTTGTAATCTAAAAGAAGCTTTATTTGAATGATAAAATTGAGCTAAGTCTGTTCTCATTGAATGCACTCTTGGCATTAAATGATCACTGTGTTGCATAAAATAAGTTTCAGTTTGAGCATAAGAACCACTAACTGCTTGTTCTACACCAGTTGCTGTATTAGTTTGTCCTAATTGTTGACCCATTCTTTGTGGATTTAAACCAACAACTTCCATTGCTTGTTGTTTAAAATAGTTAGCTAATTGAATTCTTGACATTAATCTTCTTGATTGTTCAAGTTCTAAAACTTGATAATGTTGAAATCCAGTAGCACTTTCTGTATTTGCAATACTTGGGTCTAAAGGAAGCATAGAAAAATCTTTCATTGCAACATAAGCTTTAGCTAAATTATTTTTACCCCAATCTTCTCCCATTGAATGCTTAGGTAATGCATTTTGATCTAGTACAATAACAGAACCTAATTCATCTACAAGTATATCTTGTATTTGATTATTACACATGTTATAACCAATTTGTGCAGGCTTCATTAAATCAACTAAAGATGTAGATTTAGTATTTCTATCAGAGAATACTCTACCTTCTATAGGTAATTTTGCTCCATACAATGTTTTATCTCCTTTAAATTGAAATTTTAAAGGACCTGGCGTTTCTCTGTCAACTCCTAAATATATAGGATCAAAATCTCCAGTAGTTGTTGAATTAAAAATAGCAGAATTGTTTCCTATTTTAACTCCACCCCAAACTTGATTTATCCAAATCCAATCTATATGATCTCCAAAAACTAAATTTTCTTTTGATTCTTTATTTTGAAAAGTTTTGTTGTAAACAGGTTTAGTAGATACAATATAATTTTCATCAATTATTTCAGTTATAACTTCTCCGTTTTCATCTACTTTTGTAAGGTGACCTACTTTTCTTTGTGTTTTCCAATAAGAAGTTGTTACTCTAAGTAATTGATATGAACTATGCGTACCATAATCTTCACTTTGTCCCACAACATAAGAAACTACATCATGAGCATCATAAGCTGCATTCATAAACGATAGTTCTCTTTTCATGTCTACACCATGTCGTCTATTATCCTCATATGATTCATCAGTATTATATAAAGAACCATCATTAGGAATACCATCAATCATCAATCTTGCATTTTTAGCTGGATGAATTAACTCTAAAGATTGTAATTGCTCATCTGTCATTAAATAACCATACTTATCTACAACATCTGCTATAGTACACATATCTATCCAACCTGCCCAGTTACCTTGTGAAATATATTGAACGCTAGGAGACTTATGGTAAAAAGCTAAAGTTGGATTTAATAATTCAATATCATAATCATCATCTAACATTTTAAAATGCCAAAACTCGCTGTCAGTTATTAATGAATCTCTAAATGCTATTTCTTCAAGTTCATCCATCCTAAAATGATTTACATCAACAGCATGTTGTTTAACTGCCCATTTTTCAGACATTGTTTGATATTTTTTTGAAAAAAATTCATCAATTTCTGGTAATTTTGCTAATGCATCTGGGTTAAGTTGTTGTTTAGCTTCTTCTGAATTAGGGTCCATACCCATTTCTACCATTTTAGCTATAAGTTTTTGTTGAGCATTTTCTACAAGCACTTGACTAATTGCATCAGTTTTTTTCTGCATAATTTCATTATACGAATACTCATCTATTGCTCTATAATCTATTTTAGTATTTCTTTTTGCAAATTCAGATACTAATGTATTTATAACATTAGGTATTATTGGATAAAATTTTAACTCCATTGCTTCATTTTGCCCTTCTGCTAAAACATCTATTATTTCAAGCATTTCATTTTCTACATCTGGCAAATAATCTGATTTATCTATTGTTCCTTTAGCTAATTTATAATTTTTTAATAACCGTCTAGATTTAACCATTATTTGTTTTACACCTTGCCATTCTAACCAATCAAGATTATGTTTAGCCCACTCATAATCTTTTTCATCTGCACACAAAAATTGAATAGGTTGAGTAAATGTACCAAATGTTTGTTTTTTGGTTTTTTTACCCTTTTTAATATCCATTGCATTTAATATTTCCATTTTTTTTTATTTAATGTGTTTGAAAGGTGACCGTTTAAAATTTTGTTTCATTTCACTACCTGTTTTACCTATATGACGAAAAGGGCTTACACTTAATTTAAACAAATTATTTGAATTATCCAAATGATCTTCATCCTCATATTCAATTTTTGTTTTTAATCCTCTACTTGCTTCTTGTATTCTTACAAAAGAAATCAATGCTGCAAGGGATACTAACCTATCGACATTTACTCCAGGACGAAAGTGTTCCATTTCTATTAATGACATATAATCAGGTATTCTAGTTATCCCATAATGTTTTTTATAAACTTTACCTGACTCATCTGTTTCTACATCTAATTCTTCTTTCATGTACTCTATTAAATAACTAAGCATTACAGTTCTAAAAATAGTAGATACATTTCGCCATCCATATTGTTGAAACTGAGTTTTGCTTTGTTGTATTTCTTTTGAGTAGACAATTTGAGTAGACGGTACTAAATATTTTTGTTTTCTTTTAAATTGCATGTGTTGAATAAACAAAGGGACATTGCTTTCAATTATAGTCCAAGCTTGATACCATTCTATAATAAGTTCTAACCTTTCATGTGTTTTATTTATATCATCAAATCTACCACACCAAGCAGCTACAATTTTATCTCCTTCCATGTAAGATTCTGTTGAGCCATCTGCTTTAACTCTTTGTACATGAATTGGATTTTTATAAACGTGAATAGAGCATAAAGAATCAGATGTTACAGTCTTACCTTCAGAAACAGGGTCAATAGATGCAAAATAAGTTGTACAAAATGTTTTTTCTTCATCTGGTTCTTCCCATACTTGTATAGCTCCAGATTTATCTTCTGCATTTTTTTCTGTAGGAAATACTAATATTGGTTTTTTAGTTGTTTGTGACGCAATTACTTCATTAGAACCATTAAATTCTAAATTATAACATTTATATGGATAGTCACCTTCTTCTATACTTCTTTTATGTGATTTAACAAGTTCTAATGGAAAAATACTTTCGCCTCTAAAAGCAAAAGCTTCTTCCATATTAGTTGGTCTTTGAGAACAACGTATTTGATATGTTTCTGGATCTAAATCTTCTTTCCATTGTTTTTTTAAAGCACTTATTGATTCTAAGGCTTCTTCTACTAAAGAATTACCAAACTCATCTATATATCCCGGCATTGACCATTGTTCAGGTATAAACAAACCTGTATTTAAAACAGTTCCTTTTGAATCACTCCATTTATTTGTAACTTCATAAAAACCATTTTTTTTGGCTTTGTACATATACTTTCTTAAAGGCTCGCACTGCTTTAAATCTCCTACCGTACCTGATGCTATAAAATAACCTGTTGTAATTTCTCCAGCTTGTAATGCAGGAAGCATAAATTCATACGTTTTGTCCATAGACTTAGCAATACCTGCTTCTTCATAAAAAAATAATGTACATAATCCACCTACACCTGCAGTATCAGATTGTTCAAAAGATAATGCTTGCATAACACCTTTTCTTCCTCTTTCTGTTTTTCTACCATTTTCAGTATACTCTATTTTTTGTTGCCACTCACCTACACTACCGGGATTCATAGGTCTGTACCATGCTGTATGCTGATTTAAAAAATTACGGTATTCATTTATCATTTTCCAAGTACCATTAACTCCTGTTATATAAGTACTTAAGGAACTGCCTATTTTTAATACAGGTCCATACTCAAACCACATTAAATTAATTAATTTAGATGCATGAAAAAAAGATGAACCAAACTGTCGTTTTTTTAAAATAACACCATGTAAATATTTTAACTCACCTATTGTTTCATATAATGCCATATGATACTGTGCGTCATGTATATCTGGAAAGTCAGTTTTCTTTTTTATTTTATCAATTATTGGTAAAAAGTTTATCCACATGTAGTAATCACGCGACAAATAAAATTTTTTATCACCTTTAAAATATAAAACGCCTTTTCTGCATTTTAATTTTTGGTCATTCCAATAATGTATAAAATCTTTTGATCCATCTGGTGCATCACAAAAAAAACCATTTTTTTTAAACTTAAGACCTTGTTTTTGAAATTCAAAAACTATATCATCAAACATATATGAACCAGGTTCAGAAAAATATTCAGTTTCTAAAATATTACCCATAGCTTCTCTAGAATCAAAGCTGTATGTTGACCATACACCATTTTCATATAGAGGTATATCTTTATAAACATCACTAAGGTCATCATTAATCATCGTAACTTAATTTTTGTCCACCTCGTGCTCTAGATGATTGTTCTTCTTCTAAATCTTTAGCAACACCTTTAAATGATTTTCTTATAGCATCAAAATTTTTAGCTGCACCTATAATAGAATTTATATTACCATCTCTACCATCTGTAATGCTTTGTGTTTCCATATAAAAAGCTAATTTATCAAGCATATTGGATATTCCATTATAAGCTCTTACTGTAGGAGTTTCATATAACTCTTTACATCGTTCCATAGCTATTCTAATTATTAAATTTTCTGTATCAATTGGAACACCTAAATCTCTTAAAATTTCTTCTTGTAATTCTTCTTTAGGTCTATTATAATATGGATTTTCAGAACTTCTGCAAGACATATAAAATAAATAAGAATAAATAACCAAATAATTGTCTGGAAATTCAGTCATTACATTTTTTAAAAAAGGCAACAAAAAACAATGTTCGCTTGGAACTACTTTGTTGTTTGATATATCAAATAGTTTTATCATTTTATTAATTTATTTTTATATTCTTCAGCATACTTAAACATAGCAGCAACTTCTTTTTTTAGATAAGGCAATGCGTAAGGTGTTACTTTTTTTACAACAGGATTACCTTCTCTATCTAATAAATGAATTGGGTAACCATTCTTATCTAAAGAAGATGTTTCAAATTCAACATGATCTAGTTGAATTTTACCTGGGGACAAGTTAGAATTATGTTTAAGCATTATATATAAATAAGCACTAAGTTGTAAAGCATATTCATTAAAATTACATTGTTCTAAATGACTTAATGGTGTAAGCATTTTTTTTGTTTTACCACGTTTATCAGTAAAACCTTGCATTTTAATTTCTTTATTTGTTTTATAGTCATAAACATGAATTGTATCATTTACAACTTCAATTCTATCAGCTTGTCCACAAACTCCTACAGAACTTAAATAAACAAAATGTTCAGGATAAATGCCTTCTGCTAATTGTTGTACTGGTGCTAATTTAGCATCACCATCCATTAAAGGATCAATAATAGTTAATTCTTTACCTTCTCTTGTAATTGTATTGCAAGATAAAATATCTTTTTCTCTTTGTTCATGATACCAAGAACCTAATTTTAAAGCCCTTTTGTTTTCATTATTCCAAACTTCAAGTATTTCTTCAGTTGATAATTTATTATACTTAGGATTTTTTCCTTTAGAGCACTTTGTTGCTTGTTCAATAGCATTAAAAGGTTCTTTAAAATTATCAATTAGTTTAGTAACACTTATCCAAGTAATTGGATTTTCGGCATCAATACTTTCATACTTATGGCCTGTTTCATAAAATTTGACGCTCATGTTTTATGTATTAGTTAATTTATCTTCTAGTAATTCTGTTTCTTCATCTGATAATATAGCATCCCATTTTTCTTCTGGGCAGCTTGCATTTAATGCTCTAGTTTTTAATGATAAACCACACCCACAAGATCCACAACAAGGTCTTGATTTTTTAATAACACATTTGTCTCCTTTTGTGTCTAAAAATTCACAGGCAAGGCAAATTTTAAACCTTTCTTCTGCTATTTTTTCTACATGCTTTTTTTTAAAAATATTATTTTTAATACCTTCTAAAATAGCACCTTTATTTTTCCAAATTTTTATAACGTTTTTCATACATTGATTTATAATATTGATTACATAATTCTAAAGAATTTTCTTTTAATTCAAGTAAGGTTTTAGATAAATTAAATTTAATTACTTTTTTAAAATCTTCCTTGTCACTACTATTTAATAATTTATTTAACCCAGCTATATCTCTTTTTAATTTTTTTCTACTTATTCGTAATGTACCTAACCCATGTAAAAAAATAGTTGGGCTATTTAAATTTTCAATTTTTTTTGAAACAGCATCATAATAAAAATTAACTACATCTGTTATTAAATCTTCTGATAAATTTAAATCTTTTGCTGTTTTAGCAATTAAATCTTTAGATTTTGTTGGTCTCAACGAAATATAATTTTAAATTTAACAAAATATTACCACTAGTAACTAAATCTATATTTGAATTTACTTTTAAAAATTTATTACCTAAACCTGTTCTAACTACTAATTTATCTTTACAACATTTTGTAATAAAATTACGTGTAGTTTGAACATTTCCAAATATTTCTTGATTTACTACTTCTGTACAAAAATCAGCCATGTTAATTTCGCCATATAATCCTAGAAGAGATAAACAATCTAACTGTGCAGGACTAAGTCTTATTTTATTATTAAAACAATAAAAATTTAATTGAAATTTAATTATTTCAAGCAAAGATAAAGGTAACTGTTTATTAATTACAACTGCTTTAGCCATTTGATTTTTTTTTAGATTTACTTTCAGGTTCTTGAACACTTAATTGCAAGTGTATTAATTTAAGATTCCACTCATATGCTTCATATTGAGCTTTTTTAATTCTTGATCTTAATTCTTCTACTACACATTGCTGTGACAATAAAGATTCTTGACCAGCATAATAAGTCATTGTTTTTTTTTGCATTTCTGCTAACTCTGTTTCTGAATAAACAGGTTTTTCTTTTTCTTCTGACATAATTTTTTTTATTTATTATGTCAAATATAATAATAAATAGTTAACTAAAATATATTTAATAAATTATTTTTTTTTGGGATTGTTACCTTTGCCATTTCTAGCTCTGTTTAATGAAAATTTTTCATTAACTAATTTGTTTTTTTTAGTATGTGATTTATCTAAACCATCTTTATTACCATAGGTTCCTGCTTTTCTATTAGCTTTATTTAAATCTTGTCTATATTTAACTCTAGATGGACTTGAATGATATTTTTTATTGTATGCATTTTTTTTTAATCTAGCATCTACATTATTTGCAAAATAAACTGCTGATTTACTTTTACCAATTGATTTTCCAGCTAGTGAATTGCGTGCCATTTAAATATCTTTACTTTCAATTAAGGTATAAGTAAAGTGATTACCGTGTATATCTTTAGCTTTATTTACTATAGCCATAAACTCATTAAAATCTTTTACTCTTTTAAATACTTGGCATCCTTCTGACCAATTTTCTACAAAGCTAGATACTGTACCTGCCTTATGGATATTTATTCCAAACATTCCTGTGTCAGTCTTACCCTGTGCAAATGTCATATCTCTATCACCATCTCTCCACACAGTCACATCTCCTAATCTTTGACATACTGCTTCATACTTTCCTTGATGCTTAGATATAGCATAAACTCCTTTATATTGCCCTGGAACTAATCTAGCCACTCCTTTAGCATTATGGAATTGCATTACTCCTTTTTTACCTGGCTCAGTAGTAGCATCCCACTCATGATAAAACCATTTACCACCTACTCTATAAGATAAAGTTATTTTGTCATCAAATAAATTAGTAACTTTTTGCCCTGGTTCTGAGTTACGAACTCCTATAATATTAACATCATAGTCTTTAGCACCTGCAAAATATGCATAACCTTTAGCTTTTACAGCTGCATCTATTTGCTCTCTTAAGTATATCATTTTCTTTTATATTTTATTTTACCACCATTTTTATTAATATTTAATGTTTCTTTAACTCCATCAACCATTTTTCTAAACCCAGGACTTTCTTTATAAGCTTTAATTCCACCTAAAATACCACCAACTATTACTCCACCTGTACCAACAACTTTTTTAATTATTGCTTTTGCTTTATCTTGTCTATCCCAACTCTTTTTTTTATCTATTATTTTTTGAGCACAACTTTTATTTCTTCTTGCTTTCCAAGGTG